>Ga0209839_10000119_pt1 | contig 36371 bp, 34 predicted proteins | sample OrgsoiDNA2013050_FD_185800 | JGI IMG/M metagenome (GOLD analysis project Ga0209839, IMG submission 185800) | Permafrost soil microbial communities from the Arctic, to analyse light accelerated degradation of dissolved organic matter (DOM) -... | ecosystem: Environmental > Terrestrial > Soil >... | reverse complement strand
CGCCTGCGGCGTCTTCATCGCGATCGACAGTCCGGACGCAGTCAGGATCAGCACCGGGAGGGTCAGGAAGTACAGCGCCGCGTACTTCATCTCGGTCGGCCGGATCTTCTTGCCGAGGTACTCGGGCGTGCGCCCGACCATCAGGCCGGCGACGAAGACGGTGACGATGGCCAGCACCAGGAGGCCGTACATCCCGGCCCCGATGCCGCCGGGCGCGATCTCGCCGAGCGCCATGTCGAACAGCGCGATCCCGCCGCCGAACGGCGTGAACGAATCGTGGAACGAGTTCACCGCGCCGGTGGAGGTCACCGTGGTCGAGCCCGCGAACAGCGACGACCCGGGGGTGCCGAAGGCGACGTTCTTGCCTTCCATGGCGCCGTGCGCCAGTTGCGGGGCCAGCCCGGCGCCCTGCGCCTCGAAGAAGCTGATCCCGCCGACCGCCGCCAGCCAGATGATCACCATGACGGCCAGCAGCGCGTAGCCCTGCCGGTTGTCCTTGACCATCTTCCCGAAGGCGCGGGGCGTGGCGAACGGGATGAGCAGCAGGGTGAAGATCTCGAACCAGTTGGTGAACGGGTTCGGGCTCTCGAACGGGTGCGAGGAGTTGGCGTTGAAGAAGCCGCCGCCGTTGTTGCCCATGTTCTTGATGATTTCCTGCGAGGCCACCGGGCCGCCGACGATGGTCTGGTGCGCGCCCGACAGCGTGGTCACCGTGTGGTAGGCGGCGAAGTTGTCGATCACGCCGGACGCCATCAGGATGATGCCGCCGAGGATGGACAGCGGCAGCAGCAGCCGGACCACGGCCCGGGTGACGTCGACCCAGAAGTTGCCCAGCTTGTCGGTCTTGGACCGGATGAAGCCGCGGATCAGCGCGATCGCGATGACCAGGCCGACCGCCGCGGACAGGAAGTTCTGGACCGCCAGGCCGCCCATCTGAGTCAGGTAGCCCATGGTCGACTCGCCCGAGTAGTTCTGCCAGTTCGTGTTGGTCACGAAGGAGGCGGCGGTGTTGAAGGCCACCGCGGGCGGCACGTTCGCCATCCCCAGCGACAGCAGCAGGTAGTGCTGCAGTCGCTCGATGCCGTACAGGAACAGCACGCTGACCATCGAGAACGCGATCATGCTGCGCAGGTAGTTCGACCACTTCTGGTCGGCCCGCGGGTCGACACCGATGATCTTGTAAAGCCCCTTCTCCACCCGCCAGTCCTTGTCGGAGGTGAAGATCCGCGCTATGTAGTTGCCCAGCGGGATATAGCACGCGGCCAGGGCGGCGACGAGCAGGCCGAGCTGCAGCCAGCCTGCGAGTGCGGTACTCATCAGAACCTCTCAGGCAGCACGAGTGCCACAAACAGGTAAATGGTCAGCAGGATGCCGGCGATCAGGCCGATCAGGTTCTCAGCGCTCAAAGCGCTCGACCCCCTTCACCAGCAGGAAGAGCGCGGCGAAGACGAGGATCGTCAGGCCGATGTAGAGCAGGTCGAGCATGGAAGCCCTCCTAGGCGAATGGCCGTTGCACGCCTAGTAGAACCAGGGCTGACCCGTGCGGATATTGCCCCTTGCGTGATCCATGCGGGGCCGGTGGCAGTCCTAACAGAGCCCATGCGCGGGCAGTGGCGGCTCGGGGGCCTCAGCCCGGGATCGGCAGGCCGCGCACGCCTAGCTCGTCGGCCCGGGCCAGCAGGTCGGCGGGGTCGGCGTACACCCGGTAGGCGCCCGCCCGCTCCAGTTCCTCGCGGCCGTAGCCGCCGGACATCAGGCCGACGCCGATGGCCTGGGCGCGCCGGGCGGCGAGCAGATCCCAGACGCTGTCCCCCACGACATACGAGTACCGCGGATCAGACTCCAGCAGCGCCGCCGCCGCCAGGAACAGGTCCGGGTCGGGCTTGGCGTGCGCCACCACGTCGCGGGTGATCATCGGCGTATCCGCGGGCAGGCCGAGCAGGGCCAGCGCGGGCTGCGCGGTGGCCCGCCGGCCGCTGGTGGCGATCGCCCAGCGCACGCCCCGGGAGGTCAGCGCGGCCAGCAGGTCGGCCGCGCCCGGCAGCGGGCGAACCGAGTCCGCCAGCTTCAGGTACTCGCTCGCGTGGGTCTGCTGCAGCGACTCGATGTCGGATTCCGACAGGCTGATGCCCGTCTCGCGCATCAGCGCGGACACGAAGAGGCCGCCGCTCATCCCGATCCGGCGGTGAATGCGCCAGACCGACAGGTCAATACCGGCCTGGGTCAGCGCCTCCCGCCAGGCGATCACGTGCTGGTACACGCTGTCGATCAGCGTGCCGTCCAGGTCGAACAGGAACGCCGGCGGGGGTGGCTGGGCGTAGCTGGCCATGCCGCTCATCCCAGTAACCCTAGTGGTCGCCCGCCCGCCCGGCCGGACCGCCCCGGACCCCCCGGACCCGGACGCGGCAAATTTCGCCGCGCGGGGTGAGGTGTCAGATCACGCTCTGTGACGTCCACTTCGATACCTTGACGGCATCGACGACACCGACGGGGGGAAAGCGGTGGAACAGCTGTCGAGGGGTGGCCGCGCGGGGACGCTAGCTCGCCAGACCGTCGTTACCGCCCAGCCGTCACCGGTCGGGCTGGTGCGGGCCGTGGTCGTCGACGAGGCGGAGCTGATGCACTTCGCGATCCGGGCGTTACTCGCGGCCGCCCCCGGGGTCTCGCTCGTCGCGTCAGCGCGCAGCGTCGCGGCCGGGGAGCAGCTGGTCCGGCGGGTCCGGCCCGATCTGCTCATCTGCGACACCGACATCGCCGGGGAGAGCGGCATCGGCCTGTGCCGGTGGGTCCGCCAGGTCAGCCCGGCGACCCGCGTCGCGGTCCTGACCGGCCGCGACGAGCCGCTGCTGGCGCAGTCGGCGCTCGCGGCCGGTGCGCACGGCTACCTGCTCAAGGACTCCGCGCCCGCGGATCTCATGTCCTACCTTGAGGAGGCGGCGGCCGGGCTGCGGGTGCTGGACCAGCGGCTCGGGCGGGCGAGGCGCCACGAGCATCGGACCGACCCGACCGACGCGTTCGGGCTCAGCAGGCGAGAACGCGAGGTGCTCGGAGAGCTGGTCGCCGGGCTGCCCAACAAGGGGATCGCCGAGCGGCTGTGCATCTCGGAGGACACCGTGAAAAGTCATGTGAAGGCGATCTTCCGCAAGCTGGGCGCTCGGGACCGGGCGCACGCGGTGGCCCTGGCCCTCGGCACCGCCGCCGTCCCCGGACAGCTCCTGCGTCCGGTGTCCCTGATTCCCGCCCAGCGACGAGCACCCGCCCGGTAACCATCTACGCTCGGCGGTATGCAGCTAGCACAGTCTTTTGCAGCACAGTCTTTTGCAGCACAGTCTTTTGCAGCACTGGGGGATAGCTTCAGCGAAGGTATCGGTGACCCCCGCCCGGACGGCAGCGGCGACCGGGGATGGGCGGACCGGCTCGCCGAGCGGCTGGCCGCTCACTCGCCGGGCCTGCGTTACGCGAACCTCGCCATCCGCGGCAAGCTGCTGCAGCAGGTGATCGATGAGCAGGTGCCGGCGGCCGTCGAGATGCGGCCCGACCTGGTGAGCATCGCGGCGGGCGGGAACGACCTGCTGCGGCCGCGGACCGATCCCGACGCCCTGGCGCAGCCCTTCAACGACGCGGTGGAACGGCTGGCCGGGGCGGGCAGCCGGGTGTTGCTCTGCACCGGGTTCGACCCCGGCACGTTCCCGCTCATCCGGATCATCCGCGGCCGGACCGCCGTGTTCAACGCCCATCTGCGGGTCATCGCCCGCCGGCACGACTGCCTCCTGGTGGACCTGTGGTCGATGAGCGTGCTGAGTGACCCGCGGATGTGGAGCGAGGACCGGCTGCATCTCGGGCCCGAAGGACACCGGCGGGTGGCGCTCCGGGCCTGCGAGGTGCTGGGGGTACCCGTCGAGGAGGACTGGCGGGAGCCGATCCCGGCCGGCCGCCGGCCGGCCGGCGCCGACCGCGCCGCCCCGCAATGGCTCTCGGCCCGGCGGCAGGACGCCCAGTGGGCCAGGGTCCATGCCGCCCCGTGGGTGCGCCGCCGGCTGCGCGGGGCCTCCAGCGGTGACGACATGTCGCCCAAGCGCCCGGACCTGCTGCCGCTCTAGCTAGCGCGGCTCACCGCAGCGCCCACGACCACCGCTGGTTGGCCTGCCCGGTGCAGGTGTAGATGTCCAGGGCAGCGCCCTGCGCGGTGCTGGCGCCCTGGACGTCCAGGCACAGCCCGGACTGCTGGCCGACGATCGTTCCGTTGGATTCCACGGTCCACTTCTGGTTCGCGCCGCCGTTGCACGGCCACAGTTCGACCTTCGTCCCCGCCGCCGCCTGGTTGTTGTAGACGTCGAGGCACTCGGTGGCGCCCATGGTGCGCAGCTCCCCGGCGGAGGTCACCGAGAGCTCCTGGTTGATCCCGCCACTGCAGGGCCAGATCTGCTCCGCGGTGCCGGGGAAGTAGACGTATGGTCCCGGCGTCCCGCTGCCGCGCGTGTCCAGGCACTGGCCCGACTGGGCGCTGACCAGCTCGCCGGTCCCGCCCGTCCCGGCGGCCGGCGTCGCGGAGATGAGGCTGACGCCGCCGGCCGGCACGGTCGCCGTGTAGGTGCCGGTCGCGGTGCCGAGCGACCGGCCGCTCCACAGATCAGTGACGTTCAGCGCGCCGCTGATCCCGAGCTGGGCCAGCGACACGCTGAACGTGTGGCTGGCCGAGGCGTCGGTGTTGAACACGCCGATGTACCAGGTGCCGTTTTGCTGCCGCTTGTCGAAGACCTGCTCGTTCCCGCTGCTGATGACCCGGTCGGCCGGGATGCCATCCTGGTCGACCGCGATCACCGCGTTATTCTCCAGCAGCGCCACGTCGGCGGCGTCCAGGTGGGTGAGGTCGGTGCCGAGGATGAGCGGCGCGCTGGCCAGCGACCATAGCGACAGCTGCGTCTGCCGCTCCGGCGCCGTGAGCCCGTCGTTGGTCCCGTTACCGACCTCGACCGAGTCGTAGTCGTTCCAGCCGCCGGGGCCGCCGTAGGGCTGCCAGCTCGCCGCGGCGCTGAACCGGCTGGAGACGTTGCTCCAGTCGGTGAGCGGGTAGCTGCCAGATCCGCAGTAGCACTCGATGTCGCCGGTGGTGCGCCAGCCGTTGGCCAGCGACGACCAGGTGGTGGCGTCCGAGATGGCCAGGCTGTTGGAGAGCTCCAGCGCGATCGGGCGGCCGGTCTGCGCCAGCGCGGCCGACCAGGCCTGGACGTCGGGAATGTCCCCGGCCCCGACGCCGTCGATCTTGACGTAGTCCACGCCCCACGAGGCGAACTCGTCGGCCCAGGAGTTGATGTAGGCCTGGGCGCCGGCCGCGCTGTAGTTGATCCCGTACATGTGCTTGCAGTTGTAGTTGGTCTCGGTCACCGACGTGTTGGCGATCCCGTCGGCGGCGTCGGAGGTTCCCGCGATCGGCGTGTTCGCCAGCACGGCATTCTGGGGGATCCCCGGGGTGACATAGATGCCGAACTTGAGGCCGTCGCCGTGCACGTGACTGGCGACCGCCGCGATCCCGCCGGGGAACGTGGCGGGGTTGGCGATCCACCTGCCGTTGGCGTCGACCTCCGGGCCGTTGCTGTTGCACGCCATCCAGAAGTCGTCGAGGTTGACGTAGCTGTACCCGTGCGAGCTGAGCCCGCTGCTCTTCAGGGCGTCGGCCTGCGCCTCGATGCCGGCGGCGGTCGGGCCGCTGCGCAGGAAGCTCCAGCTGCTCCAGCCCATCAGCGGAGCTGTCGCGGCGACCCCGTTGTTCTCGGCTAAGGCTGGTGGGGCCTGCCGGGCGGCCAGCGATGTGCCCGCGGTGATGATGAGTAAGGCGGCCAGGGCTATCAACGGTCGACGTCGCATCGGTCCTCCATCGTCGGAGTCGCCCTCGACGCTGGACGCGTTGACCGAATATGTCAATACCTGTTCGAGTTTGATCAGGTAGCAACGGCGCTCGCCGGGGCCGGGCCGCTGCCCGGCCCCGGCGGCTGGCTCACGGGCTGAGGCTGGCCAGCATGTCCTCGACGCCCGCCAGGGCCCCGGCGATCCACGGCAGCGCCAGGGGATCGGGCGCTTCCAGCGCCGCCTCGCGCTGCTCGTCGGTGTCGCCGTACAGCAGGCCCGTAGCCAGCCGCAGCCGGAGGGCGTCCGGCCGCTCGCCGAACGCGCTGGCCGGCAGCGACCCGGCCCCGTACCGGTCGACCAGGTGCCGGGCCAGGTCTTCGCCCGTGACGATCCCGCGCCGCAGCAGCGGCTCTCGCCAGGACGCGAAGTCCGGATAGACGTAGAACGCCGCCTGCGGGGCCGGGACGCTCAGCCCGGCGGCCGCGCACCGGGCGGCCACGGCCCGGGCCACGGCGGCATGCAGTGACCGGCTCTGGGCGATCCGTCGTGAAATTTCGGGCGGCTCGCTAAAACCGACGGCCGCCGCATGCTGCACCGGGACCGCGGGCGCCGACCAGATCTCGCTGCCGACGCCGCGCAGGCGCTCGGTCAGGGCCTGCCCGAGGGGGCCATCGGGCAGCCGGGCGGCGCCGATCCGCCAGCCGCCGAGCGCCAGACTCTTACTAAGAGACGTGGTAACGACAGTTCGATCGGGCGCCACGCTGGCTGGGCTGAGGAACGGCGCGCCGGCGTCATGCACCAGGTCACGGTAGATCTCGTCGGAGATGATGATCAGGTCATGGCGATCGGCCACCGCGCACAGCTCGCGGACGGTCGCCGGGCTGGCCAGCCTGCCGGTGGGGTTGTCGGGGAGGGTCACCATGACCGAGCGGATCGCCCGGCCCTCGGCGGCGGCCGCCACGACCGTTCGTTCTAGTGCGTCCGGATCGCAGATCCCGCCCTCGCCCGGTGCCGCCGGAACGAACCGCGGCGTCGCGCCGGCCAGGCGTGCCTGCGCCGCGTAACTGACCCAGCTGGGCATGGGCACCGCCACGTCGGTGCCGATCGTCAGCAGCAGGGCGAACAGCAGCGGCTTGCTGCCGGGCCCGGCCACGATCGCGCCGGGACTGGTGGGGAGCCCGCGCCGGGTCCAGTAGCCGGCGAGGGCCTCGCGCAGTTCGGGGATGCCGGCGACCGGTCCGTAGCCGCCGCGGCAGGCCGCCGCGGCGAGCTCGTGTCGAAGTCTGGGGTGCACCGGCAGGCCGGCCTCCCCGAAAGCAAGCGGCAGCACGGGCTGGCCATGCCGTCGCCTGCTGGCGAGGGCCTCGTTCGCGGCGAGGGTTGCTGATACGGGCACGCCGGTGCGACGCGGCGTGAGGGGTGCTGGTGCGGTCGAAGTGACCGGCCCGGCCCAGGGCATGCCGATACTCCTAGCTGCGGGGTGGGGGGTGATGGCGCCCTCGTTGGTGCCAAGATCCGGCATTGCGGCCATTGCAATGCCATCCAACCAGGATGTATGCAGATGAGCATTAGGGCAAGCGCGGAATTCTGTGGCAGAGAATAAGCTGAGCTTATGCTCGACGTTCACCGGCTGTGGCTGCTGCGGGAGTTCGCGGAGCGCGGCACTATCGCGGCCACCGCCGCCGCGCTCGGCTACACCCCGTCCGCGGTGTCCCAGCAGCTGGCCGCCCTGGAAAGAGAGGCCGGCGCGGCCCTGCTGGACCGCAGTGCCCGGGCGGCCGAGCTGACCGACGCCGGGCGCCGGCTGGCCGGTCACGCGGGGGAGATCCTGGCGCTGATCGAGGCGGCGGAGGCGGACCTGTCGGCGCCCGAGCCGGTGGGCCGGGTCGCTATCTCCGCCTTCCCCACCGCGGCGGTCGCATTCGCCCCCGCGCTGACTCGCGTCGTCCGGGCGCATCAGGGCCTGAACCTGCTGCTGCGCCAGACCCTGGGCACCGAGGGCATGCACCAGGTCCGGGCCGGCCAGGCCGACGTCGCCATTGTCGACGACTGGACCACGCGGCCGCCCGGCGGCGAGCCGGGCGCGCTGCGCTTCTACCCGCTCGTGCGGGACTCGCTCGTCCTCGTGGTCCCTCGCCGGCACTGGGCCGCCGACCTGCGGGAGCCCGTGGCGCTGCACCGGCTGCGCGGCGAGCCCTGGCTGGCACCGCCCGCGGGAGAGCCGTCCCGTCAGGCCATCGACCGGGTACTGGCCGGAGCAGGGGGCGCGCCGCGCGCCCCCTGGGAGTTCGAGGGCCTGGCGACGATCCTCAGCCTGGTGGCACGCGGCATCGGGATTGCCGTGCTGCCGAGGCTGACGCTGGCTGCGGGCGAGGGCCGGGTGGTGGTGCGCGAGCTGCCGGGTCCCAATCTGGCCCGGAATGTCTACGCGGTGGCCAGGGAGTCCGGGGTGCGCCGCCCGTCGGTCGCGGTCATCCTGACGGCGCTGACGGCGGCGGCGCGCACCCTGTCCCGCCACGCGCCGAGCATGCCGGAGTAGGCCGGAGTAGGCCGGGTCTCAGGCGTCGCGCTCGATGGGGCAGGTCATGCACCGCGGGCCGCCCCGGCCGCGGCCAAGCTCGCTGCCCCGGATCGTGATGACCTCCAGGCCGTGCTCGCGCAGGAAGGTATTGGTCGTGACGTTCCGCTCGTAGGCCACCACCACGCCGGGAGCGATGGCCAGGACGTTGCAGCCGTCGTCCCACTGTTCGCGCTTAGCCGAGCGCAGATCCTGGGTCGCCGTGAGCACCGTGATGCGGGGCAGCCCGAGCGCCGCCGCGATCGCGTCGTGCATCTGCTCGGGCGGGTGGTCGGTGACCTTGAGCTCTCTGGAGCTAATGCCCGGCTCGACCGTGTAGGCCGGCAGCATGCCCATGCCGGCGTACTTGATGAACACTCCGTAGTCGGCCATGGTCAGCACGGTGTCCAGATGCATGAACGCGCGAGATTTCGGCATGTCTACCGCCAGCACGCGCCGCGCCGCCCCAGTGGAGAAGAGCCGGTAGGCCAGCATCTCCACCGCCTGCGGCTGGGTGCGCTCGCTCATCCCCACCAGGACCGACCCGTTGCCGAGCACCAGCACGTCGCCGCCCTCGATGGTGGCAGGCGCGCTGTCGGCGCCGTGATTCCAGACCTCGAACTTGGCATCGGCGAACATCGGGTGCCACTGATACATGGCCTCGTCGCTGATGGTCTCGCGCATGCGGGCCCGGCGGCGCATCGCGTTGATCGATACCCCGTCGTAGATCCAGCTCGAGGTATCCCGCTGATACAGCAGGTTGGGCAGCGGGGCGAGGACAAAGCCATCGGGGTCCAGCGAGTGGAACGCGATGCTGCTGGGCTCGGAGCCCAGCTCCAGGAACTCGCGCTTGGTGATCCCGCCGACCAGGAACCCCGCCAGCGCCGCGGCGTCGAGGCCGCCCAGCGTCGTGCGCAGCGTGTCGACGGCCAGCGGGCCGTGCAGCCGCGGGTCAAAGACCCTCCCGAGCACGTAGTCGCGAGCCTCGCCGATGGCCAGCGTCTGCGTGAGCAGCTCGCCGTAGTAGTGCACGGTCACGCCGCGGTCGCGAAGCGTGGCCGCGAAGGCGTCATGTTCGGCCTGTGCCTCGCTGACCCAGAGCAGGTCGTCGAAGAGCAGCTCGGCCGCGTTGTCCGGAGTCAGCCGCTTGAGCTCCAGGTCGGGGCGGTGCAAAATGACTTGCCGCAGGCGGCCCACCTCGGAATCGACATGAAACATGGCACTCCCGTCGTCTGACTCAGTGCTGCGGTGCCTGTCAGCTGTTATTTCACGAGCCAGGCTATGCTGCGGCCGTGAAACTCGATCTTTCGCTCACCGCGGCGGAGCTGACCGCCCGCCTGGTCGACATCGAGTCGGTCAGCGGGCATGAGCGGCCGCTGGCGGACCTGATCGCCGCGGCCGTCGCCGAGCTGCCGCACCTGACCGTGCACCGGGACGGCGACGCCATCGTGGCCAGGACGCAGCTCGGGCGACCCGAGCGGGCCGCCATCGCCGGGCACATCGACACGGTTCCGGAGGCCGGCAACCTGCCGTCGCGGCTAGACGGCGGCGTGCTCTACGGCCTGGGCAGCTGCGACATGAAGTCGGGCGTGGCCGTCGCGCTCCGGCTGGCCGCGCAGCTCACCGAGCCGTCCAGGGACGTCACCTACGTGTTCTACGACGGCGAGGAGGTCGAGGCGGAGCGCAACGGCCTGCTGCGGATCAGCCGCAACAGCCCGGAGCTGCTGGCCGCCGATTTCGCCGTGCTGATGGAGCCCACCGACGGCGTCGTGGAGGGCGGCTGTCAGGGCACCATGCGGGCCGAGGTGCGCGCCGCCGGGGAGCGGGCGCACAGCGCCCGCAGCTGGATGGGGCGCAACGCGATTCACGAGGCGGCGTCGATCCTCGACGTGCTGCGGCGCTACGAGCCGCGGCAGCCGGCCGTCGACGGCCTGACCTATCACGAAGGGCTGAACGCCGTCGGGATCAGCGGCGGGGTCGCGGGCAACGTGATCCCCGACGAGTGCGTCGTCCTGGTCAACTTCCGGTTCGCGCCCGACCGCAGCCCGCAGCAGGCCCGCGAGCATCTGCAGGAGGTCTTCGTCGGCTGGGAGGTGCGCGTCACCGACGTCGCCGGGGCAGCCAGGCCCGGCCTGGACCGTCCCGCCGTCGGTTCCTTCGTGGCGGCGATGGGCGGCGAGCCGCGGGCCAAGTTCGGCTGGACCGATGTGGCCAGGTTCGACGCGCTGGGCATCCCGGCGGTCAACTTCGGGCCGGGCGATCCGATGATCGCGCACGCCCGGCACGAGCACGTGAGCCTGGCCCAGATCGAGGACTGCGAGGCCCGGATGCGCGCCTGGCTGACGTCCTAGATCACGGGGCCGGGGGCCGGGGCCATGCTCGACGACGTCATCGGCTGCCTGGCGTGCCCGCAGTGCGCCGCCGCCCTGTCACGCGCGGGCTCGGTGCTGAACTGCGCCGGCGGCCATGCGTTCGATATCGCCCGGCAGGGCTATGTCAGCCTGCTGCCGCCCGGCGGCCGGGTGGCCGCCGGCGACTCGGCCGCAATGGTGCAGGCCAGGGTCGACTTTCTGACGGCCGGACACTACGACGGGCTGGCCGTGGAGATTGCCCGCGCTGCCGCCGGCGCGGTGACCGCAGCCGACGCGGCGGCGTGCGTTGCGGCGGGGGGCGTTGCGGCGGGGTGCGTAGCGGCGGGGTGCGTCGTGGATGTCGGCGCCGGCCCGGGGTACTACCTCGCGGCCGCGCTGGATCAGCTGCCGGGCCGGGCCGGGCTGGCGCTGGACGCGTCGAAGTTCGCCCTGCGCAGGGCCGCGCACGCGCACGGCCGGATCGGTGCCGTCAGGGCCGACGCGTGGCGCCGCCTGCCGGTCGCTGATCGCGCCGCGGCCGTGGTGCTCAACGTATTCGCGCCGCGCAACGGGGCCGAACTGCGCCGCATCCTCGACCCGTCCGGCCGCCTCATTGTCGTCACGCCGAACCGGGAGCATCTCAGCGAGCTGGTCGGGCCGCTGGAGCTCCTGGTCGTTGACCCCCGCAAGGACGAGCGGCTGGCCGGCACGCTCAGCCCCTACTTCGAGCCCGCCGAGCGGCGCCAGTACGGCGCGGCGCTGCACCTCGAGCGCCGGGATATCGCGGCCGCCGTCGCGATGGGGCCGACCGCGCGGCACGCCGATCCCGCCACCCTCGCCGACCGGATTCGCCGGCTGCCCGGCTCGATGCCGGTGACGGTCTCCGTAACGCTGTCGACTTTCCGGCCGGCGGCCCGGTGGCACGGCCCGGGCGGAGATACTGGGAGCCGAGCCAGTGCCGTGTTATCCCAGCCGACCGGAAAGGGGAATCGCGCGGATGGACCTGACCGGCGCCACCTGGCGCAAGGCTTCCACCAGTGGTGCGACCGACGAGGCGAGCGTGGAGGTCGCGATCGTGCCTGGCACCAAGGAGGGCAGCGACCAAGTCATCGCCATGCGCGATAGCCGCCAGCCGGACGGGCCCGTGCTGATCTTCACGCCCGAGGAGTGGCGCGCGTTCGCGGCCGGCGTGCAGGACGGGGAGTTCGACCTGGCCTGACGCCCGCCCCCGGAGACCGCGACAGCCGCCCCGGTTTGGCCGGGGCGGCTGTCTTAACTACTGCGCCTCACTACTGCGCCTTACTACTGCGTCTCACTACTGCGTCTTATCTACTGGGGCGGAGCCGTGCTCAGCGTCATGCTGCGCGTTACGTGAGCGCCGGTGGACACGCTGACCCAGGTCACGGAGACCTTGCTGCCGGGGCGGAAGTTCTTCATGATGGCTGTCAGCGAGGACGGCGTCGTGACCGCCTGGCCGTTGACCGAGGTGATGACGTCACCGGGGTTCAGGCCCGCCGTGGCGGCGGGGGTCCCGCACAGTTCGCCGAGAACCAGAGCGCCGGAACTCACCGGGGCCACGGTCGCCGGGACTCCGGCGTCCAGGTCGTTGGCGATGCAGGCCGTCCCGGCTCGCGGAACCCCGGCTCCGGTGCCGTTGTTCTCGCCTTCGATCTGCAGTTTCAGCTGCTGCTTGGGGTCAGCCGTGTTGCTTGCCTTGTCGGCGGGGACCAGGACGCCCAGGAACCCGCCGGAGCCGAGCTGGATCGACGCGCTGGCCTGACCGGTGATGATCTGATGCGCGATGCGCAGCGCCCGGTTGATCGGGATCGCGAAGCCGACATCCTGCTGGCCGCCCACCCCGAAGGATCCGGTGGCGGCTGCGGTGTCCATCCCGATTACCTTGCCGCCCGTGCTGGCCAGCGGACCGCCGGAGTCACCGGGCACGATGTTGGAGTTAGTGCGCAGCATGTCGGTGAGCCGCTCGCTGGCGCCGCCGCCGTCGTCGCTGGCGGTGATGGTCTGGTTGAGTCCCGTGATGCTGCCCGTGACCGTTGTGGTCCCGCCGGTCCCGCCGGCATTGCCGAGCGCGATCACGCCGTCCCCGAGCTTGATCTTCGAGGAGTCGCCGAGCGGCACCGTCTTAAGGCCAGACGCGTTCTCCAGCTGGAGCACGGACACGTCGGCGGTCTTGTCATAGCCGAGGAACCTCGCCGTGTAGCGCTGGCCGGTGGCGACGACTTTCGCGGTCAGCCCGGTGGTCCCGTTAATGACATGGTTGTTCGTCAGCACCAGGCCGGAGCGGCTGATCACCATGCCGGTCGCGGCCGCCGTGCCGCCCTGGTACTGCAGTCTGCTGGTGATGTCGACGATCCCGGGCTGGACCGCCTTGTACACGGCCTGCTCGGTGGCGCTGCTGACCTGGGAACTCGGGCTCTGGGTCGGGCTCGGCTGGCCGAGGCCGCCGGCCCCGAACGGGTTACTGGGCGCGCCGGACGCCGCCTGGCCCGAATGCTGGTCGAAATGGTCGGCGATCAGGACGGTGCCGGCGCCCGCCGCCGCGGCCACGGCCGCGACCGCGATGTAGGCGACGACGCCCGTGAGCTTGCGGCGCGGCGGCGGCTGCTGCTGGATGTAGTCACCCGGTGGCCCGTAGGCGCCGGGTGGCCCGTAGCCGCCGGGCTGGCCATAGCCGCCGGGCGGCCCGTAGCCGGGCTGTCCGTAGCCGGGCTGTCCGTAGCCAGGCTGCCCATATCCGCCGGGCGGCCCGTAGCCGTACCCGCCCGCCGCGCCGAAACCGCCCGGCTGACCCGGCTGGCCCTCCTGGCCGGGCTCGCTGCCCGAGTCTTCCTGCCCAGGCTGGGTGGCCTGCCCGGCCTGCTCATATCCGCCTGGCGGTCCGTACCCGCCGGTCGCGCCTGTCGGCGAGTACCCGCCTGGCTGGCCGCCGTATCCGTAGCCGCCGGGCTGGCCGTAGCCGTACCCGCCCTGGGGATATCCGCCGGGCTGTCCCGGCTGCCCGTATCCGCCGGGCTGCCCGTATCCGCCGACCTGGCCGGGTGCCCCGAATCCGTAGGGCCCCGGCGAGCCGTCGCCGGGGCCGACGGGACCGGTGCTATCGGCTGCGGTACTGTCCGGGGCAGCACTGTCGGGGGCAGCACTGTCTGAGGCAGCGCCGTCGATTCCTGGCTGCTGGTTCTCGCCGCTCTGCTCGTCCTGCATCTCCGCCACCTCTGCCCAGTGCCAGCCTAGGTTCAATTCGCCGCTGCCCCTAGCCTCGTACCCGTACCTGTACCCGGCGATCCCCCGCGCTCGGAAGGTAGCAGCTCTTCTAGTAAGCGTCAGCGACCTGGGTACTAGCTGAACGTTCACTGTGGATAGCCTCGTGTGGCGCATGTCACATGACCCCGGCCCAGGCCGTCGGCCGCGCCTGCCGCCCGAAATTAGACTAACCGTTAAGAAGATATATCTTGTCAGTCAGAGACAAGAGATATATCTTGACGTACGTCGAACCGCGAAGCCCAGGGGAGTCATGATGTCGACGTCAACCCGCAACCACGAGCAGGCTCCAGATGAGCAGACCATGACCCGCCGAGACGAGCTCGCTGTCTCCGGCTCCGTGCTGTCCGAGGCGCCGTGGGCGCTGGCGGGCGCCGCTGGCGCCGTCACCGCCGGCGGCGACATGGTGCTGCACCTCATGGCCTTGCACCTGGCCATCAGCAGCCCGTTGGCGCTGGGCGCGGTGGCCTTTTTTGCCGTCGCGGGCGCAGGTTCGCTGCTGCGGTCGCGCAACAGCCGGGCGTTGCGGTGGGCCCAGCGCAATCCGTGGCGATTCGCGGCCTTCCCCGGTGTGGCCTGCGCCATCGTCGTGTTCATCCTGTCGATGATCGACGGCGGCGGGGTGCTCGGCTCCGTCTTCACCGGGCTGTGGCACGGCGGCGCGGCCTACGGCCTGACCGGTCTGGTCGGCTCCGTTGGCCGCCCGCGCCGCGCGCGGGCCTGATGGTCATCGCGCGGGTCTGACCGTCATCGCCGGGGCCTGACCGTCATCGCCTGCGCTCCCGCGACGTCCCGCCGTCGCGGTGGCCCCGTGGTGGCCTGAACAGGCCGGCCATGCCGTGCTCGCCGACCGGCCCGACGGCCAGTCCGCGCCGGGCGCACTCGTCGAGCAGCATCGGCAGCGCGCCCAGGGCGGCGCGCCAGGAGCCTGGAGGCGAGGTGCAGTCGGAGTCGTGCAGCAAGACGGTGACCCCGCCGTGCAGGCGGCCGCTCAGGTGAGCGTAGACCGTGGCCGGCGTGGCCCCTGGGGACCATTCCCGGCCCCAGGTGCCCCACAGCACCGGGGTCAGCCCGAGGCTTCTGGCCGTGACTAGGGCCGCGCCGCTGAGTACTCCGTACGGGGGCCGGAACAGCCGCGGTCGGGTGCCGGTGACACTGGCGATCAACTCGGTCGCGCGGCGGATGTCGTTGGCCGTGGCCCGCGGCCCGCGGCACGGCAGGTACCGATGCTCCCAGCCATGCACGCCAATCTCGTGCCCGGCTGCCGCGATATCCGCCGCGAGGCCCGGCGCGCGCGCCACCATCTCGCCCAGCAGGAAGAACGTGGCGGTCACCTGCCGGTCGGCCAGCACCTCGGCGAACCGAGGGGTGGCGCCGGGGTCCGGGCCGTCGTCGAAGGTCAGCGCCACATGTCCCGGGTCCCCCTCGCCGGCCAGCCGCGGAAACAATGACCGGCGAACCGGTCCCAGCCCGGTGATGCCCGGCCCGGCCTGGGCCACGGCGATGCCGGCGACCGCGAGGCCCGCCGCGGCGAGGCCCGCCGCGGCGAGCGCCGCCGTCCCGTCCCGTCCCATTCCGCCCTCATCGCCTTCCGTTCGGGTCATCGCGAAGCAGCTGCCGCCTGAATTGGCCATTGTCATCATCAGCCTATTAAGTTTCGCTAATCGATTCTTGAACGCCGTGCCCCGGGGATCCCGCTTCCCGGGTGAGCCGGTTACCGGCGTGACACGCGGCCACGCAAGCGGCATTCACGAGCCATCCCTGGGATCATGTGACCGGGCCGGCCGGTCCGGCCCGGGCCGCCGTGACCTGGCGTGCCAGGCCAGTTATGTTAGAGAAGATGGCTGATGCGGGGCGTCGGCCCGACTCCAAGGGGTATCCGATTGGGAGTGCATGCAGCCCGGGTCGTCTTTCCTGCCGCCGATCGCGCGGAGATCGCCGCGGCGGCCGATGAGATTCTGAGCAGCGGAATTCTCACGCTTGGCCCCTACACCCGGCAATTCGAAGCGGCATTTGGGGCTGCCCATTCCGGGTCGGCCGATCATGTCGCCGATGCTCCGCACGCGGTCGCCGTGTCCAGCGGAACGGCGGCGCTGGAGATCGCGCTGCGCTGCGCCGGGGTCGCGGGCCGGGACGTCATCGTTCCGGCGAACACCTTCTACGCCACCGCCGCGGCGGCGCTCGGAGCCGGGGCCAGGCTGGTTTTCGCCGATATCGATCCGGCTACCTTCGCGCTGAGCCCGGAGACGCTGAACGCTGCCCTGACGCCGCAGACCGCCGCCGTCGTCCTCGTGCACGTCGGCGGCCTGATCACCCCGGATGTCGACGAGCTGCGCCGGATCTGCGCCGAGCGCGAGATCACCCTGGTCGAGGATGCCGCGCACGCGCACGGCGCTACCTGGGAGGGCCGGTTCGCCGGGTCGTTCGGGAGCGCCGGCGCATTTTCGTTCTATCCAACGAAGGTCGTGACCTCCGGTGAGGGGGGCATGATCGTTACCGCGGCGCGGGAACTGGCCGACGAGGCGCGCATCTACCGCGACCAGGGCAAGGGAAGCTTCGGTGCGAACCATCATGTCCGGCGCGGCTATGCCTGGCGGATGAGCGAGCTGAACGCGGTCACCGGCCTAGTTCACCTGCGCCGGATGGCCGGTTCCATCGAGCGGCGCCGCGCGGTGGCGGCGCGCTACGGCGACGCGCTGGCCGGCCTCCCCGGGCTGGACGCGCTGCGCGAGCCCGCCGGGTGCCGCAGCAACTTCTACAAGTACATTGCGGTGCTGCCGCCGGGCTGTGATCGCGCCCGGTTCAAGAAGGAACTCGCCGACCTGCACGAGGTGCGGATGGCGGGGGAGGTCTATGACGTGCCGCTGCACCAGCAGCCGGTGTTCGCCGAGTTCGCCGGGCCGGCGCTGCCGGTCGCGGAGGACATGTGTGCCCGGCACGTCTGCCTGCCGGTGCACTCCGACATGACCGATGACGAGGTGGGGCAGGTACTGGCCGCGGTGACGGCGGTCTACGGCGCCATGACCGGGGCATGACGGGTAGGAAGGCATCCATGCGCATAGCGGTAACGGGAGGCTGCGGGTTCATCGGCTCCCACGTTGTTGATCAGCTGGTGCGAGCCGGGCACGACGTGGTCGTCATCGACGTGGGCGGACGCTGGCGCAACCCTGCCGCCGACTACCGAGATGCCGACCTGTTCGACGAGGCGGCGCTGCGCGCCGCGGTGACCGGGACCCGGGCGATCTTCCACCTGGCTGGTGCCGCCGACGTCAACGACGTGGCCGCGGACCCGGTACGAGCCGTCCGCCTGAATGTCGAGGGCACCGCGAGGGTGCTGGATGCGGCCCGGCTCGGTGCCGTGGACCGGGTGCTGCTCGCCAGCACCGTATGGGTCTACGGGGCCACGGTCGGCGAAGGTGAGCGAACCGAGGCCGCGCCCGTCGACGTGCGCAGTGCCGGCCACGTCTACGTCGCGACGAAGCTGGCGGCGGAGATGCTCGTGCACAGCTACCGGGAAATGTACGGCCAGCACTTCACGATCCTTCGCTACGGCATTCCCTACGGCCCGCGGATGCGCGACGCGCTGGTCGTGGCGCGATTCGTCAAGGCTGCTCAGGAGGGCCAGCCGATCACCATCGCGGGGACCGGTGAGCAGCAGCGCAACTATGTCTACGTCGAGGACATCGCGGACGCCCACGTCCGAGCCCTGGCGGCGGCGGCAGTCGACCAGACCCTGGCGCTGGAGGGCGGCGAGCCCGTCTCGGTCCGCGAGATCGCCGACACTGTGTGCGGCCTGGTCCGGCCGGTGCCGATCAAGCATGTCCCGGCCCGGGCCGCCGATTACCAGGGCAACGCCATCTCCGGCAGCCTGGCCAAGGAACTGCTGGACTGGGCTCCGATGACGCCGTTCGCCACGGGCGTGCGGCGCTACCTGGACTGGCTCGCCGACGGCGGACGCCCGTGACGCAGCAGCGGGCGCTGCTGCTGTCGGGCTCCATCGGCATGGGGCATGACGCCCTGGCGGCGGCGTGCGCCGCCGAGCTGGCGGCGCGGGGACTGCGCACGCAGACGCTGGACGCCATGCGCCTGCTCGGCCGCCGCGGCGGGTCGGCCGGCGAGGCCGTCTTCCGGGCGATGCTCTCGGTCCCCGGCCTGTTCGACGCGTTTCACTTCGCCGCGCTGCGCCCCGGCAGCAGGCTGGCCCTGCTCGCCGATGCCGCGTCCAGCCGCCAGGTCGTGCCCCGGCTACGCGCCCACCTGGACGAGCATCCGGCCGACCTCGTGATCTCGGTGTTCTCGACGGGGGCGGCGGCGGTCAGCAGGCTGGCCGAGCGCTACCCGGCCATGAGCCACGTCGTTTTCTGCACCGACGTGACGCCGCACCGGCTCTGGGTACACAAGAACGTCGACCTCTACCTGGTGACCTCCGCCGTGGCCGAGGCCGCCGTGCGCCGCTTCGAGCCGGACGCGCGCGTGCTGGTGATGCCCGCGCCGGTCCGGTCGGCCTTCTACGTGCCGCTGGTCCAGGCGGCGGCCAGGGCGGCGCTGTCGGTCCCGCCGGAGGAGCCGTGCGTGCTGCTCATGTCCGGCGCCTGGGGCCTCGGGCCCGTCGCCGCCGCGGCCGAGGCGCTCGGCGACGCCGGCGTGCACGTGCTCGCCGTCGCCGGCCGCAACGCCCGGCTGGAGCGGAAGCTGGCCGCCGCCGCGGCCCGCCAGTCGCGGGTCCGGGCCTTCGGCTTCACTGACGCCGTCCCGGCGCTCATGGCCGCCGCCGACCTGGTCATCACCAGTTCGGGTGACACCTGCACCGAGGCCCGCGTGGTCGGACGGCCGCTGCTGCTGCTCGACGTGGTGCAGGGGCATGGCCGGGACAACCTGCAGCACGAGCTTGAGCTCGGGAACGCCGCGGTCACCTCGCCGGGAACCGCCGACGTGCTGCGCGGCGCGCTGGCTGCGCTGGACCGGGCCAAGCCGCCGTGCACGGGACCGGCGGCCTCCCCGGTCGCCTTCGGGGAGGCCTTCGCCGCGGCACTGGCCACCATCGGCAGGTAGCCCGGCCGGATCAGCCCGGCCGGATCAGCCCGAGCGGTCCGCCGCCGGTGAGCCAGGGTCCATCGCCGCGACGCCCGCACGGAGCTTCTTCCAGCTCAGCCAGCCGTAATCGGCCAGGACGATCTGGTGCCGGGTGTTGAGGAAGTAGGTGGACGGGATCCCCGGCACGTTGTATTTCGCCGCGACGACCAGAGCCGGATCGTTCGCGACCGGGTAAGTCACCAGCGAGCTGCGCACGAGGTTCAGCGCGGCGATCCTGTCGTCGCGGGCATCGACGCCGATGATGTGCACCTGGCCGTGGTAAAAGCGGTAAAAGTGGCTGAGCAGGTGGATCTCCGCCGCGCACGGCGGGCTCCACGAGGCGAAGAAGCTAATGATGACCGGCTTGCCCGCGTACTCGCTCAGCGCGATCCGGTCGCGCGAGCTGGCGAGCCCTGGCAGCGAGAAGCCGCGGGCGGCCTGGCCGGTGGCGTCCAGTGCCCGAGGACCTAGGCAGGCAGCCACGGCGAGTCCGACGGCCGCCAGTACGACAGGGAGCGTAAGCAGCCGGGCCGCTCCCGGCCGCCTGCTGGCGGTGTAACGGGCTCGCGAACCACGGGCTTGCGAACCACGGGCACGCGGATCATTGGTCATGTCGGTAGCACCCCCCCGATGCACCGCTCGCCCGGGCCGGATAATCCCCCGCTCAGGGGACCACAGTCAGCGACGATTAGACCACTGATAGTAGCGCGACTCGTGGCTCAGCATCCGGTCGACCGCCGAACTGACGCTGCCGTCCTCGGCGATGATCCGGCGAACGACGGCAATCATGCAGGGGACGGCCCAGAAGTCACCGCATACCCACAGGATTCCGGCGCCGATCTGCTGGTCGGGGAAGGGCGGCAGCGTTACCCCGGCGATGTGTCCGTAGACGGGATACCAGGACGTGCTCGTCAGGATGCCCATGGCCATGGCCAGCACCCACATGCCCACGTTCGTCAGCAGCAGCGCCGACGCCTGGGCGGCGGCCGACATCCTGATCCGAAACGGCGGCGACGGGAGGAACTGCAGCCAGAACGCGATCCCGGCCAGGAAAAAGCTGCCGTGCATCAGCCAGATGTGTACGCCCTGATTGCGCGCCGCCAGGTCGAACAGGGCCGGAACGTGCCAGGCGATCATCGCGGCATTGAACGCGGCCACGGCCACCCAGGGGCTCAGCAGCACATTGCCCACCCCGCGCAGCGGACGCGACCAGCCGCCGGTCAGCACCTCCCTGGTCGCGCTGCGCCCGAGCCTGCCGGGCAGCGCGTCGATCAGCGGCTGCCACGGGGCGCCCGCGACCACCAGGCTCGGCGCGGCGAACATGAGCAGCAGGTGCTGGATCATGTGCACGAAGAAATAGTCATCCGCCCAGTAATCAACGGGCGAGCAGACCGCCAGCAGCAGGACGGCGAGCCCCGAGTAGAACCACAGCGACCGCAGCCGCCGCTCCCTGGTACGGCCGGGCCGGGAGCGCCGGGCCAGCCGGGCCAGCCCGATCTCGTGCCAGATCACCACGCCCGCGACGACGAGCAGGAATGGATCGACGGACCAGTGGCCCGTTAGGTAATGCATGCTTTCCTCCGCACTGCTGGGCTTAGCCGGGCGGCATGGTTCAGTCCGGCAGCACGGGCTCCGCCGCGTGCGGGGACAGCGATCGGACGGCCGGGGCCAGCGCGCTGCGGATCGCGGCGCGCTGTGCGTCCAGCTTGGACAGGGCCTGCCGCAAGGCGGCACGGTCGGCGGCCTCGGCTGGCGTCCCGCGGGCGGCCAGCACGCTCGCGACGTCGGCCTGGGCCTGCTCGGCATCCGGCGCGGCCCAGTCGATCAGCCCGGTGACGGCGTTTTGCAGGTGAAAACTGGCCAGCGACTCCGGGACCTGGTAGCCCTCCAGGTCATCGATCAGCTCGTTGTTGGCGGGCGCGCAGTTCGCTGCGCCGGTACTGGCGATACTGGCCGCCGCCGCGGCATCGTGGTTGCTGCCGGAGTCCACCGCCTGCAGCACTATCAGCGATTCGCGCACCCCGCCCGCGCACGACTGGATGTCATAGGTCACGGTCTGCAGGAGCCCTCGCAGATCCGACGCTCGCTCCTGCTGACTCGGCCGGTGCGTGAGCCCGACTGCGACCGCGATCCCCAGCAGGAGGACCGCGGCGGGCACCAGCCATCGCGGCGGGCGCCGGGCCGGCCAGCCGCCTGGCCAGCCACCCGTGCGGATCGGAACATAGGGCGGCTCGGTCTTGCTCGGCGCTGACATTCGCTAACTCCGATCCCCGGTGCTGCTGGCTTTCCCCGCGGCGGAGGCCTGGTGGCCGGCGGACGAAGCGGCCCAGGCGCTGAGTTCGCTGGCCGTCACGCCGCCGACGATATGCCGCACGATCTGGTGCCGCGCGTTCAGAAAAAACGTCTGCGGGAGCGCGAGGACGCCATAGGACGTCGCGGTGCTGGCGGGAAACGGGTCGAGCCCCACCGGGTAGCCGACCTTCTCCGCGTGGACGAACTTGAGCGCGGCGCCGGACTGGTCGTTGGCGTCGATGCCAATGATGTCAACGCGGCTGTGGTGGTCGGCGTAAAACCTGGCCAGCAGCGGCGTCTCGCGCTTGCAGGGCCCACACCAGGACGCGAAGAAGTTCAGGACGACCGGCCGGCCGGCGAAGGCGGCGAGCGAGACGCGGCTGCCGGGGTGGCCAAGCTCGCCAAGCGTGAACGACTTGGCCGCCGTCGGCGGGGACTGGTGTCCGGTATGGCCCGAGGACGACACCGAGACGGCCAGGATGCCGGCCAGCGCGGCCGCGGCCAGCGCGGCGGCGAGCAGGATCGAACGCGGCCGCCGGGAAAGCCGGAGCGCGCCGCTCACCACGCGATCCCCCCGCCCGGGGGGATCGCCGGGAGACCAGCTGATCCCGCCGGGAGACCAGCTGACCCCGCCGCCGATGATTCCCCTGGGACAGCCGACGACTGCGAGGTGGCCGCCGCGGCGCCGGAATCGGCCGCCGCGGCCAGCGTCGGAAGCAGGAACTCAAAGCTGCTGCCGTCGCCTGCCGCGCTGCGGACGCGGATCTCGCCGCCATGGCCGCGGGCGACGGCCTGGGCGAGGGCCAGGCCGAGGCCGGTACCGCGCGGGCCGCCGGCACCCCGCGCGGTCGCGAACCGGTCGAAGATGCGCGTCAGATCGGCGGCCGGGATTCCGTCGCCGCTGTCCTCGATAATCACGGAAGCGAATCTAGCGCGCTCGCCTATGACCACCGACAGCCTGATGACGTCGTTCTCGTTCGTGTGCTGCACGGCGTTCTCTAGCAGGGCGTCCACGGCGAGCGCCAGCCGTTCGGGATCGGCTGCCACCACGGCGTCGTCGAGCCGCCCGATCCGCCAGCGCCGCGGGGCGGCGGGACGCCACCGGAACAGCAGTTCCATCGCGAAGGACTGCAGGGCCAGCGGCTCGGGCCGCAGGAAGTTCGGGTTCTCCGACGCGGCGATGAGCAGCAGCCGCTCGCTCAGGCTCTTGAGGCGGTTCAGCTCGCCGACCACGACGTGGATATCCCGGCTGGCGTCATGGCTGGCCAGGTCCCTGGCGAGTAGTTCGGCGTGGCCGAGCGCGATGGTGATCGGGGTCTTGAGCTGGTGTGAGGCATCCTGCAGGAAGCGCCGCTGGGCGGCGAGCAGCCGCTCGTTCTCCGCGCTGACCGCCGAGCGCGCCGCATCGGCTGCCAGCCTCGAGGGCCAGACCCGAAGGCCGTACAGCAGGGCGAAGCTGATCCAGATCAGGTAGCAGCTGACCGTCTCCCAGCGGGGCGTCGTGACGATGATCACCAGGCCGACCAGCCAGAGCAGGACCCAGGCGGCCTCGGGTAGGCGGCTCAGGTCCGCCGTCTCTACGGTGTCCAGGTCCTCGCCATCCTGGCCCGACCCGGCCGGTCCCGGCAGCGCCGCAAAGCCGGCTGCGTCAGGAGGCGAGCTGGTATCCGGCACCACGGACCGTCTTAATCAGGTCAAACCCGAGTTTGGACCGGAGCCGGCGCACGCAGACGTCCACCACGTTCGAGCCGGGGTCGAACTCAAGGCCCCAGATGGACGCCAGCAGTTCCTCCTTGCGCAGCGGCTGGCCGAAGTGCTCGGCTAGCTCCCTGAGCAGCAGGAACTCCAGCTTTGTCAAGGCCACCGGCCCATGCCCGATGTCGGCCCGCAGGCGCCAGACGTCCAGCACGAGGTCACCTGCGCGGATGGTCTCCCCGTGTGGATGAGCGTCGTCCCGCAGCCGGACCCGCACCCGGGCCAGGAACTCGGCCAGCGAGAAGGGCTTGGTCAGGTAGTCCCGCGCGCCAAGCTCAAGGCAGGCCACCTTGGTCGTCACGTCGTCGATGCAGGACAGCACCAGCACGGGCGGCGCCGGGCGAACCGCTCGCAGGCGCTGCAGGAAGGCCCGGCCGTCCATGTCGGGCATCACCAGGTCCAGGACGACCAGGCCGTAGTCGCGGGCACCGGCCAGCTGGAGCCCGGCCGCGCCATCCGCGGTGATGTCCGCCTCGTAGCCGGCATCCGCCAGCGCGCGGCCGATGAGGTCGCGGATCGCCTGCTCGTCGTCCACGACCAGGATCCGCGGATCGGACGTGTGCTGGGCCGGCTGGCTAGAGATCATTTCGGGGCGCTTCGCTCTGCGCGGGCGCCGCAGCGCGTAGGGCGGTGCGGGCTGGCGCCATCGGCTAGTGGGGCAGGTCGGGAGGCTACAGCAGAAAATCTGCTCTATCGGGCAACCGTGGTCAAGACCCAAAGGGGGCCCAAATCTCGCTGACTGATCAGCCAGGCAGCGTGGTCGACCCTCATGACAGTTTCGTCATTTAAGGCGCGAAGCGTTGCTTGCCGCCGGCGCGTCTCGCAAGATCAGGTACGTCAACGGGCCGCCTGGGTAGGTAGGCCAATCTCTAGTGCTCGCATGATTACGCTGAGTGAGGTGGTGGCTGGTGTCTTTGCCGGTCCGGATCGCGACCCTGGTAGCGGCGTTCGTCGCCGTGGTGGCCGGTGGGGCGTTCCTGGTCATCCACTATCTGCTCGGCGGTCCGCCGGTGGAGAACTTCACCGCGGTCAGCGCCGGGCAGGTGAATGTCACCATGCAGGAGGATCCGCAGAACACGGTGACGTCCAAGCCTGACTGGGTGTCCTACTTCATCAAGAGCCCGACGACCAGCCAATGGGTCCACACCACGCTGTTCAAGGTCCCGGCCGGAACTCGGGTCAACATGACCATCCTGGGCTACGACGGATGCACCCCGCTGCGCAACCCGCTCTGGAGCCAGGTCACCGGGACCACCGGCAACGTCGCGTACGTCAACGGCAAGCCGGTCTCGCTGATCAACTCCTGGTCCGGGTGCAATGTCGGGCACACGTTCTCCATTCCCGGCATCGGCCTCAACGTGCCGATGGCCACACCGCCGCTGACTGCGAACCTGTGCAGCGCCTCGCCCTGCACGGCGGGCCCGCACACCGTGGTGAAGTTCAGCTTCGTCACGCCGAAGGTGGCGGGTGACTACATCTGGCATTGCCGCGTCCCGTGCGGCGGCGGCTTCCTCGACGGATTCGGCGGCCCCATGCAGACCATCGGCTTCATGACGGGCAACATGGAGGTGGTGAGCTGATGGCCGCCGCAGCTGACTCCTCGCCCACGGCGTCCCGGAGATCTGAGCCCAACCACGGGCTGCGGATCTTCCTGATCTGGCTGGTCGTGGCGGTCGTGGCCGACTACCTCATCTGGGCCGTCTGGGGGCCGCACCTGCCGCCCGGCGACATGGCCTCCGCGGCTAATGGCCAGCAGTTCGACATCAAGGTGATGTCCGTGATGGCCGCGCCAGTGGTGGCCTTCGTCCTCATCTACTTTGGCTATGCGCTGGTCGTCTGGCGCCAGCGCGAGGGCGACGAGGAGGACGGCCCGGCGCTGCACGGCCATACCCGGATCCAGGCGACGTGGATCACGGCGACGTCGGTCATCGTCCTGTTCCTGTTCGCGTTCGGCACCTACGAGCTGACGACGGCCCAGGGCGCGGGCGCGGGTTCCGGCGAGGGCCCGAGCCCGATCTGGAAGCCGAACGGCGTCAAGCCGCTGCAGGTGCAGGTGATCGGGCAGCAGTGGCGGTTTACCTACCGGTACCCGCAGTTCGGCGGCTTCGAGACCACTGCGCTGATGCTGCCCAAGGGCCAGTGGGTGGAGTTCCACGTCACCTCCCTGGACGTGATCCACAGCTTCTGGGCCTACCAGCTGGGCGTCAAGGCCGATGCCAACCCGGGCGTCGACAACGTGGCCTTCACCAAGCCCACCCAGACCGGGCAGGTGACGGTGCGCTGCGCCGAGCTGTGCGGGCTCTGGCACGGGGCCATGTTCAACTACGGCCACGTTGTCTCCCCCGCGGCCTTCGCGTCGTGGGCCAAGTCGACGCAGACCCAGCTCGTCTCGGTGACCAAGATCCTGCCGCCGTACGCGACCACCTATGACCCCACCGTGATCCCGAACATCAACAAGGCCATGGCCAAGTCGGGAATCACCGGGGCGAACGGCTACTACTACCCGCCCCAGGATCCGGAGCAGCCATGAGGAAGCGTTCCTGCGGCGACCGTTCCCGGCACGATTGTCCCCGGCCAGACCAGGCCAGCACTAGCACTGCGAGGAGGTGACCGGATGGCCATCGAGATTCAGCCCGGGCAGACCCATGAGCCCGGCGGCGGCGCGCCCGCCGCCGCCAGTCGGCCGGCCCGGCCCTGGTGGCGACGTCCCGCCATCCACACGGCGGTAGCCGGAGCCGTCGTCGGCTACGTGCTGGGCCACCTGCTGGGCAACTTCCTCGGCAGCGGATACCAGCAGCTGGCGCTGTCGGACTCGAGCGACCTGCCGATCGTCCTGGGCTACGTCTTCGCCATCCTCGGCTGGCTGGTCGGGCTCGGTGTCTTCAATGACCTGGCGCGGCAGGTCACCGGCCGGCCCGCGATGGAGTCGAACGGCCATGTGGAGACCGGCGGCGTCGCGCAGTACTTCAGGTACTCCCTCGACCACAAGGTCGTCGGGATCCAGTACCTGGTCGGCATGCTCATCTACTTCTGCACGGCCGGGCTGTTCGCCATGGCGATCCGGACCGAGCTGCTCTCGCCCGTGCATCACGTCTTCAGCTCCAGCGCCTACGTCGAGATCGTCGGCGAGCACGGGACGATGATGATGATGCTGATGACCTCGGTCATCCTCGGGCCGTTCGGCAACTACCTGGTGCCGCTCATGATCGGCTCCAAGCGGGTGGCGTTCCCCCGGATCGAGGCGCTGTCCTTCTGGCTCACTCCGGCGGCCTTCCTCATCCTGCTGTCCGGCCTGCTGCTCGGCGGCTTCCCGTTCGGCTGGACCGGGTACGCGCCACTGTCGATCCAGTCGACCTACGGCGCCGATTCCTACGCCATCGCGTTCGGCCTCATGGGCCTCTCGATGATCATGGCCGGGTTCAACCTGATCGTCACGATCGTCTGCTACCGGGCGCCCGGCATGCGCTGGAGTCGGCTGCCCATGTTCGTCTGGTCGATGCTGGCCACGTCCTTCCTGATGGTGCTCGCCGCGCCGGTGCTGGTCGGCGGCATGTACATGCTCATCACCGACCGGACCGTCCAGACCGCCTTCTTCACCGACACGCTCGGCGGCAGCAGCTACCTCTATCAGAACCTCTTCTGGTTCTTCGGCCATCCCGAGGTCTACATCCTCGCGCTGCCGGGCTTCGGCATCGTCTCGGAGATCATCCCGGTGTTCTGCCGGAAACCGCTGTTCGGATATAAGGTCGCGGCCGCGGGCATGATGGGTGTCACGCTGCTCAGTTTCTTCGTGTGGCAGCATCACCTGTTCGACAGCGGCATCAATCCGGACATGCGCCCGCTGTTCATGCTGACCACGGAACTGATCTCGATCCCGACCGGGTTCATCTACCTGGTGGCGATGGGCACCTTCTGGAAAGCCAAGATACGGCTGACCGTGCCGATGCTGTTCGCGCTCGGCATGTACTTCAACTTCCTGATCGGCGGCATCTCCGGCGTCTTCCTGTCGGACGTGCCGGCCGACACCACCGAGCACGGCAGCTTCTTCGTGATGGCGCACTTCCACTACACGATCATGGGCGGCCTGATCTTCGCGCTGATGGCAGGCATCTACTACTGGCTGCCGAAGATGATGGGCGTCAAGCTGAACGAGCGGCTGGGCAAGGTCCAGTTCTGGACCATGTTCGTCTTCTTCAACGCGACGTTCCTGCCGCTGTTCGCCGTCGGGATGGGGGGCCAGCCCCGCCGGGTCTTCGAGTACGCGCGGAACCTGCAGACCCTGAACGACTGGGTCTCGATCGCGGCGTTCGGCCTCGGCTGCTCCATCCTGATCTTCGTGATCAACTTCGTCTACTCCACGGTCATCGCGCGGGTGCGTGAGGTGGGCAACCCCTGGCGGTCCCGCGGGCTGGAGTGGCAGGTGTCCTCGCCGCCGCCGCCGGGAAACTTCGCTCAGGTGCCCGTCGTGCTGTCCGGCCCGTATGAGTACGGCGATCCCCACGCGGAACCCGTGGCCGATCTCGCACCGCCGCCCGGTGTGCTGGCGGCGAGCGTGGGAGCCACCCAGTCGACGCGAGCGGAGGCATAGCGATGGCGGAGACGACCGCGCCCCAGCCGGCCCAGCTGAGCCCGGCGCACGAGGAGGCCGCCTTCTACCACGAGGCGGCGCTGAACGCGGCCTGGATCGGCTCGCGGCTGGCCATCGGGTCGCTCACGTTTGGCTTCGGCGCCTTCATTTTCTCCTTCTTCTACCTGCAGTCACTGAACTCGCACGGGCTGTGGTACCCGGCCGGTTTCCACGGTCCGGGTATCGTGCTGGGGACTGTGATCATGGCCCTGATCGTGGTCAGCGCGGCGGTCCAGACCGTCGGGCTGCAGCGGATCAAGGCCGCCAGCAGGGCCGTCTGGCTCGGCGCGGCTACCGTGGCCCTGGTCCTCGGGCTGGCCGCGGTCGGCCTGCAGGTCTACCAGCTGGTCAGCCTGTCGTTCTGGCCCGGTGCCAACGGCTTCGCCAGCGTCTTCACCGGGGCGAGCCCGGTGTACCTGGTCGTCGCCCTGGCCGTGCTGATCTGGCTGGAGACGCTCATCATGCGCTGCCGGGCCATCTCGCCGATCTCCTTTGTCGAGCAGCCGCCGACATTCGCCGAGGCGTTCGCCGTGCAGCGTTTCCAGTCCGCGCTGAGCGCGTTCACCGTGGTGTGGAACTACCTGGCCGTGGTCGCCATCGTCATGTGGGTGCTGTTCTACCTCGTGCATTAGTGACGACGGACTGACGCAGCGGGCAGGCCGTCTCGCATCGCGGGGCAACCAGCCCCATGACCCGCAGCAGGAGGCAGCGGTGCACGCAATGAGTTTGACCACGGGGAGTTTGACCACGGGGATACTCGCCTCGGGCACGTCGGACAACTCGCCCCACGGGTTCAACTGGACCTTCGCGTTCCCGATGCTCTTGTTCATCATCGTGGCGACCGCCCTCTACCTGCTTTACACCAGGCCGCACCGGGTGCCCGGCCACGGCGAGCTGCGGTTCACGCCCGGGACGGCGACGGAGGCGGGCAGCCTGCCCGACCCCGGGACCGCGCGGGCCGCCGCGGTGGCCTCCGGCTTCACCACCGCGGCGGGCGGCGGGGCGGTCGAATCGGTCGCCGAGGCCGCCGGCGCCCATCGGGCTGCTCACGAGGATGACGCGTCCGGTACGGTGTCACAGGACGAAGATCCGGCAGCACAAGATCTGGTAGCGCAAGGTCAGGCGGCAGCTGACGCCCCCGATGCGGACAAGCCACCGGCTGCCGAGAAGCCATCCAGCCGCGATGACCCGGAGGCCAGCGAGTGACACACGCGACGGGCGCGCTGCCCATCCGCGACGCGGGGCATGCGCTGCCCGCTCCCGCCGCAGAACCGGCGCCGTCGCCGGGCCAGGTGGCCGCTGGCCGCCGCTCGGTCCGCGTCATCGCGCGCTCGCTTTTCCTGCTGACCAAGCCGCGGATCATCGAGCTGCTCCTGGTCACGACGCTGCCGACGATGCTGCTGGCGGCGCGTGGCCTGCCGTCGGTCCGGCTGATCGCGGTCACGCTGCTCGGCGGCGCGCTGGCGGCCGGCAGTGCCAACACGCTGAACTGTTACATAGACCGGGATATCGACGCGGTCATGAAGCGCACCTCGCGCCGCCCCCTGGTCGCCAAGGCCGGAGCAGGCGGCGCGACGGCGATCAAGCCCGGCGAGGCGCTGGTGTCGGGCATCGTGCTCGGCGCCGCCTCGACGGTCCTGCTCGGACTGCTGGCCAACTGGATAGCAGCCGCGCTGGCCGATAGCGCGATCTTGTTCTACGTCTTCGTCTACACCCTGGGCCTCAAGCGCCGCACGGCGTCCAACATCGTGATCGGCGGGGCGGCCGGCTGCTTCCCGGTCCTGGTCGGCTGGGCGGCGGTGACCGGACGGGTCAGCCTGCCCGCCGTGCTGCTGTTCGCCGTCATCTTCTTCTGGACGCCGCCGCACTTCTGGGCGCTGGCGATGCGGTTCCGCGACGACTACGCCGCCGCCAACGTGCCGATGCTGCCCGTCGTGGCCTCCCCGGCCGTGGTGGCCCGCAAGATCGTCCTCTACTCCTACGCGATGGTGGCGGCTACCCTGGCGCTGGCCCCGTACGCGGGCTGGATTTACGGTAGCTGCGCCGTCGGCCTGGGCGGCTGGTTCCTGGCCGAAGCGCACCGCCTCCGGGGCCGGATCGCCGCGGTCGACATCAATTCCGGACATGACAATTCCGGATACGGCAATTCCGGACAGGGCGCTTCCGGACCGGGAGGACCGGCCCCGATGCGGCTGTTCCATCTGTCGATTGCCTACCTGACCCTGCTGTTCGCCGTCGTGGCAGTGACCGCTCTGCTGCCCTGGGGCAAGTGGTAGGGCCGGGCCGCCACGCCTTTAGGAAGTCATTCCCCGCCATCGCCTCGGCCGTGACGATCAGAAGGGCATGCTAGGCAGGTGATCCCGCCCGGTCCGCAGAGCAGTTCCCGCCGAGCCTTTCTCGGCACCGCCGCCGCCGCCGCGGCGGCCGCGGCGTCGTCGGCGCTGGCCGCCTGCTCCCGGGTGACCGGCGCGCCCAGCGTCGGGCGGCCGCTCACTCGCGCGACTCCCAGCCCGCGCCCCGTCGCGGAAAACCTGCTGCCGGGCGATGCGGGCTGGTGGATTACCCACCAGGGCGCCCCGGACGCGATCCTCGGCTACGCGGGCCAGGCCAGCGTGCTGCCCGGCGAGCCGGCTCACCTGTACGTGTCCACCACCTCGCGCGAGTTCCAGGTGCGGGCCTTCCGGATGGGCTGGTACCGCGGCGACCTCGCCCGCAAGGTGTGGGAATCGGGCACCGTGCGCGGCCACCGGCAGCGCGCCGCGACCATGACCGAGGGCACCAACACGATCCGCACCGACTGGGGACTGTCGCTGGCGGTGCCGACCGACGGGTGGCCGGCCGGCTCTTACTTACTGCGGCTGGACGCGCACTCGGGCGGGCAGCGCTACGTTCCGCTGACCATCCGGTCGCAGAGCACGGCGGGCAAGGTCGTGATCAAGAACGGCGTCTCGACCTGGCAGGCCTACAACACCTGGGGAGGTTATGACCTCTATAACGGGCCGGCGGCCGAGTACGGAAACCGGTCGCTGGCCGTCACCCTGGACCGGCCCTATGACCAGGAGGGCGCTTACCTGTTCATGGTGTACGAGCGGAAGCTGATTAACCTGGCCGAGCGCATGGGACTGCCGCTGGCGTACCTGAGCAGCATGGACATCGCGACGGACCCGCATGCGCTGGACGGGGCGAGCGCGCTTGTCTCGCCCGGTCATGACGAGTACTGGACACCGGAGGAGCGAGGTTACGTCACGGCCGCCAGGGATGCGGGCATGAACATCGCCTTCCTCGGGGCCAACGCCATGTTCCGGCGGATCCGGCTGGCGCACACGCAGGTCGGTGCCAACCGCACGGTCATCTGCTACCGGACCAGCTATCAGCGGGATCCGCTGTACGGCAAGGACAATGCCCGGGTGACCAACGACTTCCGGGAGCCGCCCGATCCGCACCCCGAGTCGTCGCTGACCGGCACGCTGTATGAGGGCTACCCGACGGTGGCGGACTACGTCGTCGCCACGCCGGAAGCCTGGATGTTCCAGGGGACTGGCGCGGCCAAGGGCGAGAAGTTCACGGCGCTGGTGGGTATCGAGTATGACCGGGTCAACCCCGGCTCGCCGCTGCAGCGGCCGATCCAGGTCCTGTCGCACTCCCCGCTGACCTGCCGCGGCGTCAACAGTTACGCCGACTCCGCTTACTACACCCATCCCGGCGGTGCGGGGGTGTTCAACACGGGCACGATGCGCTGGGTTGAGTCCTTCACGCCACCCACCTACGGCTGGGGCATCACCAGGAAGTGCGGGCGATTCACCCGGCGGGTCACCGCCAACGTGCTGCGGGCCTTCGCCGACGGCCCGGCCGGGGCGAGGTATCCGGCCCGCGACAACCTGCGCGAGATCGACGAGTGGGCCGGTGACCCGATCGCCGCGCAGCATAACCTGTGGAGCTGACGCCCGCGGCGGAGCCGGCTCCGCCGCGTTCGCCCTCGTTACTGCCAGGTCGTATTGTGGGCTGCAGGTCAGCCACAGGGCTAGCTAGCCAGTGGAGGTGGCAGGTGGAGTTCGGTCGCAGGTTTGGTAGCAGGGCACGGTGGGCCGTGCCGGGCGCCGCGGTGGTCGCGGTCGGTGCCGTCGTCGCGGGCACGGCCGTGGCGGCGGGCGCGCAGGCCGCACCGTCCCTGCCCGCCCGCAGCGCCGCCGAGCTGCTGGCCGATGTCCAGCGGGCTACCGGCCCGGGCCCGATGACGGGCACCATCCAGGAAACCGCGAACCTCGGCCTCCCCAGCCTGCCCAGCCTCCCCGGCTCCGGCGGCCCTTCGTCGGCGCTCTCGCTGCTGTCCGGGACGCACACGGCCACGATCTGGTACGCCGACCCCGCGCACGTGCGAATCGCGGAGTCAGAGCAGCTAGGCGAGACCGACCTGCGGCTGAACGGGCGCCAGGCCTGGCTGTGGAACAGCAAGACCCAGACCGCTACCCACATCGTGCTGCCGGCGCCGCCCGCTGGCCAGCGCCGGACCGGGTCAGCGGCCGACCGGGCCAGCGGGACGCCGCCCACGCCGCAGCAGGTGGCGAAGCAGATCCTGGCCGCCGTGGGCCCGACCACGAAGGTCTCCCTGCAGCAGAATGTCACCGTCGCCGGGCAGGCCGCCTATCAGCTCGCGATCGCGCCCAAGGACCGCCGCTCGCTGATCGGCCAGATCCGGATCGCCGTCGACGCCGGCCGTTACCTGCCGCTACGGGTCCAGGTCTTCGCCCGCGGCGCCACCAGTCCCGCGTTCCAGGTCGGCTTCACCGCCGTGTCGTTCGGCCGCCCGGCGGCGTCCAACTTCGCGTTCACCCCGCCGCCCGGCGCCAAGGTCAAGACGACCGTCGTTCCCGCCTGGTCCCCGCGACCGGCGGGCCTCAAGAACGGCGCGATCCGGCCGCTGCCGCACGGCAGCCTCTACTCGACCGGCGCCAGCGGCTGGACGGGCGTCTCGCCCACATTTGTGCCGAGCGAAGCGATCGACGGTGCCGCGCGGCCGGCCGTTATGGGGAAGGGCTGGCTTTCGGTGCTCGTCCTGCCCGGCGGCCTAGGCCTGGGTGGGAGTCCGGCCAGCACGACGCGGATCGCGACGGTGCGCGGCTCGCACAACCCGGCCAGCATTGCCGCCGTCTCGTCGTCCGGCGGGGTTTCCTCTGCCAGTTCCGTCGTCTACATCTCGGCGTCGACCGGAGCACCTCTGACCGGCCCTGACTCCGCCCTGCTCCGGGTCCTGCTGCGGGCGGCCACGCCCGCGCACGGCGCGTGGGGCAGCGGCCGCCTGCTGCGCACGAGCCTGTTCTCGGTCCTGATCACCGCCAAGGGACCGGTGCTCGTGGGTGCGGTGACCCCGTCCGTGCTGTACGCCGACGCCGCCGCCGTCAAGTAAGCGCCGCCAGCACGTGAGCCCCGTCCCGCCGCATTCCGCCCAGCCAGACGAAGTCAGTTTCGGTCGCGCGGGTCGCCCGTCGGTCACGTCCCGCTCCCCGAACACCGCGCCGGAGCGACCCGCGCCGGAGCGACCCGCGCCGGAGCGACCCGCGCCGGAGCGACCCGCGCCAGAGCCAGGACCCGTCGAGGCGGACGCGGCGAGTGCTCCGGCGATCGCCACCCGGGGCCTGACCAAGCGGTTCCGGAGCGGTCAGCTCGCGGTCGACAACCTCAGCCTCGCTGTTCCGCCCGGCTCCGTCTACGGCTTCCTCGGGCCCAACGGGTCCGGCAAGACCACCACCATCCGCATGCTGCTTGGCCTCGTGCAGCCCAGCAGCGGAAGCCATCAGCTGCTGGGCGTCCCCATGCCGGACGGGACCAACGCCGTGTTGCCCCGGGTCGGCTCCCTGGTGGAGGGCCCAGCTTTCTACTCCTTCCTGTCCGGCCGGGCCAACCTCGCCCGGTGCGATGCCGCCGACCGGACAGCCGACCCCCGCAACGCCGCCGCCCGCATCGGCGAGGCACTCGACCGCGTCGGCCTGACGGCAGCGGCGGGCAAGCACTACCGCGCCTATTCGCTGGGCATGAAACAGCGGCTGGCGATTGCCGCTGGGCTGCTCCGGCAACGGGACCTGATGATCCTGGACGAGCCCACCAACGGGCTGGACCCGCAGGGGACCCGGGAGGTGCGCGGCCTCATCCGCGAGATCGCCGCCGAGGGGACCACCGTGTTCGTGTCCTCGCACCTGCTCGCCGAGGTCGAGCAGATCTGCTCGCACGTCGGTGTCATGCGGGCCGGACAGCTCGTTTTCGAGGGAACGCTTGAGCAGTTGCGCGACGGTGGCGTCGCGCGGGTCACCGTGCTCACCGCCGATTCCGACGTGGCCAGCAGCATCCTGGCGGGGTGCGGGCTGGCCGATATCCAGGCCAGCGACGGCAGCGTCAGCGCCCAGCTAGGCGCGCAGGCGCCCGAGGACATCAACGCCCGGCTGGTGCAGGCCGGCGTGCGCGTCGCCGGCCTGGCTACGACGCGGCCCAGTCTTGAGGACCTGTTCGTGGAGCTCACCGGGGAGGGCTTCGATGTCAACGGCTGACCTGGCTAGTCAGCCCGCGGCGTACCGCCCGGCCGCTGCCCGCGCCTGGCTGCGGCTGCTGCGATCCGAGCTCGGCCTGACCTTCCTGCGGTGGCGCAATATTGCCCTGCTCGCCGTGCTGGCCGTCATCCCCGTGCTCATCGGAATCGCGCTCCGGCTGGCCGCGCCCTCGGGCGGCGGCCAAGGGCCTGCCTTCCTCGACCAGGTCGCCGGGAACGGTGTCTTCCTGGCTTTCCTGGCGCTGACCATCATGCTCACCCTGGTGCTGCCGCTGGCCGTGGCCGTCGTGGCCGGCGACAGCGTGGCCGGCGAGGCCGGGCACGGGACCCTGCGCTACCTGCTCACAGTCCCCGCCGGGCGGACCCGCCTGCTGGGAATCAAGTACGGTGCGCTGCTCGCGTTCTGTATTGTCTCCAGCCTCATAGTGGCCGGGGTTTCCCTGGCCGTCGGCGCCGCGGCGTTCCCGGTGGGGCCCGTGACCCTGTTGTCGGGCACGACCGTCTCGCTGGCCGTCGGGCTGCTGCGGCTGCTGCTGGTGACCCTCTACGTGGCCGCGGCCATGGCGGCGCTTGCGGCGATCGGCCTGGCGATCTCCACCTTTACCGAGCACGCCATCGCCGCCGTCGCGGCGATCCTGGTTCTCGTGATAGGCAGCGAGGTGGCCGACAGCGTCCCTCAGTTCGCGGTCGTGCACCCGTACCTGCCGACGCACTGGTGGCTGTCGTTCGACGGGCTGCTCCGCATGCCCATCGCCTGGGGCAGCGTCGGGCACGGCTTGCTGTCGTTCGCCGTCTACGCCGTCATCTTTTGCGCCGTCGCCTGGGCCAGGTTCACCACGGTGGACGTGACCAGCTGACCAGGCAGGTTTTGTCGTCGTCAGGAGAGGAGGTTGCTGACGAACATGTCGCGATACCTCGCGGTACTTCTGTGGGCGGTCGTGATCGCGGCCTTCCTCGGAATCGCGCTGCTGCTAACGAGGCGCACGATGCCCGCTCACGCCCGTCCCGCCGCGGCCGCCACCGGGAACGGCGATGCCGGCGCTACTCCATCGAGATGGTGGCCGGTCGTCGTCCTGCGCTCAGGTAGCGCCGCCGTCATCGGGACGGCAGTCGTATTCGGGATCATGGCGCTGCTGGGCCTGCTGGTCGTGCATCACGGCCTGGCTATCGACAAGCCCATCTACCGGTGGATGGTCAGCCATCGCGTCCACTCCTGGGCCGCGGTGATGAAGCGGCTGACGAAAATCGGCGACACCTGGACCTGCTGGGCCGCCGCGGTCAGCGCGGCCGTGTGCCTTGCCGTGGCAGTGCGCCGGCTGCGCTGGCTGATGCCTGCTCTCTTCGCCACCGTTATCGTCGTCGATCACTACACGACCCTGGCCCTGCGCCACGTATTCCACCGGCCCGGGCCCCCTGACAGCCCGCTGGGCACGTATCCGTCGGGCGGCTGCGACCGGGTCATCCTCTTCTACGGGCTCATCGCCTATCTGCTCTGGCGGGAATTCAGCGGCACCCGCCGCGCCGGAATCTGGGCAGCGGCGATAGTGACGAGTCTGGGCTTTAACGAGGCGTACAGCCGGGTCTACCTGACGCTGCACTGGTTCACCGACGCGCTGAGCGGCCTGCTCTACGGCGGCCTGCTGCTCGCGGTCTTCATTGCGGCCTTCCGCATCGCGGCGGGATCTAGGCCGGCGGCATCGCGGGACCGTCCGGGCCAGGGCGGCAGGCTGGCTGCTGCGCGAAGACCCTGACCGGGTGCTCCCGCAGCCCGAACAGGCGTTATCGACGCACGCGGGTTCAGCGGGATCGTGGCGGGGCCAGCCGCGCGAGGGCTGCGGCGTAGCTGCCGGCGTTCTGAGCGGCGGTCTTGTTCCAGGTTCCGGCGAGCCGGTCGAGAATAGCGTCGCGGGTTTGCCCGGCGGCCCACATCCGCTGGGCGGCGGCCCAGACCTCAGGCGGGTGGTCAGCCCAGATTTGTTCAGTTACCGCCGTGTAGGAGTCGAAGCGGTCCCGGGGCAGGCCGCGGGCGCTCAGGCCCAGGATCGTGATCAGCCT
>Ga0209839_10000118_pt1 | contig 36395 bp, 38 predicted proteins | sample OrgsoiDNA2013050_FD_185800 | JGI IMG/M metagenome (GOLD analysis project Ga0209839, IMG submission 185800) | Permafrost soil microbial communities from the Arctic, to analyse light accelerated degradation of dissolved organic matter (DOM) -... | ecosystem: Environmental > Terrestrial > Soil >... | reverse complement strand
GTCGCGATCACCCTGAAGCCGTCGGCCGCGGTGAGCTTCTTGCCCTCCTCGTTGGACCGCGCACGGTAGTGCACCGGCACCTCGAAGATCCGCTCTCCCCGCTGGACCAGCCGGGCGGTGATCTCGGGCTCGATCGCGAAGCCGGCGGAGCGCAGCGGAAGACTGCGAAACACATCGGTCCGGATCATCTTGTGACAGGTCATGATGTCGTGCAGGTACACGTTGAACAGGACGTTGCAGGCCAGGGTTACGCCCTTGTTGCCGAGCACGAACAGGAACGAGTGGCTGGTGTAGCCGTCGAACGCGCGCACGCCGAAGCTCGCGTTGGTGCGACCGTCAAGCAGCGGCGGCATCAGCAGCGCGAGGTCCGCCGGGTCGTACTCGAGGTCGGCGTCGAACACGGCGGCGTAATCGCCGCGAGCGTGCCCGAGCCCGGTCTGCACGGCCGCACCCTTGCCCTGGTTGTGCTCGTGCTCGAAGCGCCGGACCCGGGGATCCCAGTCGCCGCTGCGGAGGATCTCCCGCGTTCCGTCGGTCGAGCCGTCGTCGACGACGATCAGTTCGAACTCGCTCGGGAGCTCGGTCTGGAGCACTTCGAGGATCGCGCGCTCGACCCGCTCGCGCTCGTTATAGACCGGCATCAGGATCGACAGCATCTGAACGTTGACTCCGGGTGGCGGACGAGATCGCGCTACGAAACCGCGTGCAGATCGATCACGAACACCAGCGCCGCGTTGGCGGGGATCTTCGGCGGGCGGCCGGTGGCTCCGTAACCGAGGCTCGACGGGATGATCAGCAGCCGGCGGCCGCCGACGCGCATGCCGGGAATCCCCAGCTTCCAGCCTTTGATCACGCCGGTCAGCGGCAGCGATGTCGGCTGGCCGCTGCCGTCGTTCCAGGACGCATCGAACTGCTTGCCGCCCTTGTACAGGACGCCCACGTACTGGACGGTCACCGTCGATCCGGCCTTCGCGGCCGGGCCGGTCCCCTTGATCAGGTCCTTGATCACGAGCTGCTTGGGCGGCGTTCCGGTCTGGGCCGGCACGGTCGGCTTGATCTTCAGCGCCGCGGGCAGCGGCGTCGTGCTCGCCGGAGCCGAGGTCGTGCTCGAAGCGGACGCCGAGGCCGAGGCCGAGGCCGACGACGTGACCGCCGCGGCCGTGGCGCCGCCGCTGGGGGCGAGCTGGACCCCCGGTGCCTTTGAGCTACCGCAGGCGGCGAGACCGGCCGCGAGGGCGAGGAGGACAGCAGTGATGGACAGACGCTTGATCATCGAGGGGTGAGGGTAGCGAGCCCGGTCAGCCGGCGATCCGGTCGAGCACGGCGGCGTCCACGTCAAAGTTGGCGTGCACGGCTCCCACGTCGTCGGATTCCTCGAGCGCGTCGATCAGCTTCATCAGCCTGGCGGCGTCGCCTTCGCCCACCGGGACGCGTGATTTCGGCCGCTGCGTGACGTCGGCGCTTTCGATCTCGACGCCCGCCTGAGCGAGCGCCTCACGCACAGTCCCGAGATCTCCCGGCTCGGTGACCACCTCGAACACGTCCTCGTCGAGCGAGATGTCCTCCACGCCCGCGTCGATCGCGACCATCAGGTCCTCCTCGTCGTAGCGGGAGGCGTCGACGACGATCACGCCGCGTTTGTCGAACAGGTAAGCGACCGAGCCCGGTTCGCCGAGATTGCCACCGTGCTTGGACAGCGCGTGGCGCACATCCGCGCCGGTGCGGTTGCGATTGTCGGTCAGGGCCTCGATCAACAGCGCCACGCCGCCCGGCCCGTAGCCCTCGTAGAGCACCGTCTCGATCTGATCTGCTTCAAGACCATCGCCGGTTCCCTTGCCGATCGCTCGTTCGATGTTGTCCTTGGGCATCGAGGCGTCGCGGGCCTTCTGGATCGCCAATGCCAGCGAGGGGTTGCCCTCGGCGTCACCGCCGCCCTCACGCGCAGCGACGGTGATCGCCCGCGCCAGCTTGGTGAACTGCTGCCCGCGGCGGGCGTCCACGACCGCCTTCTTGTGCTTGATCGAATGCCATTTGGAATGTCCGGACATCCACCAGAGTCTAGATCGCGTCACAGCCCGAGCGCGGCGGGATGCCGGCGGTACCAGTCGATGGTTCGGCGCAGCCCGGCCTCGAGCGTCACCGTGGGCCTCCAGCCGGTGAGCTCGCGTAGCTTGGTCGCGTCGAGCCACTGGCGATCGATTTCGCCCGCGGGGACGCCCTGGCCCCGAAGCTCGGGCTCGATCTCAGTGCCCGCCAAGCGGCAGATCAGCTCGACGACGTCCCGGACCCGGTGCGGAACGCCTCCCCCGGCGTTGAACGCTTCGCCGCGCCCCTCGCCGCCCAGTAGCGCGCGCCAGATCGCCAGGTACGCGCCGACGGCGTCCTCGACATACAGGAAGTCTCGCTCCGGCGAGCCATCGGAGCGGAGCACCGGCGCGGTCCCCGACAGGGCCGCGCGGACGGCCTCCGGAACCAGACGGGAGCGGTTGGTGTCCCCGCCGCCGTACAGGTTCGCAAACCGGGTCACCGCCACCGGGACGCCGAAGGTGTGCCAATAGGAGCGCGCCAGCAGGTCCGCCGCGGCCTTCGAGACGTCGTAGGGGTAGACTGGGGCCAGCGGATGAGCCTCGCGGTAGGGAAGCTCGCGCTGAGGTCCGTAGGCCTTGTCCGAGGACGCCACGATCAGGCTCTGCACGCCGTGCCGGCGGCACGCCTCGAGTACCAGCCACGTGCCTCGGATATTGGTCTCGAAGGTCGACAGCGGAGCATGGTTGGCGGTCCCGACGAGCGTCTGAGCGGCGAGATGGAACACGCTGTCGACCTCGTACTCGGCCAGCGCGCGAGCGATCAGGTCGTGATCGCAGATGTCGCCGTGAACCAGGTCGACCCGGTCGGCGAGCCCCAGCAGCGCCAGCGCGGACACCGCCGGCTCGTCGCGCCGGATCGCCACCACTCGCGCGCCCTCCCCCAGCAGCGAGCCGACCAGCCAGGAGCCCAGCAAGCCGTGGGCGCCGGTCACCAGCACCGAGCGACCGGTCAGCGCCACAGTTTCCACGGCGCGCCGCCCGCCTCCCACAGGTCGTTCAGCTCCACCGCGTCCTTGTAGGTGTCCAGGCAATCCCAGAAGCCCTCGTGGCGAAACGCGCGCAGCTGCCCCGTCGCCGCGAGTCCTTCCAGCAGCTCGCGCTCGAGCACGCTGCCGGGCTCCAGCAGCTCGAGCACCGCGGGCTCGAAGCAGAAGAAGCCGCCGTTGACCCAATGCTCGCTGCGGGGCTTCTCGACGAACCCGCGCACGACCCCGTCGTCGGCGCACTGCGCGACGCCGAACGGAAGGGTCGGGCGAACCACCGTCATCGTCGCCTGCGCCCCGTGCCCGCAGTGAAAGGCCAGCAGCGCGTCGAGATCGATGTCGGCAACCCCGTCGGCATAGGTGACGCAGAAGCGATGACCGTCAAGCGCCCGCGCCGCGAGCTTCAAGCGGCCGCCGGTCGGCGTGTCCTCGCCGGTCCGAAGGCACTGGATCTCGGCGGTCTGCGGCCATGCCTGCGAAGCGATGAACCGCTGCACCTGCTCTCCCTTGTAGCCCGTCAGCAGCAGGAAGCGACGAAACCGCTGGGCGAGGTAGATCTGGATCACGTGCCACAGAATCGGGCGTCCCCCGATCTCCACCATCGGCTTGGGGATCGACCGCGTGCGCTCCTGCAGACGGGTGCCGCGTCCGCCGCAGAGGATCACCACGCTCGGTCTCACGGCGGCGGATTATCCCGGGCGGCCGTGGTCGTGCAGATCCCGAAGTAGGATCCTCCGGGATGACCGACCGGCTCGATCCCGGGATCTTCAAGGCCTACGACATCCGCGGCCTGTACGGCGAGGAGATCGATGCGGGGACCGCCGAGGCGATTGGACGCGCGTTCGCTCGCGTGATCGCCGACCTGGAGGGTAAACCGACCGCTGAGCTTCGCCTCGGGCTCGGGCGCGATATGCGATTGAGCGCCCCGGAGCTCGCGGCCGCCTATCGAGACGGGATCTGCAGCGAAGCCGCCAGCGTTCTCGACGCCGGCCAGGTCGGCACCGAGATGCTCTACTACCTGGTCGGATCGCGCGAGCTCGATGGCGGCCTGATGTGCACCGCCTCTCACAACCCCAAGGCCTACACGGGGGCCAAGCTGGTCAGGCGCGGCGCGATCGCCCTGTCGGGCGATGCGGGCATCGGCGAGGTCCGCAAGCTGATCGAGGCGGGCCTGGATGACGCGCCGGGAGGCGGATCGGTGCAGGAGGTCTCGCTCTACGAAGAGTTTCACGCAGCGGCGCTGAAGTTCATCGACCCGTCGGTGGTCAAGCCGTTGCGAGTCGTGGTCGATGGCGGCAACGGGATGGCCGGGCCGACGGTCGGCCCGGTGCTGGAGCAGCTCGGCCTGGACCTGATCGAGGCCTACTGGAAGCCGGACGGCAACTTCCCCGATCACGAGCCCAACCCGATGCTGCCCGAGAACCGCGAGTTCATCATGCGCGAGGTCGTCCAGCGCGAAGCCGATCTCGGGATCGCCTGGGACGGCGACGGCGACCGCTGCTTCTTCATCGACGAGCAGGGCGCATTCGTCGACGGCGACTTTCTCACCGCGTTGCTGGCCGACTCGATGCTGCGCAAGGAGCCCGGCGCGACGGTGCTCTACGACGTACGGGCCAGCCGTGCGGTCGCCGACACGGTGCAGGGTGCGGGCGGACGGGCGCTGATGAACCGCGTCGGGCACGCGTTCTTCAAGACCCGGATGCGCGAGGAGCACGCCGCGTTCGGCGGCGAGGTCTCCGGGCACTATTACTTTCGCGACTTCTACTGCGCCGACTCGGGAACGATCCCCGCGCTGCTGATCCTGGAGCTGCTGTCGATCAGCGGCACCACCATGTCCGGGTTGCTGGAGCGCTACCGGTCGCGCTACTTCATCTCGGGTGAGATCAACTCCGTGCTCGCCGATCCCGGAGCCAAGATCGAGGAGCTGGCCGACCGCTACCGCGACGCCGAGCAGCACCAGCTCGACGGGATCTCGGTGGATTACGCGGATTGGCATTTCAACGTGCGGGCGTCGAACACCGAGCCGCTGCTGCGGCTGTGTCTGGAGTCGCTGCGCTCGGTCAAGGACATGGAGCGCCGGCGCGACGAAGTGCTGAGCATCATCCGGTCGTGACCGCGCCGGATGCGTCCGCTCGGTCCGCCGCGGAGCTGCTGGGGCTCGCCGCAGCAGCGGGGATCCACCGGCTGGAGCTTCCGACGCCGTTCCTGGTCGGCCGGGTCAACTGCTATCTGGTGCGGGACGAGCCGTTGACCCTGATCGACACGGGCCCGAACTCGGGCACGGCGCTGGACGAGCTCGAGCTTAAGCTGGCCGAGCACGGATGCGCGGTCGAGGACCTGGAGCTGATCGTGATCACCCATCAGCACATGGATCACCTCGGACTGCTGGAGATCATCCAGCGCCGTTCCGGCGCCGAGCTGGCCGCCCTGCACCTGCTCGGGCCATACCTGAAGGATTTCGGCGCCAGCGCGGCGGCGGACGACGAGTTTGCGCTGCAGGTAATGCGCCGGCACGGAGTGCCAAGCGAGCTGGCGACCGCGCTGGGGTCGGTCGGCGCCGCGTTCCGGGCCTTCGGGTCGAGCGGCACGGTGACCCGCCCGCTGCACGACGGTGACGATCTGGTGCTTCGCGATCGGACGCTGCGCGTCCTTCATCGTCCGGGCCACAGCCCGTCGGACACCGTGTTCTGGGACGACCAACGCCGGATCCTGATCGCCGGCGACCATCTGCTCGCTCATATCTCCTCCAATCCGCTCGTCTCCAGGCCGCTGTCGCAGGCTCACGGTACCGGCCGCCCGCAGGCGCTGATCGAGTACATCGACTCGATGCGCGCGACCCGCGAGCTTGCAGCCGAGCTGGTGCTAACGGGGCACGGAGCGCCGATCGTCGACCACGTGGCGCTGATCGACGAGCGCTTCAGGATGCACGAGCGCCGCGCGCGCAAGATCCTCCGGATGCTCGCGGCCGGACGGCTTACCGCCTACGAGCTGGCCCTGCAGATGTGGGGGAACGTCGCCGTCACCCAGGCGTATCTGACCATCTCCGAGGTGCTCGGCCACGTCGACCTGCTGCTCAGGGACGGCCTGGTCCGCGGGCACGACGAGGACGAGATCACGCGGTTCGAGGCGATCGGCAGGTAAAGCAATTAATTGATATATTTATTTCGTTTGGCGCGCCAGTGCCTGACGCACGGTCAGGGGAACGCCGACTCGCCGGGCACCAGCGGCGACACGGTCGCGGTACGGCACTCGTACTCGCCCTGGGGCATCGAGACGCGCAACGTCGCGGTGTCATTCGGAGGGATCACCTGGAGCCCGTAGGCCGTCGTGCAACCGGCGGTCGAGCTGATCCCGTGGGTCACGCCGAGCCGGAACGAGGCACTGCCGCCAGGGGCGATCACCAGCGGCGCCGCGGGCAGCGAGCCGAAGAAGTCGTGCGTGGTGCGGGTCGAGTCGGTCGGCAGCGCCGCACCCGCGCGATCGAGGAACAGCACGCCGGGGAAGCCGACGGTGCCACAGCTCTGGGTGCCGACGTTCCGCAGCGCAAACCCGAGCTCCCCGTGGCCGGTTGCGCCCTGGCCGCCGAGGAACGACAGCGCGAGTCCCGAGGCGCGGCACGGATTGGGGCCCGACGAGGTCGAGGTCGTGGTGCTCGTTGGGGTGCTGCTCGACTCGGTACTGCTTGTCGCGGTGCTGCTCGTCGCGGTCGGGCTCGCGGTGCTGGTGGTGGTGGTCGAGTTCGACGCCGTATCCGGGACCGATTGGGTCACGATCGTCACCGTCTTGGTCGACCCGCCGCAGGCGCCGAGCGTGAGCACGACGAGGACCGCCAGCCCGGCAACGAAAACGCGCATCGAGAGTGTTTCGCCGACTCTGGTGTCAGATCCTTCCCCCGGGCTCGACCTCGGCCTCCTGCGGTCAATATCTTGACCTGACGTGCGCCGACCTCCTGGCACCCAGCAACCGCGGCGTCGCCGGCAGCTCGACTGGGAGTTGATCGTCTGCGGGGTCCACGGCCACGCGCTCGTGGGCACCGATGCGGCGCAGCTGCGCGAGCCGGATGCGATCGTGGTGCGCGATCACGATCAGGTTCGCTGGCATCGTTGCCTGCGCTGCGACACCTGGCTCGCGCTGCCCAGACCGTCCGCACCAACCCGACAGCGCCCGCCCGACCGAGCCGAGATTCGGGTGCCGCTGCGCGGCAAGGCGCTGCGGGACAAGATCGTGCTGCGCGTGATCGCCGTGGACCGAGCCTTGCACTTCCTGATCCTCAGCCTGCTGGGGGTCGGGGTGCTCGCGTTCGAGGCCGACCGGGCGGGCCTGCGCCAGCCGTTCTACCGCGTCCTGACCGATCTTCAGGGCGGAGTCGGCGGCGGTCCGGTACAGAACACCGGTCACGTGGGCATCCTGCACGATCTCGACCGGCTGTTCTCGTTGCGTGCGGGGACGCTGCGGGAGATCGGAATCGCCCTGCTCGCCTACGGGCTGCTCGAGGGCATCGAGTCGGTGGGCCTGTGGTTTGCCAAGCGCTGGGCCGAGTACCTCACGTTCCTCGCCACCTCGATCCTGCTGCCGCTCGAGGTGTACGAGATCATTCACGGCGGCACGGTGCTGAAGGTGGTGGGGTTCATCATCAACCTCGCCGTGGTGATCTATCTGCTTCGGGCGAAGCGATTGTTCGGCCTGCGTGGCGGCGGCGCGGCGGACCTGGCCGCGCGGGCCGCGGACATGGGTTGGCCGGCGATCGAGCGGGCGACCCTGGCGACCCCGTGCCCACCGGATCAGACGAAGGTGAGCGGGTGAGCAGGCCGGATCAGACCAGGGTGGGCGGGTGAGCCCGGCGGATGAAGCGACGGTCGGCGGGTGAGCCCGTCGGCGGACGCACCCGGTGCCTGCGGGGACTCGGTTGAACGAGAGACCCGGCGAATCGGGGCGGAGCTGGCGGATGCGTTCCCCTCCACTGCGCGCCACCCGCTGCGGGCGCTGGATGCCCGCGCGATGGAGCTGGCCTCCAGCGACCGCCAGCTTCGCGCCGCCCTGTTCCGGTTCGTCGACGTGGTCCCGGCCTGCCGGTCGCTGGACGACCTCGCCCGGCATCTGACCGGTTTGCTCGAGGAGCTGCCGGACGCGCCGGCGCCGCCGGTCGCGGCGGCGATGCGCATCTCCCATTCCAAGGCCGGGCGCGTGGCGCTGGGAGCAGCGGCGGCCGGCGGCGTCAAGCACATGGCGCACCGGTTCATCGTCGGCGAGAACCCGGGCGCGGCGCTGGGGGTCCTGCGCCAGCTGTGGGAGCGGGGCGTGGCCAGCTCAGTCGATCTGCTGGGTGAGGCGACGGTGACCCAGGCCGAGGCCGATCGCTATGCCGAGCGCTGCGCGCAGGCGCTGGAGCAGCTGGCGCTCGCGGCCCGCGAATGGCCCCCGCGGTCGATCCTCGAGGCTGACAGCACCGGCGCACTGCCGCGGGCCAACGTGTCCGTGAAAGTGTCGGCGCTGACCCCGCTACTGAGGCCCGACGCGCCTGAGCTCGGCCAGCGTGACGCGGCCCAGCGGCTGCGCCCGCTGTTTCGAGCCGCCCGTGCGCTCGGCGCGCACATCCACATCGACATGGAGTCGCTCGATTCGCGCGAGGCCGTGCTGGAGCTGCTGCTGGAGCTGCTCTCCGAGGACGAGTTCGCCGACGGGCCCTCGGCGGGCATCGTGCTCCAGGCGTATCTACGTGACTCGCCCGACCAGCTGACGACGATCCTTCAATGGGCATCGGATTCACCTCGGCGCCCGCCGTTGCAGGTACGACTGGTCAAGGGCGCCTACTGGGATCACGAGCTGGTTCAGGCCCGCCAGCACGGCTGGCCGGTGCCGGTGTTCGAGGACAAGGCGGACTGCGACCGCAACTTCGAAGCGCTGACCGGCCGGCTGCTGCGGGCCCGTCCGGGGATCCGGGTCGCGATCGCCTCGCACAACCTGCGCTCCGTCGCGCACGCGATCGCGGTCAATCGGGTTGCCGGAGGCGAGGATCGCGAGCTCGAGCTCCAGGTCCTGCGAGGCCTCGGAGACGAGCTCCAGGACGCCCTCGCCGCCCGCGGGTTCCGGGTCCGAACCTACTGCCCGGTGGGCGACCTGGTCGCCGGGATGGCCTACCTCGTGCGCCGTCTGCTGGAGAACACCAGCAACGAGTCGTTTCTGCACGAGCAGGCCAGCGGAACGCCCCTGGACCAGCTGCTCGCTCCGCCTTAGTGGTCGCCGCCGCAAATACGCTCACATTCACTTAGGTCCTGGTGATCGGTGGCCGGCGTGCCTGCCGGCGCGCGGCGGCGTAACTTCTGCGGCACGCCGATGCTGCCGCCATTCGCCAACCAGCCGGTGCTGGAGCTGCGTCGCGCCGCGGTGCGCGCGCAGCTGTCCGATGCGCTCGCGCGGATCGATCGCCAGCTGCCGATCAGCGTGCCGGTGAGGATCGGCTCTGAGACGCGGGGCGGCGAGGAGCTGGTCTCGACCGACCCGGGAGAGCCGGAGCGAGTCGTCGCGCGGGCGGCCCGGGCGGACGCGGACGACGTCGCGGCCGCCGTCGCGGAGGCACGACGGGGTCTGCGCGCATGGCGTGCGATCGGCGCCGCCGAGCGGGCCGGCGCGCTGATCGGCGCGGCCGCGTGGCTGCGGGAGCGGCGGCTGGAGCTTGCCGCACTGCAGGTCCGCGAGTGCGCCAAGCCATGGCCCGAGGCCGATGCCGACGTGTGCGAGGCGATCGACTTCCTGGAGTACTACGCGCGCGGGGCGATCGAGCTCGAAGCAGGACGGGAACTGCTCCAGCTCCCCGGCGAGCGCAACGAGCTGCGCTACGTGCCCCGCGGCGTGGTGGCCGTGATCTCGCCCTGGAACTTCCCGCTCGCGATCCCCTGCGGGATGACGGCGGCGGCGCTGGCGAGCGGCAACGCGGTGGTGCTCAAGCCGGCCGAGCAGTCGCCCGCGCTCGCGCATCGGTTGGTGCAGGCGCTCGCCGCCGGAGGGGTTCCGCCGGCCGCCGTGGGCCTGCTTCCCGGGGAGGGCGATGCCGGCGCGGCGCTCGTCCGGCATCCCGACGTGAACGCGATCGCGTTCACCGGCTCGCTCCCCGTTGGGCTGGAGATCGTTCGCGCCGCGGCCCGGACGGCGCCGGGGCAGCGCCACTTCAAGCCGGTCATCGCGGAGCTCGGCGGCAAGAACTGCGTGATCGTGGCCGCCGACGCGGACCTCGATGACGCGGTGCCGGCGATCGTTGCCTCGGCCTTCACCTACGCCGGCCAAAAGTGCTCGGCGGCCTCCCGGGTGATCGTGCACGAGGCGATCGCCGATCAGCTGCTGCACCGCTTGGCCGGCGCCGTGGCGGTGCTCGTGGTGGGCCAGGCCGAGCAGCTCTCGACCGAGGTTCCGCCGGTGATCGAGCGTGCGGCGCAGGAGCGCGTGAATCGCTACGCCGAGCTCGCGGCGGCGGACGGGCGAATCATCGCCCGCGTCGCGCCGGTGCCGGATCGGGGGTGGTTCTGCGCTCCCACGGTGGTGAGCGAGCTGCCGGCGGATTCGCCGGTGCTACAGGAGGAGGTGTTTGGCCCGTTGCTGGCCGTGCAGCGCGTCCGGGATCTCGAGCAGGCCTGCGATCTCGTGGACGGGCTGCCGTTCGCGCTCACCGGTGGCCTGTTCGCCCGCGATCCGGGGACGGTCCGCTACGTTCGCGAGCGCACCCCGGTCGGGAACCTCTACGTCAACCGCGCGATCACCGGCGCGATGGTCGCGCGTCAGCCGTTCGGCGGGAACCGGCTGTCGGGGACGGGAACCCAGGCCGGAGGGCCCGATTACCTACTGCAGTTCGTCGAGCCGCGAGCCGTGAGCGAGAACACCATGCGCCACGGGCTCGAGGCCTGAGCCGCGCCGCGCCGCGCGGCCGTTGATCCCCAGCAGCAGCTGGTGCAGCCGGGTCTCCCCCGCCAGCTCCGGATGAAACGCCACCGCCAGGACGTTGGCCTGACGGACCGCGACCGGATGCCCTTCCACCCGCGCCAGCACCTCCACCGCTGAGCCGTGCTCGGCGACCCACGGCGCACGGATGAACACCGCGTGCACGGGACCGTCGTCGATGCCCGCCAGCTCCAGATCGGCCTCGAACGAGCGCAGCTGGCGACCGAACGCGTTGCGTTGCGCGCGGATGTCCAGCACACCCAGGTGATCGCGGTCGAGCATGATCATTCCGGCGCAGGTGCCGAGCACCGGCGTGCCCGACCGAGCCAGCGCCCTCAGCGGCTCGCCAAGTCCCTCGCGCTCGATCCCGAGCGTGATCACGGTCGATTCGCCGCCCGGGATGATCAGCCCGTCGAGGCCGTCGAGGTCGGCGGGAACGCGGACCTCGCGCGCCTGCACCCCGAGCGTGCGCAGGATCTTGGTGTGGGCTTCGAAGTCACCCTGGAGAGCGAGGACGCCCACGGCGGCCGCGACCCGGGACGTCTCGCCGCCAGGCGAAACTCCCGATCGCGCCGTAGCCGCCACTACCAGCCGCGTGAGGCCAGCAGCTGCTCGGACTCGAGCTTGGAGGTCTCGAGGCTGATCATCGGCTGACCAAGACCCGTGGAGGCCTCCGCCACCCGGGCGGGATCCTGGTAATGGGTCGTCGCCTCGACGATCGCCCGCGCGCGGCGGTCGGGATCCTCGGACTTGAAGATGCCCGAGCCGACGAACACGCCCTCGGCGCCGAGCTGCATCACCAGCGATGCGTCAGCCGGGGTCGCGATCCCGCCGGCGCAGAACAGAACCACCGGCAGGCGTCCGTCGACCGCCACCTGGCGAACCAGCGGCAGCGGCGCGCTGAGCTCCTTGGCGGCCGTGGCCAGCTCGGCATCGTCGAGCATCGTCAGCCGCCGTATCTCGCTTCTGATCATCCGCAGGTGCCGCACCGCCTCGACGATGTCGCCGGTACCGGCCTCGCCCTTGGAGCGGATCATCGCCGCGCCCTCACCGATCCGCCTGAGTGCCTCGCCGAGGTTCGTAGCGCCGCACACGAACGGAACCTTGAACGCCCACTTGTCGATGTGGTTGGCCTCGTCGGCCGGAGTCAGTACCTCTGACTCGTCCACGTAGTCGACTTCGAGCGCCTCGAGCACCTGGGCCTCGGCGAAGTGGCCGATCCGGGCCTTCGCCATCACCGGGATGCTCACCGCCGCTTGGATCGCGCGGATCATCAGCGGGTCGGACATCCGGGCTACGCCTCCGTCCCGCCGGATGTCCGCGGGAACGCGCTCGAGCGCCATCACCGCTGCCGCTCCGGCATCCTGCGCGATCGTCGCCTGCTCGGGGGTCACCACATCCATGATCACGCCGCCTTTGAGCATCTCGGCCAGGCCGGCCTTGACGGTGAACGTCGCCTCGTCCCGGGGCGTCTCGGGTTCGTTGCGCATCGCATTTGAGTGTAGCCGGGCGGTCGCCTGTGGCCGAGCGGTAGCGTGTGGCGCGATGTCGGGCGCGGTGTTCGAGCGAAGCGACGGAGGCTTCTGTGCCACCGAGCTGGCTCGCGGCCCCTGGGATCCTGGCGCCCAGCACGGCGGAGCCCCGGCGGCGCTGCTGATTCGCGAGTTCGAACGGTGCTCGCCTGCCCCGGAGCTGGCGCTGGCTCGCGTCAGCTACGAGTTCTTGCGCCCGGTACCGCTCGGTCAGCTCACGGTCCATGCGGAGCTGGTGAGGCCCGGCCGGCGGGTCCAGCTGCTGGAGGGATCGATCCTGGCCGCCGGGGTGGAGGTGGTGCGCGCACGTGCGTTGCGGGTCGGGCGCGCGGAGCTGGCAGCCGATCTCGAGCCGATGCTCCGGCTGCCGGGTCCCGAACAGGGCGCCCCCAACGACTTTCGCCAGGCTGGGCATCCCATGTTCGCCACCGATGCGATGGAGATCCGGTTCGTCGCCGGGGCGTTCTACCAGCCAGGCCCGGCCACGGCCTGGTTTAGGCTCCGCCAGCCGCTGCTGGCCGGCGAGCAGCCCTCGCCGCTGCAACGACTGGCCGCCGCAGGCGATTTCGGCAACGGCATCAGCGCCGTGCTCTCATGGGACGACCACCTGTTCATCAACCCGGACCTGACCTTGTACGTGGAGCGCGAGCCGGTCGGCGAATGGATCGGCGTGCAAGCACAGACCCGGGTGGTCAACGGCGGCGTTGGAATCGCGGAAGGCGTGCTCCATGACCAGCAGGGCCGGGTCGGCCGCGCGACGCAGGCGTTGCTCGTCACTCGACGGTGAGCCTGCAGCGGCAGGAGTCGTCGGGCTCGCGGCGTATAAGCCAAACCGGATGATCACGAAACCGCTCCCGGCGCCCGCGAAGCCCGGACGGCTCTCGAGCCGCCCGCGACGGTTCGCGCCCTACCGAATCGCGCGCTTGATCTTGATCGTGCTCGTGCTCACCGGCGTGATCGCAATCGCGTTGCTCGTTCTCGGGCTCCTGCACGTACACATCGTCACCGACCATTTCCGCATCCACTAGCGGCTGGCCGCCCGGGCCAGTACCGCGGGCGTCTGACCGGGCCGAGACGACTATTTGAGCCGGAACGCCTTGATCCGCACGTCGTACTGCTGCGCGTCCCGCGCGTACACGCCGTAGGCAAGTGCCTGGATCAGCGACAACAGGGCCGTATGCGAGCGCACGAAGGCAGGGGTGTTGGACGAGTAGTACAGGCGGATCCGGGCAAGTCTCGCCACCTCGGACAGGGTCGCGTCGGTGATCGCCAGCGTCGATGCCTTGCGGTGACGGGCCAGCTTCATCGTGCGCGTGATCAGCGGATGGGGACGTCCCGCGGACAGACCGATGACCAGCGTTTCCTCGTCGATCCGGCTGAGGCGACCGAGCGCCTCCTGAGATGGGCTGGCGACGATCTCGGCCCGCAGGTCGAGCAGCATCAGCAGATGACGCAGGTAGCTGGCGAAGAACGCCATCTGGTCGGTGCCGGCGATCAGCACCTTCTGGGCCGAGACGATCGCATCGACAGCCGACTCGACTACCGAGCGGGAGAGCTTGTGGGCGGTGTCCTCGACGTTGACGTGGTCGGCGGCGAGTGCCGCCTCGAACTCGGTGTGGTCGAGTGAGAACAGCGGCGTCACGATCACCTGCGCCTCGGTGGCGCCCGCCGGGCGCCGCCGGTATTCGTCCCGGGCCGCCTGCTGGAGCTCAGGGAACCCCTCGAACCCCAGGGCCTGGGAGAAGCGCACGACGGTGCTGGAGGAGGTGCTCGCGCGGCGCGCCAACTCCTCGGCAGTCTGGAACGCCGCCTCGTCGAGATGGTCGACGATGTACTGCGCGACGTCCTTCTGCGAGCGTGAGAACTCGTCGAACCGAGCGCGGATATACGCTGATAACGCCTGGTGGCCGTGCGACGAGGCGGGGGTGGCTGTCGGTGTAGAAGAAGGCTTCATGGGCAGGCGTCTGATTCGACACCGGCCTGCGGCCTTCCTTCAGAACCTCTTGCGAGCTTGGACGATTCGCCTGCGTGAAGGGCAGCCGGACCTCCGGCTTACCGCTCGAACTCCTGTTGGCGCTCTCGGTTCTGCTTGTGCTCGGCCATCACCTGGAAGATCGCATAGGCGACCAGGAGATTGACGAAGATTCCAATCCCGATGAACGTGATCAGCAGCGCGAGCGTCTGACCGGTTGCGCTCGGCGAGTCGCCGAGGATGCCTGCGGAGACCATCATCGAACGGACAGAATATCGCGACCGGCGACCCAGGTCGTCCTCAAGCGCGCGACCCGCTACCTTGCGGGCGCCGGCCCGGTAGCTCAGTTGGTTAGAGCAGCGGACTCATAATCCGTCGCGCGCAGGTTCGAGTCCTGCCCGGGCCATGGCGCTGAGCCTGCCAGCTCGCGGTTTTGGTCGGGATACACCGACGCGGCGGTCGCCGACGTCGCGTGCTTCCTGTTGTCCGAGAGGGCATCCTGGAGTTGTCCGCCCCCGGGCCGACGTAGCGGACTGCCATCTGCTGCATGACGGCGCTCTCGATGTCGTCGTCGCAGTCGCCGTGGATCAGGACCCAGTCGCCGATCCGGAGATCCAGATAGCGGTTCCCGTCCACGAGGCAGGCCCGCGGCTCGCGTAATGTCCGCGCCGAGCATCATGAGCGCCAACTCTCAACCCATTCATGTTGTGGATTCTCTGGGCGTGGTTGCGGATGCGATGGCGCGCGCGGACGAAACGTTGGAATTGGCCGCTCGCCATCTCGATCCGTCGCTCGTCGACGTCCTGCGGATCCTCGGCTTCGACCAGGAGTACACCTCAGCGCAAGGGTCCTACCTGTACGACGCTGCAGGTCGCGCCTATCTCGACTTCCATACCGGCGAGGGCTTCGCGAGCGTAGGCCACAACCACCCTGACGTGCGCGATGTCCTGCGGGCCACGCTCGCTGCGAACCTCGTGGATGGTGTGCAGCTTCACTATTCGGCGTTGGCCGGAATGCTCGCCGAAGCGCTGTCGCACCGTTTGCCGCACGGGCTCGACGCCGTGTTCTTCACCAGTACCGGCGCCGAGGCCGTGGATTCGGCGATCAAGTTCGCCCGGGCGGCGACCCGTCGGCCGCGCTTGATCTCCTGCGAGCACAGCTTTCACGGGGTGACGCTAGGGCCGCTGTCGCTGGTCGGTGACGAGTTCTTCAAGGAGGGCTTCGGGCCGCTGCTGCCGGACTGCGTTCGCGTTCCCTTCGGCGACCTGCCGCGCTTGGAGGCGGAGCTGCGCTCGAGCGATGTCGCGGCGTTCATCGTTGAGCCGATCCAAGGCCGCATGGTGACGCTTCCGCCGGCGGGCTATCTGCAAGCCGCACAGGCGCTATGCCGGCGCTACGGCACGCTGTTCGTGATCGACGAGATCCAGACCGGGCTCGGACGGACCGGCAAGTGGTTCACCCTGGAGCACTGGGGGCTGGACCCGGATTTCGTGCTGGTCGGAAAGGCGCTCAGCGGCGGCTACATGCCGGTCGCGGCGATGATCACGTCGCGGGAGATCTACCAACAGGCCGTCGGAACGCTCGAGCGCTGCTACGTGCACCAGTCGACGTTCGGCCGCAATCGCCTGTCCATGGCGGCGGGTCTGGCCACGCTGCGGATCATCGAGCGCGATCGCCTGGTGGCGCACGCCGCGCAGATGGGCACGGTACTGCTCGACGGGCTCGCCGAGCTTCAGCGGCGTCACGAGATCATCAAGACGGTGCGCGGCAGCGGGCTGATGATCGGGATCGAACTTCGCGCGCCGAGCTCCCGGGGCGCGCGGCTGAGCTGGCGTTTGATTCACCTCGCGAGCGACGGGCTGTTTCCTCAGCTGATCGTGATCCCGCTGCACCGAGACCACGGCGTGATCACCATGGCGGCCGGTAAGAACGACGTGATCAAGTTGCTGCCGCCACTGACCCTCTCCGAGCCCGAGGCGCACAGCTTCCTCGGCGCACTCGACGCCGTGCTCGCCGACTGTCACGGCGCCGCGAGTAAGAATTGGGCCGTCGTGCGCGACATCGCCACCGCGACGCTCCGCCGCCGAGCCACGCACGACGCTCCGGTGATCGACAAGACGCCGTTTCGCGGCCAGCCCGTCGATCCCTCGCGTAAGAACGTTTGCCTGATCACGGGCGCGACCGGGTTCATCGGAGGCCACCTGGCGCAACGGTTGACCGCGGACGGTTATCAGGTGCGCTGCCTCGTGCGGGCGAGCAGCGACACCTCGCTGCTCGACAAGCTCGATCTCGAGATCGCCGTCGGCGACCTCACGAGTGCGCCCTCGCTCGCTCGCGCCGCGGAGGGCTGCCGCTACGTATTCCACTGCGGCGCGCTGGTCACCGATTGGGCGACCGCGGAGGAGATCTCGCGCATCAACCTCAAGGGGACGCGGAATCTGCTTGATGCCTCCGTCGGCGCATCCGTAGAGCGCTTCATTCATTTCAGCACCACGGATATCTACGGCTATCCCGGAGGGTCGGCGATCGACGAGACCCACGCTGCCAGACGGTTTCGAAACTGGTACTCCCAGACGAAGCTGGCGGCCGAGGCTGAAGTCCGCCACGTGGCGCAGGTCCACGGGCTCGACGTCGTCATCCTCCGCCCGGCGACGGTCTACGGACCCCGTTCGGCGGACGTCGTCGGCGAGATCGGCCGAGCGATCCGCGACGGCAACATGCTCCTGGTCGACGGCGGCCGCGCCGTCGCCGGTCTGTGCTACGTCGAGAACCTGATCGACGCCGCGGTCCTCGCGCTCCGCCACGAAGCCGCCCCCGGCCATGCGTTCAATATCAGCGACGGCCTCGACATCACCTGGAAGCAGTTCACCGACGGCCTGGCGAGAGGCTTGAACTGCCCGCCGGTCCGATGGAGCATGCCGTACTGGATGGCGAACGGCATCGGCTTCTCGCTCGAGCACGGGTACCGCGTGCTGCGCAAGACCACGCGCCTGGACACGGCGCCCCTGCTCTCGCGACAAGCCGTGCACGTGCTGGGTCGAGACCAGGATTTCAGCACTCGCAAAGCGCGAGCGCTGCTCGGTTGGGAACCACGGATCGACTACGCCGCCGGCCTGCAGGCGACGCTGGCCTGGCTGCAGGCCGAGCACCTCAGGCAATAGCGCCGTGATTCAGAAGCTGCGTCCCGCGTCAGCCCGCCTCCAAGCGCACGGGAGTCGAGTGGAGTAGAAACACGCGGGTGGCGAGAGCAGCCGGTGATCCAGACCTTGACGCGGTGCGTGAGGAGCTGACAGCACGCCGGGATCGGGCCCGCGAACGCTTGGCGGTGCTCTCACGGCGACCCGAGCGGGGCAGCGCCGTGGGGTTTGGCAAGCGGATCGGCGACGGCACGTCTGAGGCGGTCAGCCGCCTGACGGATATCGGCGTCGGCGACTCGCTGGAGCGAGGATTGGCCCGTACGGAGCGGGCACTGGCCAAGCTGGAAGCGGGGACCTACGGGATCTGTGACTTATGCGGCGAGCCGATTTCCCCCGGCCGCCTGCGGGCCATGCCCGACGGCGTGTTGTGCCTGAAGTGCGCGGCGTCCGAGCGGCGCATTCGCGCTCCACACCGTCGCTGAACCGTCGCTAATCAGCCTCGGGTCGCCTTCGCCGTGGTCAGGGCTCGCCGTGCTCGCTGCCTGAAGCACGGTGCGAGCGTCGAATCCGCCGAGCCCGTGAGCGCGCTGATCGCGCGGCGGTGGCGGATTGACCTGCACCAGATCCCAAGGTGAGGGCGCCGCCGTGGATATGGGAGATCGCGCATGACCAGCATGCGTTATTCCCCATCTCCAAGCTGTTGCCCTCACCTTGGGATCTGGTGCAGGTGATTGCCGCAAAGATCCACGAGCGATCGCCCTCGCACGCACCACGTCACGATGCGTACTCCAACACGCCGCTCAAGCTCGCGCCGCTCACGCTCACGCCGCTCACGGTCACGCTCACGCCGCTCAAGCTCACGCCGCCGCTCTCCGCTGAGAACCACCTGGACCTGGCGCGAAGACCTCCGCGCCACCACCCCCAAGCTTCGCCGCCAGCGTTATGACTCGACCAAACCCCGTGTATGGATCCCGCCAGTTACTCAGTCGCGAACCCTTATGATCGATTCCTGCCCGATCGTCTGTACTTCACGGACTCTGATGAGGCCAATGCTCTGATCGCCTCCGATCCGCTGGCGTTGCTGGTCGGATTCGCGCTGGATCAGCAGGTGACGGTGCAGAAGGCGTTCGCCGGGCCGCTGGCGCTGCGCGAGCGCCTGGGCCGGTTCGACGCCGCGACGCTGGCCTCCGCGGACCTCGAGCCGATTTTCCGGGCCCGGCCGGCGATCCACCGGTTCCCGGGCGCAATGGCTCGACGCGTGCACGACCTGGCCGTCCATGTGTGCGATCACTATGGCGGCGATGCCGCGGGCATCTGGAACCAGGCTGCCGACGCCACCGAGCTGCGCGCCAATCTGGCCGCCGTGCCTGGTCTCGGAGAGATGAAGATCAAGGCGCTGGGGGCCGTTCTCGCCAAGCGGTTCGGCGTCGAGGCGGCAGCGGAGCTCGTGCCGTGGCATCCGACGCTCGGAGACGTCGACTCCCGCCAAGCCCTCGCCGATTACCAGGCGCTCAAGCGGGCTCACAAGGCCGAGTGGTCCAAAGCGCAATCGCGCTCATAGCCCCGGGCCGCATCGCGCCCCCCAGGTCGCCCGCCAGGCAATCCTCCCAAGGCGATTGCCCCCTGCGCAATCGCCCCGCAGCCCCAGGTCGCCCGGAGGATTGCCGCCAGGCAATCCTCCCAAGGCGATTGCCCCCTGGGCAATCGCCCACTCTTACGCTCGTCTAAGCGATCGATCATGTTGGTGTAAAGCAATGGCCCTACCGTGCCGACGAGGAATGGTCTCACCTCGGCATCTTTGGTCCGGCGATTGGGTCGATGAGTCCGCGAGTGTCGCGGACGAGATCGCGCGTGGGCGTGCGCAGGCCCGCTCGGCGCCTGCGGTACCGCCACCCCCGGCGGCGGACGAGCCAAAGCCGCGTACTCAGGCCCCGCCCACGGCTGGACCCGATGTCGCGCGAACGCCCGCGACGAGTGAGCCCGGGCGCCCGGGCACACAGAGGTCCACCGACGCGCGATCCCGCGCCAGGCGCCCTCGGATCCGGCGCCCGCGCATTCGACGGGGCGCCACGCGTGCGGTCGGATTGGCCGTGCTGGCCCTGGCTCTGGCCGGCAGCGCGGCGCTCGCGCTCGGCGCGTTCGGCGCCGGGAGCCCCGGAACGAGCACCGCGACAGGCGTGTTCCAGCTGCCTGCGCCGTGGCTGGGGCTGAGCACTCAAGCTTCAGCCGGCGGGAGCGGGGCGCTGGTGACCAAGGTGAGCCCTGGCGGCCCAGCGGAGCAGGCCGGATTGCAACGCGGTGATGTGATCACGGCGATCAACGGTCAGGCGGTGACGAGTCCCGCGCAGATCAACGCCGTGGTCGACGCGCAGCCGGTCGGTGCCGAGGTCCTGTTGCAGATCAGTCGCGGGGGCCAGTTGCAGACCGAGGGGGTCATTGTCGCCGGCCGCTCGAGTGCGTCCCCGTGAGCTTTGCCGCGCCGCTGGTCCTGCTGGGCTTGCTGGCGGTTCCCGCGCTTCTCTACGCGTACATCCGTCAGCAGCGGCAGCGAACCGCCGCCGCGGCGGCATTCACCTCGGCCGCGCTGGCACCTTCGGCGATGCCTCGTCGGCCGCGCTGGCGGCGCCACCTCCCGATGGCCGCGTTCGGGCTGGCCGTGATCGCGCTGGTGCTGGCGGCGGCAAAGCCGCAGGCCAAGGTTGCGGTGCCCGTCAAGCGCAGCTCGGTGATGTTGTTGATCGACACGAGCGGCTCGATGGCGGCGACGGACGTGGCGCCCTCCCGTCTGGAGGCCGTCCGACGGGCGGCGGGGCGCTTCCTGGATCGCGCGCCGAGCCAAGCCAGCGTCGGCCTGCTGGCGTTCAGCACGTCGCCGAGGTTGGTGCAGGCGCCGACCACCGACCGCTCCGAGGTGCGATCGGACCTGGCCGACCTGCGGGCCAGTGGTGGTACGGCGATCGGCGACGCGCTGCAGTCGGCGTTGCGCCTGCTGGCCAATGCCCCGGCGATCAACGGCCGGCGGCCGCCGGCCGCGATCGTCCTGCTGTCCGACGGAACATCGACCAGCGGCGTCGATCAGCTGACCGAGGCGCGCGAGGCGGCTCGCCAGCACGTCCCGGTCTACACCGTCGCGCTTGGCACCCCCGGTGGCACGATCACGGTGCCGCGCGGCCGGGGCAAGACCGGGACCGTCGTTCATCCCGCCCCGCCCGACCCGCAGGCGCTGGCCCAGATCGCCCAAGCATCCGGCGGACAGGCCTACACCGCCGCCAACGCCGGCCGTCTGAGCGCGATCTACGAGCATCTGGGAGCTCAGCTCGGACACCACACGGAAACGCAAGCCATCACGACGAGCTTTGTCGGTGCGGGCCTGGTGCTGCTGCTGCTGGGCAGCGCCCTGACGCTGGTCTGGCTGCGCCGACTGATCTGACGAACCTGAGCTAAAGGAGAACCCGCCCATGAACGATCCCGATCCCTCCGCCCTCCAGGGCGATCCACCCGGCTCCATCCGCCAGGAGGCGCGCGCCGCGCTGCAGGAAGCGCTGTACGAGATCAAGCGCGTGATCGTCGGGCAGGACGCGATGCTCGAGCGGCTGTTGGTCAGCCTCCTGGCACGCGGCCACGTGTTGTTGGAAGGCGTCCCCGGCCTCGCCAAGACGCTTACCGTCAAGACGCTGGCGGACGTGCTGGGGGGATCATTCAAACGGGTGCAGTTCACCCCCGACCTGGTTCCCGCGGACCTCGTCGGCACGCGCGTCTACCGGCCGGACACCGGCCGGTTCGAGACCGAGCTGGGACCGGTGTTCGGCAACTTCCTGCTCGCCGACGAGATCAACCGGGCGCCCGCCAAGGTGCAGTCGGCGCTGCTCGAGGTGATGCAGGAGCAGCAGGTCACGATCGGGGGAACCAGCTACCCCGTCCCGGAGCCGTTCATCGTGATGGCGACCCAGAACCCGATCGAGTCGGAGGGCACCTATCCGCTGCCCGAAGCACAGATCGACCGCTTCCTGATGAAGATCGTGGTCGACTATCCATCACTCGGCGAAGAGGCGGCGGTCGTCGGCAGAAGCCTGCGCGAGCCGGCCGCGGTGGTCCAGTTCCTGAAGCTCGACGATCTCCGCCGATACGCCGCGGCGACCAACACGGTGCTGGTCGACCGCGACGTGATCGGCTATGCCGTGGCGCTGGCCGATGCCACCCGACGCCCCGCCGAATACGGACTGCCGGAGCTGGCCGGGTTGATCGAATACGGCGCCAGTCCGCGCGGTCCGATCGGACTGGTCCAGGGCGCGCGAGCGCTGGCGTTGTTGCGCGGCCGCGGCCATGTGGCGGTGCAGGACGTCCGCGATCTGGCCGCCGACGTGTTGCGTCACCGCCTGGTTCTGTCCTACGACGCGCTCAGCGAAGGGGTCAGCGCCGACGACCTGCTGGACCAGATCCTGGTCGCCGTGCAGGAGCCACGAGCAGATCATCTCACGCGCCCCGAGGCCGCATGAGCCACGCGGCTCTCGCACCTCCGGCGGCCCGCCAGGGCCCCGGCCCGATCCCGCAGGCGGCGGTTCAGGCGCTCGATCTGATGATCACGCGCCTGATCGCCCGCAGCGCGCCGGCGGACCGCCGCGCCGCTGGCGTCGGCGTCGGCGTCGAGCTGGCACAGCTACGGCTCTACGAGATCGGCGACGACGTCCGCCACATCGACGCGGCGGCCACCGCGCGCACCGGGCAGCCGCACGTGCGCCTGCACGTGCCCGAGCGGGCACTGACCACGTGGATCGTGCTCGACCTGTCGCCCTCGATGGCGTTCGGCACCGCGCGCCGACTGAAGGCGGACATCGCCGAGGGCGTGGCGCTGGTATTGACTCGGATCGGCATCCGCCGCGCCGGCGCTGTCGGCGTGGTGGCGTTCGGTAGCGGAACGCCGCGGTTGCTGGCCCCGCGCGCGTCCAAGCCCGGGATCGTCGCCGTCCGCCGGCTGCTGGCCGAGGGCGTGACTCCCGACGGCCAGGGCGACCCCCATGCGCTGGCCGACGCCCTGGTCCGCGCGAGCAAGGTGGCGCGAGCACCGGGCCTGGTCGTGCTGGTCTCCGACTTCCGCGATCAGCAGGGGTGGGTGCGGCCGCTGGGAGCGCTGCGAGTTCACCACTCGGTGCTGGCGGTGGAGATCGGCGATCCGCGCGAGCGTGAGCTTCCGGCGGTCGGCCGCCTGGCGCTGGTCGATCCCGAAACCGGTCAGCGGATGGAGGTGGACACCTCGCGCCGGCAGGTGCGCGAGCGCTTCGCCGAGCTCGAGCGCAAGCGGCGGGCCGAGATCGCTCGCGAGCTGCGGCGCATCCGGGTCGAGCATCTGGTGCTCGACACCGACCAGGAGTGGCTGCTCGAGCTCGGACGGCGGCTCCGGTGAGCTTCAGTTCCCTGTCGTGGCTGTTTGGCTTGCGCTCGCTGGATTGGCGGCTCCGGTGAGCTTCAATTCGCCGTTGTGGCTGTTGGGCTTGCTCTTGCTGCCGGCCGCGCTGGTCGTCTATCGCCTGGTCCGCAGGCGCCCGAACCGCTACGAAGTCCGGTTCACCGCCCTGTCCACGCTGCGCCTCGCCGCGGGCGCTGCGCCAGATTGGCGCCGCCATGTGCCGACGGCGCTCGCGCTGGCCGCGGTGGCGGCTCTGGTGCTGGCCCTGGCCAGGCCTCACACCACCGTCAGGGTCGCCGTTCAGGAAGCGTCCGTGATGCTCGTCACCGACCACTCAGGATCGATGGCAGCCACCGACGTGGCGCCCACGCGACTGGCGGCGGCCGAGCGTGCCGCGAACACGTTCATCGATCAGCTGCCCTCGTCAGTCCGCGTCGGCGCGGTCGCATTCTCGGGTGCGCCCGACGGCGTCCAGGCCCCCAGCTCAGACCACCAGGGCGCTCGCCAGATCATCGCCGCCCAGGTCGCCAACGGCGCCACGGCGACCGGCGACGCGCTGGCGCTCGCCCTCTCGCTGCTGCATAAGGGCACCAAGCCTCCCCCGTCGGCGATCGTGCTGCTGTCCGACGGCGATGCCAACGCCGGGCAGAACCCAGTGACGGTCGCCCACCAGGCCGGCGCCGACAAGATCCCGATCTACACCGTCGCGCTCGGCACTCCCGGTGCCACGCTTCCCAACCCGAGCCCTTTCGCCCCGCCCACCGACGTCTCGCCCGACCCACAGCTGCTCGCCGAGATCTCCCAGGTTTCCGGAGGCCGGTCGTTCACCGCAATGGACGCCGGCCATCTGAGCACGATCTACAAGAGCCTCGGCTCGCAGCTCGGCAGCCGTCCCGAGCAGCACGACGTGACTGCCTCGTTCGCGATCGCGGGTCTGCTGCTGGCGCTCGCGGCGGGCGCCGTGTCACTGCGCTGGGCCGGCCGCCTGCCCTGAGTACCGGGCTTCGCGCCCAACCGCTCAGCCGGCCGAGGCTCTCCGCACGATGGCGAGCGCTTCGTTACGTTGACGCTCCCTGGTCGGGCGACCCGCGCTCACAGCGGCGTCGCGAGCTCGATGAGCGTACCGAACGGGTCGCGGACGTAGGCGACCCGCTGGCCGTGAGGCTTGTCCTGCGGCCCCGCAAGCGAGGTGCAACCTGACGCCAGCGCGTGGATGTGCGCGCTGTCGACGTCGTTCGCGACCAGCGTGATCTCGACGTTTGCCGGCGGCTCCTGGACCGCCGCACGGCGCACGCCGCCGTCGAAGTTGTGCTCACCCAGCGTGTAGGATGCGAACGCGAGCTTGGTCGGGCCGGTGTCGAGTTGAGCGTAGGAGCCATCCGGGGCCGCGAACTCGGCTTGCAGGCCAAAGGCGCGCTGGTAGAAGGTGCTGGCCGCGGTCGGGTCCTCGACGTAGACGATCACCCAGCCGAGCTGAAGCTCAGGCTCAGCCATCGGGCAGGACCCGGGCGGGCGCCCCGCCGTCGCCGCGCCGCTCCCAGATGCACGCCAGCCATGGCGCCAGGGCAGCGACCGGCGCGTGCTCGCGGTAGCTCATGCCCGAAGCGTACGCCCTGCGCGGCGGCGTTCCGTGACGCTGAGCCCGACGGATGCAGCTCGGCCACGGCGCACGATCGCCAGCCGAGGCTTGACCGCGCGACAATTGTCCGATCACGCTCGCCGCCGACCCCTCCCCACGCAAGCGCCGGGCGCTGAGTCTGTTCGACGGCCTGCCCCAACATTATGACCGCATGGGCGCCGCACTCAGCTTCGGACAGGATCCGCTCTGGCGTCGCGCGCTCGTGCGCGCGATCGACCCGCAGCCCGGTCAGTGCCTGCTCGACGTCGCGACGGGCACCGGCCTGGTGGCGGCGACACTGGCCGGCCGCTGCGCGTGCAGCGTCGTCGGGCTCGACCAGAGCGAGGCGATGCTGTCCGGGGCGCGCGAGCGGATCCGCCGCACCCCGCGCCTCGCCGGACAGGTCACGCTGGTCCGCGGGGAGGCCGAGCGGCTTCCGTTTGCCGACTCCGAATTCGACGCGCTGTCGTTCACCTACCTGTTGCGCTACGTCGATGATCGCGCGGCGACGATGCGCGAGCTGGCCCGCGTGGTCAAGCCGGGGGGCCGGATCGCGATGGTGGAGTTCGGCGTTCCTGGCTCCCTCCCGCTGCGCGCGCTGTGGCGCGCCTACACCCGCGTCGGGCTGCCGTTGCTCGGCCGGCTCGTGTCGCCGGCATGGTTCGAGGTCGGGCGCTTTCTCGGGCCGAGTATCGAACAGTTGCAGGCCGTTGAGCCTGACCTGATCGCGTTGTGGCAGGCTGCCGGGATCCGAGACATCTACCTCCGCCGCCCGAGCTTTGGCGCGGGCATCGTAATGTCCGGTGTGCGGGATGGCGACCGAGCGTCGTAGGCTCGACCGCCCGGCCTTCTACGCGCTGGCGAGCGGTGGCTGGCGTGATCTCGTCACGCTGCTTCACCCGCCGTACACGGCCTGGCATTTGAGCTACGTGGCGCTGGGCGCGGCCGCGGCGCCGACCATCCACGCCGGCCGGCTGGTCGCCACGTTGGCCGCGTTCTTCCTCGCGGTCGGGGTCAGCGCGCACGCGCTCGATGAACTCACCGGTCGTCCGCTGCGGACCGGGCTGCAGCGCTCCACACTGCTCGGCCTCGGCGCCGTCGGACTCGCGGGCGCTGTGGGGATCGGCGTCGCCGGCGCGATTTTGGTCTCGCCGCTGCTGGCGCCGCTGGTGCTGCTCGGGGCGGTGCTCGTGCCCGCCTACAACCTCGAGCTTGCCGGTGGGCGGTTCCACAATGAGCTGTGGTTCGCGGTTGCCTGGGGTGGGTTCCCGGCATTCACCGGCTACTTCGCGCAGACGCTGACGATTCGCCCTGCCGGGGTGCTCGTGGCCGCGGCGTGCTGTGCCCTGAGTGCCGCCCAGCGCCGGTTGAGCACCCCGGTTCGACTGCTCCGACGGGGGACCGCGAAGGTCTCAGGCGAGCAACGGCTGACCGACGGAAGCACGGTTGACTTGACCAAGGAGCATCTCGCGGAGCCGTTGGAAGGCGCACTCTCGGCACTTTGGATCGCCATCGTTCTGCTCGCCGCCGGGTTGGTGGCGGCCAAGCTCTGAAGGAGCGAGCTGGCAGCCGCGAGCGCCGGTGAGGCGGCGCGAAGCCTCCTACACTGCCTTATTGGTCTCCACTCAGGATCCAGACACCGAAGACGGAGTGCTGACATGACTGCGAAGGCGGACTTCACGACCGAGGAATGGGAGCTGATTCTGGAAGGACCCCCCAGCGCCGGGATGATCCTGATCACCGCGCAGAAGGGCGGGATGCTGCGCGAGACGATCTCGATGGCGAAGGCGTACGCGGAAGCGCGAGCTCGCCATGGCCAGAGCGAGCTGCTGGACGAGATCGTCGCGGCCAAGCCGGCCGTCGATCACACCCGCTATGGCTCGTTGGAGGAGCTCAAGGACCATGGCCTGAAGCATCTGCGCGATGCCGTCGCATTACTGAGCGGCAAGGCGACGGCGCAGGAAGTCGATCAGTACAAGCAGTTCATCCTCACCCTCACCGATAGGGTCGCCAAGTCCCACCGGGAGGGCGAGACCGAGGATCCGGTCAGCGACGCCGAGCGGGCGGCGATCAGCGCGATCACGCTGGCCCTTGACGGGACGACCGTCTAGCCGGCGCTCGCCAGGCCGACTCGATGGCGGTAAAGGCGTGCCTGAACGGAGGGCGCGGACGCGAGGAGCATCCGGCGGTGCCCGTCACTGCGGCGGAGCTCGCGGCTGACGCCGCCGCCGCGAAGCGCGCCGGCGCGTTCGCGGTGCATGTGCATCCGCGCGACGAGCGCGGCGCGCAGACCCTCGCGGTGGCGGCGTGTGACGCCGCCGTCTCGGCGATCCGGGCCGCGGTCCCGCGTCTGCCGATCGGCCTGTCGACGGCCGAGGCGATCGATCGCGACCCGTTCGCACGCGCGGCCGCGACCCAGGCCTGGCGCACGCCGCCGGATTTCGTCTCGGTCAACGTCGGTGAGCTCGGCTGGTCGGGGATCATCCGCGCGGCGCTGCAGGCGGGGATCGGCGTCGAAGCCGGGCTCGCGTCCCCCGACGACGCGCAGGAGCTCGCGCGCAGCCCGTTCGCTCACCGCCTGGTGCGCGCTCTGGTCGAGGTCGACGGCGGCGCCCACCAGGCACGGGCGGTCTCAGAGCTGGTGCCGGCGGGAGTGCCACAGCTGTGGCATGGCTACGGCTCGCGCACGTGGGAGGTCATCTCGGCGGCTGCGCGCGCCGGACATGACGTGCGGGTCGGCCTGGAGGATGTGCTGGTTTTCCCCGATGGTCGCACGGCGGCAGACAACGCCGGTCTGGTCGCATGCGCCGTGGCGCTGGTCGCTCACGGCGGCAGCTGACCAAACGTGATTTGCAACCCGCGGGTGTATGGTGGCAGCGGTGGCGGTGCAGTGGCGTAGCCGACGGCTGGCGCTGGTTGACCAGGAGCGCAACCAGTGGGCTCGGGAGCTGCACGACGAAACGCTGCAGGGCCTGGCTGCGGTTCGGCTCGGCCTGTCAGGGGCTCTGGGCACCGGCAGCCGTGCCGCGATGCACGACGCCGTGCAGGAAAGCATTGGACTGCTCGACCAGCAGATCTCCGGACTCCGCGCGCTGATCTCCGAGCTCCGACCACCTGAGCTTGACCAGCTCGGGCCAACCGCGGCGATCGAGTCGCTGGCCCGGCGGGTGGCCAAGTCTGGATTGGACGTCGACGTCAACGTCGAGCTCGGGCGCGACCACGCCACTGCAGCTCGGCGCCAGACGCCAGAGCTCGAGACGGCGATCTTCCGCATCGTGCAGGAAGCGCTCACCAATGCGGTCAAGAATGGCCACGCTCGTCGCGGCGTCGTCGAGGTGCTCCAGCGCAAGACCACAATCGTGGTCGAGGTCAGAGACGATGGGGTTGGATTTGATTGCACCGACCCGACCGAAGGGTTCGGCATGCTGGGAATGCGCGAGCGAGCAGAACTGCTGGACGGCAAGCTCGAGATCGAATCGTCCCCGGGTCGCGGAACCGTCGTCCGAGCCACGCTTCCGGTTCAGTCCCCAGCCAGCCCGGGTTAGACGGGCACCTGGTCCGGCGCCGGCCCCGTGGCCGCGGCAGGTCAACATCAGCTCACCGCCCGGTAGCGGGCGAGCGCCTGCTGGCGCGCAAGCGCGTGATCGACGATCGGTTCCGGGTAGTCGCGGCCGATCAGACACTCGGCCTGCCGCTGAACCTCCGGCGGCATCCTCCACGGCTCGGCCAGGTATCGGTCGGGCACTGAGCGCAGCTCCGGCAGGTACTGGCGCACGTAGGCACCGTCGGGGTCGAATCGCGCCTGCTGTCGGGTTGGGTTGTAGATCCGTCGAAACGCCGGCTGCGGATCGACCCCCACCGACGCGATCCACTGCCAATTGCCGTTGTTGCTGGCCTCATCGCCGTCCAACAGCAGGCGCATGAACCACCGCTCGCCCCAGCGCCAGTCGATGCCGAGATCCTTGGTCAGAAATGAGCCGACGAGCATCCGCGCGCGGTTGTGCATCCACCCCTCGCGCCGGAGCTGGCGCATCCCCGCGTCGACGAGCGGAAAGCCGGTGGCGCCCTCGCACCAGGCCTCAAAGCGCCGCCGAGCGTGGCTCCAGCGGATCCTCCCGCGGTAGCGCGATTGGTGCTCTGAGCGAGCGTTGGCCGGAAAATGCCGCAGCACGTGGGCGTAGAAATCCCGCCAGCACAGCTGCCGCGCGAACGCTTCAGCAGCGGCGCCGTGCGGCAGCCGATGCTCCAGCTCGCCCGGGGAGATGCATCCGAAATGCAGGTAGGGCGACAGGCGCGAGACGCCGTTGCGCCCAAGCGTGTCGCGTCCCTCCTCATAGTCCGCAACCGCGCCGGAGAGGAAGCTGCGCAACGCAGCGCGTGCCGCCCGCTCGCCGCCGGGCAGCGGATCTCTCACCTCTTGCTCCAGGCCGAGCTCCGACAGGCGAGGCAGGCTGCCCAGGTCGATGGCCGACGGCGGCGCCGGCAGCCCCCGAGGAGCATCGAGCACGCCCCGGCGCCGCTGGCCGAGCCACGTGCGGAAGAACGGCGTGAACACGGTGTACGGACGACCGGCGCCGGTCCGGATCGATTCCAGGTCGTCAACCACGAACAGCCCGGGATGCGACTGGGTCTCGATCCCGGACCGCGCCAGCGCTTCGCTCACGCGCGATTCTCGCTCACGGGCAAATGGCCCCGCATCGGCGCTGAAATGCACCGAGCGGGCGCCGCACGCCCGAGCCAGCGCGGGCAGCTCACGCTCCGGCGGGCCGCGCCGCACTACCAGACGGCCGTCGCGCTCGCGCAGCGACCGGTCGAGGTCGGCCAGGCATTCGAGCAGGAACTGCGTGCGGGGCCCCGAGGCGTGAGGACCACTCAGCAGCCGCTGGTCGAAGCAGAACACGACGATCAGGCCGTCGGACTGCTCGAGCGCCGCGCGCAGCGCGGGGTGATCGTGCAGGCGCAGATCGCGGCGCAGCCACAGCAGCGCGCTCACGCCATCAGCGCTGCCACCGCATCGCGACGAAAGTCGAAGATCTGGCGGAGGTCCCGACGCACGAACAGGCGCTGGGCGAGCTCGCCGAGCGGCCCCAGCGGGAGCGCGTAGTCGACTTGATCGCGCACCAGCGTCCCCGTCGCGACGGTGGCAAACTCATGGCGGTGGTGCCAGAGCCGATACGGCCCGTGCAGTTGGCGGTCGACAAAGCACCGCCCCTCGTCCCACACCTCGATCCGCGAAACCCAGCGGATCGGGACGCGGTGCAGGTGGAGGCGATACTCGATCTGCGTACCCAATCCCATCCCGATCGGGTTGGGGGTGAGCATCTCGAAGCCAAGCCACGGCGGGGTGATTCGCTCCAGGTTGCCCGCTTGCGCGAAGAACGCGAACACGTCTTGGAGCGGTTGCGCCAGCACCTGCTCCCGCTCGAGCCGATGAACCCTCACGCTCCGCCGAGCACGTCGCGCAGTGCGGCCTCAATCTCGGAGTGGTGAAATTTGTAGCCCATCTGGGCCAGCCGCTGGGGCAGCACCCGCTGCCCGGTGGTCACGATCTGGGCCATCTCGCCGTACAGCGCACGCACCGCCAGCCGCGGCACAGGCAGCACCGCGGGCCGTCCCAGAGCACGCCCCAATGCACTCGACAGCTCCGCGTTCGTCACCGGCACCGGCGCCGTCACGTTGACCGGGCCCCTTGCCTCGCTGTCGTCGACGCAGCGCAACAGCGCTCCGACGACGTCGTCAAGATGGATCCACGGTACGTACTGCTTGCCTCCGGCGACCGGCCCGCCGAGGCCGAGGCGAAAGAACGGCAGCATCTTCGCCAGCGCTCCGCCGCTCGGTGACAGCACGACCCCGGTGCGCGTGAGCACCACACGGATCGGCGCCGGCGCGGCTAGCGCTTCGTGCTCCCACGCCACGACGACTTCGGCGAGGAAGTCGTCCCCCGCCGGAGCGTGTTCATCCACCGGTTCGGAGCCGTGCGGCCCGTAGAAGCCGGTGGCCGACTGCGACACCAACGTCAGCGGGCGCCGTCCTTCGTCGAGCGACTGCAGGCCCGCCACCAGCGAGCGGGTGCCGAGCACGCGCGAGTCGCTGATCCGGCGTTTGGCCTCAGCGCTCCAGCGTTGCGAGACCGGTTCGCCGAGCAGGTGCATGACCGCGTCGGCGCCGCTCAGTGCGGGCTCCGGGGGAGGTGCCTCGGTCGGCTGCGCCCACGCGTGCACCTCCACTCCCCGGCCGAGGACGTCTTGACCGCGTTCCGGGTCGCGCGACAGCGCGACGACCTCGTCGCCGCGCTCGTGCAGCGCGCGAGCCACAGCCAGTCCGATCGTGCCCGTGGCGCCAGTGAGAACGACGCGCATCAGGCGCTGGGCTCCCGACCGGCTCGCTGGCGTCGTTTCATAGCTTCACCATACGCACATCGAGGCCCGCCCAAACCTCGGCCGCCGGATAGCAGGGCACTTGAGTCAGGCGGGATCGAGGCAGCGCGCGGCGGCACGCGGCGCGAAGCGGCCGAAGATCACCGCGAGACTGGCCAGTTCTTCGACGGTGAGCCGGTCGAAGAACTGCCCTTGGACGAACGCCAAGTGCGTCGCCTGCGCTTCGCGCGCGACGATCAGACCGGCCTCGGTCAGGTGCGCTTCGACCGCGCGGGCATCCGCGTCGCAGGGGCGCCGGTCGACGAGCCCGCGACGCTGCAGCAGATCGATGATTCGAGATATGCGACTGAGGCTCAGCCCAGCCTCGGTGGCCAACGACGACAGCCGCGAGCAACGGCCCTCGGCCGCCGCCAGGCGGCCCAGCACCTCGACGCCGCTGAGGCTCATCGCGTATCGGGACTCGAGCTCGGCGTCCAGGGCGCGGGTGATCTGCTTGTGGGTCTCCAGCAGCCCGATCCATGCATCGGCATGCATCGTCGACCAGCGGACGAGGGGCTCGGCCGCTGAGGCGACCGGCCCGGCGGGGGTCGGCGAAGTGGTCATCCTGGGCATCGTTGCCCTAGCAAGCTTAGTGGTCTGCGTGGTAATACGGTCAGACCGAGGGTGGGCCATCAGTCGAGCACTTGCCAGAGCAAGCAAACCGGTGATATGCTTGCGCTAGCAAGCAATGTTGGAGGACGAGGAGACTCAATGAAGCTTCAGGGGCTGCACCACATCACGATGATCACCGGCGACGCGCAGCAGAACGTCGATTTCTACGCTGACGTCCTGGGGCTCCGGTTGGTCAAGAAGACGGTCAACTTCGATGCTCCCGAGGCCTATCACCTGTATTTCGGCGATGAGCGCGGATCGCCGGGATCGATCCTGACCTGGTTCGAGTTTTCCGGCGCCGTCCGTGGACGCGCCGGGGTCGGGATGGTCCACACGATCGAGCTCGCGGTCGGTTCGGAGCCGGCGCTGGATTTCTGGGCTGGGCGCCTGCGGTCGGAGGGCTACGCGTCCACCCGCGCGGAGCGATCGCTGCGCTTCGAGGACTATGACGGTCTCGGCTTGGCACTGGTCGTGACCGACGACGGCGATCCGCCACTGACGGCCCAGCATCCCGAGGTGCCGGCAGAGCACGCAATTCGCGGGATTGCCGGCGCGCGGGCATATGGCTCTCACCCGGAGGCCGAGGAGAAGTTCTTGACCGGCACCTTGGGGTTTACCAGCGCCGGCTCGGGTGAATACCGCCTGATCGGTGGGGAGCGCCACTTTCACTGGGCCTACGATCCGCCACCAGACGCGCTTGGGCGCCAGGGAGCCGGCACCGTGCATCACATCGCCTGGGCCTCTGAAGACGAGGATCATCTCGCGTGGCAGCACCGCGTTCGTGCGGCCGGCGGGCACGTGACCGAGGTGCGCGACCGCGACTACTTCAAATCGATCTACTTCCGGGAGCCGCGCGGAATCCTGTTCGAGATCGCGACCCTGTCCCCGGGCTTCGCGATCGATGAGGATCCGGACCATCTCGGCGAGCAGCTGAGGCTGCCGAAGATGCACGAGCACCTGCGCCCGCAGCTCGAGCGCACGCTCGCGCCGGTGCTCAACCCCCGCTTCGCGCGTCGCGAGCAGGTTGGCTCATGAGCGGCCCGCTGCGCTTCCGCGAGCGGGCGGCATCCGGCAGCCCGGAGGGATTGCTGGTACTGCACCACGGCCGCGGCGCCGACGAGCACGACCTGCTGGCGCTCGGCGATCAGCTCGACCCGGAGCGGCGGCTGCATGTCGCCACGCCGCGAGCTCCGCTGACCCTGCCCGGATGGCCGGGATACCACTGGTACGTCGTGCCGCGCGTGGGCTACCCAGACCCGGCAACGTTCGACACAGCGTATGCCCAGTTGGCGGAGTTCCACGATCAGCTTCGGCGGCGGACGGGGATCGCGCCCGAGCGCACGATCCTCGGCGGGTTCTCGATGGGGTCGGTGATGAGCTACGCGCTCGGCCTCGGAGCCGACCGCCCCGCCCCGGCGGGGATCCTTGCCTTCTCCGGCTTCGTCCCAACCGTCGCCGGCTGGCAGTCCGACCTCGAACGCCGACCCGGGCCGCGCGTGTTCGTCGCCCATGGAACGCGGGATCCGGTCATTCCGGTCGAGTTCGCGCGCCGGGCGCGAGCAGTGCTGCAAGCGGGTGGGCTGGAGGTTGAATACCACGAGTCCGGCGGGGCCCATCAGATCGATCCAATCCAGCTTCCGGCCGCGGTCGACTGGCTGGGGCAAACCCTCCCCGCAGCGCCTGCGAGGACCGCACCGGCAACCCCCGGGTCGGTCACCTAGGTTGGGATCCCGCCGAGCGAGACCCGCACGAGATCCCAAGCTGAGGGATGCGGAGTCGAAATTGGCAATCGCGCATGCCAGCCGCGCGCGATTACCCAGGTCCGCTTCGAACGGCGCCGCTTGGGATCTGGTGCATATGAACTCAGCTCGCGCCGACATCTCGGCGGGCGGCCGGGATATACACGAGCCAGGTCGTGAGCGCGAGAAGCGCCGCCGCCGCCAGCGGCAGCGCCAGGCTCGTCTTCAGCAGCAGCGCCCCCGCGACCGCCCCGGCGAGCATCGCCACCACGGCTGCGGCTCGGCGCGTGGAGCCCTTCCCGGAGCCGCCGAACAGCGGCGAGTCGGCCGCCAGCCCGGTGAGCGTCATCGTCAGGACCGTGGTCGTGAGGTCGGGCACGGCGATCTTCCGCACCGTCGTGTTGCGCACGCCCATGGCGAGCGCGAGCAATGCGATCACCACGTCACCGGAGAGCGCGTTGGGGCGGATGTCGATCGCGGCGGACAGCGCGGCCGCAGCGCCAACCAGGAACGTCTCGATCGCCAGCGCGCTGGCCACGTGCCGCGGGTGGTGCTCTGCGAGTCGCGCGGCGAGCAGGCCGCCGACGCCCGCCCCAACCAGGAACGCCGCTAGCGACACCATCGGCGCCAGGACCGGCAGCCCGCCGGCACCGGCGATTCCGAAACCCAGGAGCACGATGTTGCCGGTCATGTTCGCCGAGAACACGTGTCCGATCCCCAGGTAGCTGGCCGCGTCGACCAACCCGGTCGTGAAGGTGAGCACCAGCAGCGCGCGCGTGAGCGGGTGCCGGATGCTGGCGACGGCTCTCTGGCTCAGGGATTCGCGCTCTGGCACCGCGGCAGCGCCGAGCTCAGCAGCCCACTCCGGGACGGCTCACGCCGGGAGCCAGGCACGAGATCTCGACGCGCGGCGCGTGCCGGGCGCGCATGACGAACGCGTAGTACTTGCCGATCCAGCGTGACCGAATGATCTTGACCATCACCCGCGCACCGATCTGCAGGTGCTGGTTGCGCAAATGCGGGAAGCGGGCGATCAGATCGACCGTCCGGAAGCTGCGCGGCGGGCATGCGTGCTTGCGGCTGAACTTGCAGGGCCTGCGCTTGGACACGGTGACCGACCGCTTGGCGAACGGGCAGCCGCGGCCGTGGCACTGGATCAGCACAACCGCCCCCACGGGCGCACCGTTGACGACCAGCGCCAGCACCTTGGTGTAGCTCGGCGTGTAGAAGAACGTCCACTGCATGATCGACGTGACCGTGCCCAGCACCAGTCGCGACGCCTTGACCGATCGAGTCGATGACGCGGAGCCGGCGAAGTTGGCGTCGCCGCGGTAGATCGCCCTGATGTGATGGGTGCCAGTGGACTTGTAGGTACGCCTGCAGGTCGCGGTGCCGGTCGCCGTCAACAGCTGCGAGCCGCATGACGTGATCGCCCGCTTACCGTCGAGGAACTCGACCGACCCGGTCGGCGTGACCGGGCCCGGGTTCGCCGGGACCACCGTGGCCGAATAGCTCACGCTCGAGCCGAGGTGGACGGTCGAGCTCGGCGCCTTGAGCGCCGTCGAGGTGGGGTCGGGTGTGACCGTGACGGCGTCCGTGGGGCTGGTGGAGTCGGCGATATTCGATCCGGCGGTGGCGGAGAACACCGCGGTCAGCTGCTCGGCGGAGGTCGAGGCCGCGAACGAGGTCTGGCAGGTGACGGTCGCGCTCTGGTTGGTCGTCGCCACCGGCACGGCCGCGCACGCGCCGATCGCGGTCCCGCCGTTCTCGAACGCGATCGTCCCCGACGGTGGCGCCACGCCCGAGCTTGAGGTGACTGTCGCGATCAACGTCACCGGCTGGTTCGTGAGCGCGGTGCCTGGCACCGAGGTCAGCTCGGTGGTGCTCGGGTTGGGCGCCTGGGTCAGCGTCGCCACCCCAACCGGTGACGGTGCCAGGGACGTGACGGTGGCCGTGATCGCCACCAGTCCGCTCGTGACCGAGCTGGTGATCGTCGCGGTGTAGGTTCCGGCGGCGGGACTCGAGACTGGACCGATCGTCTCCCCCGCGTCGCTGGATGAAAACACCACGGTCTGGTTTGCCAGGGGCTTGCCGTTGGCGTCGGTGACGGTCGCGGTGGCAGTGCTGGTCGAAGTTCCGTTGGCCACGATCGACGCCGGCGACACCTGCACGGTTACGGACCCGGGCGTCTGGGTCAGGGTCGCTTGTCCTGACACCTGGGGCTTGGCCGTCGTATCGGCTGCGGTGATCACCGGTGTCCCGGCCGTGGTGGTGCCGGTCAGCGTGGCGCTATAGCTCCCGTTGCCGTTCTTGGCGACCGAGCTGAACTTGATCCCGGGATCGGTGGCGGAGAACGTGAGCTTGTCATTGGAAACGGGGTTGCCGTTGGCGTCGGTGACCGCCGCGGTCGCCTTGCTCGTGGAGGTCCCGTTGGCCACGATCGCCGCCGGAGACAGTTGCACGCTCACGTTCTTGGCCGTGCCGGCGGTCTGGGTCAAGGTGGTGTGTCCGGACACCCCCGCGGTGATGTCGGCGGCGGTGACCACCAGGCCGCCGCCACGCTGGCTCCTGGTGGTCACCGCAATGGTGACGGCGCAGGCGGGCCGGCTGTCTTTCCGCCCGCGGCCCAGCAGGCCTATCCCTTTGCCGCCATCGTCGGCATGGCTGACCTGAAGCTCGCGCTGCTACTCAATGCCGTTTCGCCGGCCATCGGCGGCGTGCTGGTGCGGGGCGAGAAAGGCACCGCGAAGTCGACGTTGGTGCGCGGGCTCGCCGCGCTGCTGCCCGCCGTTGACGTCGTAGCGGGCTGCCGGTTCGGCTGCGATCCGGCCGCGCCCGACCCCGGCTGCCCGGATGGCCCGCATCCTGGCCATCCGGCGCGGCTGGCCAGGCCGGCCCGGCTGGCCGAGCTGCCGGTCGGCGCCACCGAGGACCGGCTGGCCGGCTCGCTGGACATCGAGCGCGCG
>Ga0209839_10000117_pt1 | contig 36489 bp, 33 predicted proteins | sample OrgsoiDNA2013050_FD_185800 | JGI IMG/M metagenome (GOLD analysis project Ga0209839, IMG submission 185800) | Permafrost soil microbial communities from the Arctic, to analyse light accelerated degradation of dissolved organic matter (DOM) -... | ecosystem: Environmental > Terrestrial > Soil >... | reverse complement strand
GTCGCAGGGAAATCTGCAGCAGAGTGGTGCCAACTATACGGTGACGCTATTGGCGGCTGTGCATGGGAGCCATCTCTATACGATTGTGCAGCAGGCACCACAGAGCAACTACGCAGATTGGGAGCAGGCATTCTTCTCTCCTTTACGCGGATCGTTAAAATTTTTGTAGTATGCTGCGAGATGTGGTCGTAGGAGGCAAGAAGGCTGTTCAAAACGAGGGGCTGTGATATAATATGCACGGCTTACAGGCTCGGATCGTAGTTCGAGCGAGCGGGTGTCTAAGACGAGCGCGCGCCCGCATAAATAGCGAGATGCAGACACAGAGAAAGGAGCGCGCAGCAAGGCTACGCGTGAAGAACAAAACGTATGGATGATATTCATTTTGAGCGCCACTTTCGCACTCCCTACTCTGAGGGCTATTACATTATGCAGGGCAATAGTCTTCAGAGCAACAATCGGCTGGGTACCGTCGATATTCACTTTACCACTACAGCGGTACATGGGACGCTTATCCTGGAGCGAGAGCTGGAGGAGGCCGACCTGACCAAGCTGATTGAGCAGATTGATGAGGATCTGGTGTTATCAGCGGACATGCCGCGCGATGATTTTCTCGTGAGCGTCTACGTCGGCAAGGATGTCGGTTTTTACAGCGATGAGTACTTCGCCGAAGAGAACAGCGAGGTTGCCGATTTTGAAGATGATGACGAGGGAAGGTAGCCCTCTTTCATAGACCCCCACCACCTAGTTTTCTAGCAGGCCGCGTCGCATCGCATATTTCACCAACTCGGCGCGGCTGTGCAGATTGAGCTTGTCCATAATATGGGTGCGGTGGGTATCCACCGTTTTAGGACTGATCACCAGCCGTTCAGCAATCTGGTTATTGGTATAGCCCTCGGCGACCAGCTTGAGGATTTCTCGCTCCCGCTCCGTCAGGCTGCTATAGCTATCCTTCTCCTCGCCTGTGCGCACGCGTTGCAGGTAATCGCCGACCATCACCGATTGCGCCATTGGCGAGAGGTAAAACTGCCCGCTGCGGATCACATGCAAGGCGGTAATCAGTTCGGTGTCGGCTGCCTCCTTGAGCATGTAGCCCGATGCACCAGCGCGTAAAGCCTGGAAGATGTACTCATCGTGTTCGTGCATGGTGAGTATCAGTACTCTGACATCCGGGGCGACTTTTTTGATCTCGCGTGTGGCCTCAATGCCATTGATATCGGGCATTGTGATATCCATCAATACAATGTCCGGTTGCAGGCGTCGGGCCTCGTGAATAGCCTGACGACCATCCTGGGCTTCTCCTATCACCTCCATATCGGGCTGCGCGTTGAGCATCATCTTGAGTCCTGCGCGTAAAATGGTGTGATCGTCGGCCAATAAAATTCGTATTTTCATATATTTTTGTACTCTTTTATGCGCGAGTCACTTGCTGAATCGGCTTGCTCATCCAGTGGCTCTTGTATGGGGAGAGGTGTGAGCGGTCGCGGTATATACACGCGGACAATCGTACCGCTCCCTGATTGAGAATCGATAGTCAACGAGCCATCGAGCAGGCTTGCCCGCTCATGCATGCCTACCAATCCCCAGCCACGCTCCTGCCCCGGCCCCGGTGTTTTCTGCAATTGCTCGGCGTCAAAACCAATGCCATCGTCGCCAATGGTTGCGTAGACAGCGACTGCATCTTCTCTGAGTACGACGCTCACTTTATGTGCATGGGCATGCTTTGCGACGTTGGTCAAAGATTCCTGTATAATGCGGTAGAGTGCCGTCTCCACATCAGTTGGGAGGCGCTCTTTAAATGCTGTTGCTTGCAGATCGACATCGATAGTAAATTTTTGTTGATACTCTTTGACATACCAGCGCAGCGCCGGTAGAAGTCCCAGATCGTCGAGGGCGCTGGGGCGCAGATCTATGCTCAGGTTGCGGATAGCGCGCAGCGTCTGATGGGCCAGTCTGCGTGTATCGCCGATGCGGGCGCGCGCCTCCGGCGTGGTAATCGACTCTTCGAGAATCGCCAGGCTGATGAGCAGCGAAGTCAGAACCTGGGATGTCTCGTCGTGCAGCTCGCGGGCGATGCGTTTGCGCTCCTCTTCCATAGCATTCAGGATCTGGGTTGCGCGCAGACGGTTCGCTTCGTCGATCGTCTCCAACATCTCGTTGAAGGTACGCGCGAGCTGATCGGCCTGTGGATCGACCCCTGTGAGCGGGGCGCGCAGCATCCGTTCGCCCGATTGCACGCGGTTCATTACCCGGCCCAACTCCATAAGCGGTCGAAAAGCGATCTGCAGCACAACGAAGTTCAGGGCTACGCTCACCAGCCAGCCGACAATGACAAAGACGACCAGGATGGTTGACGCGGATGGCAGGGTATTGAGCCGCGACGCCAACCAGGTGCCGCCAGTCGCGCCGACGAAGATAATGACACTATTGGCGATCAAGACGCGATAGAAAACGGGTATCCCAAGCATCGGCTTGAGCAAGCCGTTGTTGTGCATGACCTCCCTGTATTTGTTGCTGGAATTGGCCATAGTGAAGATCTCTTTGCTGTTTATCTACTTTCTTTGACAATGGTAATTGTATAGGTTCTGTATGTTTCCTGTCAAATGAGCAGAGATGGGCGAATCAGGTGTGAGACTATGAAAAATCAGGTAAGTACCTGATGTTTTCAAGCATGGAACAGGAGTACGCTATTAACATCGACACAGGCATATTTGAGACAAGAGGAGAATTTCCGCCTGTTCCTCTTCCACTCAGGCGTTGCAATTCATTATAATCTTGTCAAAAGGATGCAAACGTTCTTGCAACTCTCGACGTGAGAAAGCTGTCCCAGCCTGAATAGGAGGGGTACCGATACGAACAGATGTATGATATAATCAGCGACGAGAACTATTTGTAACAATATTCTTTCCAACAAGTCTAGATCCTTTGAGGAGGCAAAGTGGGCTCTACTTCTAACAAAAGCTTGCTTGATGTGGCGACGCAGAAGATCGTCGAAAGCCAGGTCTGGCGCTCTGTCTTCCGTCATGGCTATCCCGATACGCCCTTAAATCAATCTCTGGTGATGATGGGGAACGTATTTCTGCACCTGCATCCCGTGAAGGTCAGTCGCCAGGCGATGAAGATTACGTATACCTGGTGTATGGGAGGTATTTCCTTCTTCCTGTTCCTGCTACTGACGATTACAGGCGTCTTTCTGATGTTTTACTACATACCTAGTACCAGTCTGGCGTACCAGAACATTAATCAATTGAATAGTGCGGTCTCATTTGGTAATCTCGTGCGTAACATGCACCGTTGGGCCGCTCACTTGATGGTGGTCTCTGTGACGCTGCATATGATCCGCGTCTTTTATCATGGTGCGTATAAGCCGCCGCGCGAGTTCAACTGGGTCGTTGGCGTACTGCTGTTCTTTGTAACATTGTTCTTGAGCTTCACAGGCTATCTGCTCCCGTGGGACCAGATTGCGCTCTGGGCTATCACGGTCGGCACCAATCTCGCGCCGTATACCCCGTTATTGGGTGATCCGGTCTATAAAGTGCTCGTCGGAGGTGGCGCGGTAGCGCAAGCCACGTTGATTCGCTTCTATGTCGGTCACGTGATCTTGCTCCCGTTGGCTGGTGCATTGTTGATGGCCGTTCACTTCTGGCGTATCCGTAAGGATGGCGGTGAAGCCGGTCCTCCCCCTCCCTCCCGTCGTGAATTGGAGGCCCGCGAAGCCCGTGAGCGCGCTGTAGCTGGCACGACTGGTTCATAAGAGGGATGTCTGTTCCAGTATGGCGTTCGAGACGCTCTTGAGAGGATACTTACATGTCAATTGAACAGAAGGAACCACAGGTACAGACGCAGGCAGCCGCAACGCAGCGACGCTATCGTACGCTGGCTGTCGTGCGGCAAGAGGCGATCACCCGCGTCGAGAGACCGCTCGAAGATTCGGTCTTTGTCTGGCCTCACCTGCTGGTGCGCGAGTTCTTCGCGGCCACGGCGGTGATGGTGATGGTGACACTGCTGTCGCTGCAGATCAACGCGCCGCTGCAGGGTCCCGCTAACCCGAATGTGACGCCAAACCCGGCGAAGGCACCCTGGTACTTCCTGGGACTGCAAGAACTCCTGCACTACTTCGCGCCGACTTCTGCTGGCGTGCTGGTGCCTGGATTGACGCTGCTGGCTCTGGCCGTACTCCCATACGTTGATCGCAATCCGAGCCGAGCCTATTCTGATCGCAAGGTCGCCATTGTAACGTTCACCATGTTTGTGGTGTTCTGGGCGGTGATTACGCTGATCGGGAGCTTCTTCCGTGGCCCAGGCTGGCTATGGACATGGCCGTGGAATACCGGCGTCTACTTTGATCTCTAGGCAAGGAAACAATTGCTATGACGATAAACGACATTGATAGACCGCCAATCACGCCGCAACAGTATGAGGTGCTCCACGGTGGCGGGGCTGAGGCGGCGGAGATTGCGAAGCAGCGTATCTCGCGCCGACGCTTCGTACGCCGTTCTATGCTCGCTGTGTGGGGCGTCTCTGCTACGGCAAGCGTGGCGGGCGCGTTATATATGCTCTATCCTAATCTGGCTGGTCAGTTTGGCTCGGCTATCACTGTGGGCAAGAAGACCGATTTCCCAGCCGCCCTGCCCGCCAATTTTAAGAATAATACTGCTGGTGTCTTCTACAATCAGCAGGCGAAAACGTATCTGGTGCATATGGCCAGTGGAACGCCTCTGCTTTTGAAAGGCACTGATCTCACTGATCAACTCCAGTCGGAGTCTGTGGTGAAGGATAGCGATGGTACTTTCTGGGTTGCGCTTTACCAGCGTTGTGTTCACCTGGGTTGCACATACGCTTTCCGCGATGAGTGCATCAGTTTCAAATGCCCATGCCATGGCTCGCACTACAATGTGAATGGTGAGTACCTGGATGGTCCGGCACCGAGAAGCGCTGATCGTTTTGCTCTCACCTTCCAGGGGAGTGATGTGATTGTAGATACCGGTACGCTCAACAATACGGTGCCGCATCCTGATCCGACGACACGCATTATACCCGCGCCGTCTGTGTCTTGCACTTGATCTTGAAGCGATGTCAGACCTGTACGCTTCATACATATGCCCTCTTAGAGAGAGGATGTACAAAGAAGCTGTCTCTGAAGAGACTTTTTAATGGACATCTTGCTATCGGCCATAGTGGACCGATAAAGCTTTGGGAATGATAATGCCGTCTATGCTCTATAAAGGTCGAAGAGTATTGAGGCTTTTATCAGAAAGTAATGTTTTATGGTAAATTTTGGACAGGCTGCCGTGGGCATTATTGTTCTGCTTGTCGTTACTGGCGGCTTGCTGTATTTATTCTACTCTCGCACGAATGCGGTAGAGAAGGCAGGCTACGGTGCCCTTGCTATGCTTAGTCTGGTTTCGATCATGATCCCGGTCTTCTGGATTCGAGAGGCAGGGTTTGAGACGGACCAGATGAACACGCAACAGGTGACCGCCGTTACGAACGGCATGCAGCTCTACGCACAGTATTGCGTATTCCAATGCTACGCTATCGTCAACAACAAGCTGACGAATGTGAAGTACAATGGCTACCCTATTAGCACTTTAAACGCATTGAGTGATTTCCAGCTTCAACGCATCATCTCTGCGGGGGTATGGAATCCCCAGGCGACTGCGCCAACTAACCCGAACCAGATTCCTATGAACCAGGACTACGGTGGCGCGCTGGATGCCAATCAGCTCAACTATATGTTCCAGTTTATTCGCTCTGACGACCCCGCGTACTTGAAGAAGCAGGGCTTCGATACGACCGTTGTCAAAAATGGCTTTGATGGGCTGGTTGATTATTTGCAAAATAGCAATCCCACCGCCTATCAGACGGCTGTGAATCTAGGGAAGACCGGGCAATTCGGCTCGCCAACGGATGACACGAAGAAGAAGGCTTTGACCTTGAATATCACACAGCCCATCTCGGGTGCATCCTGTACGCCTTCTTGCTTTAACCCGCTTAATGTCAAGGTAAAAGTGGGAACGACGATCACCTGGATCAATACAACCGATCAGCCTCACACGGTTACGGCCATTGTTGGCAACGACCCTACGGCTTCTCCGAAGCCCGCGCCGACGATCTTTGACTCTGGCAATGATCCGTCGAAGTACCTGAAGACTGGTGGGAAATTTACGTACACTATCAGGGCGTCGGATTACAAGGTGAATCCTGATCATACCATTTATTACTTCTGCCGCATCCATCCAACGATGCTGGCCGAGTTGATAATTACACAGTAGTAGCACGTTATGGGCGGCATCCCGCCAGGGATGTCGCTGAGTATTACTTTGATCGCTGGTCATGTCGTTATAGCAGATGTGAACGGCATGTTGAAAGGGATTGCGATCCATGCAACAAGCACAACAACAGGGAGCACCCGAGCGAATATCATGGGCTCGGGCCATGATCTTCGCGGTCGGCTTCTTTTTCCTTGCAGCCCTTCTGGTGGGGCAGATCCCCAGTTATATTAATCTACAAATGACCGCTGCATCCCTTCAGGGGTTAGAGATTGGCATGTTTGGACTGAGCCTGGTTTTCCTAGGCGGCTTTGCGATCATTCAGGTGATCGTGCTGCTCTTCGATCCGAAGCCGGTGGTTCCTCCCATTCTCTTTACCGGCCTGGGGGCAGTGCTTTCGCTCGGTGGCCTGGCGATCGTGCTGGGGTCCAGCCTGACGGGCTGCTCCGCTACCCAGCCGACCTGCAATCAGTATTTCCCTCAGGCAACCACCTCCTGGAATCCAGTGTTGGGTGGTAGAGTACTCTGGTTTCAGCCGGATGCCCTTGATTTTGTCGCGCTCGGTATTGCGGTCTTCGCGGTTGGAGCGGCAATGATCTTTTATAGTCAGCTCGCCATACGGGAACAGCGCAATCCCGATCGCCGCGATCTGGGCACGACTCCTACTATTCGCTGGCTGATTATCGCGGGTTCTCTGCTGCTCGTGGCTTTTATGGTTTTCTATACTTATGCTGATATTAATGGATTAGGCACGCTTCTGTTTCCGCATCGCACCTTCTTTGGAACAAGAGTTGTGACGCTAGCCGCAGGCTTTATTCTCGGCTCTTCTATCTTTGTGACACTGGGTGCCTTTGCCTTACGCCTGCATTACCTGATGCGGCCAGTGCGTAAGCGCACGATGTCGGGACTTTACCTCTTTGGTGCGCTGGGTCTGGCACAGATTGGGGTTATCACCCTGCTCGCCTGGTTCGCCATCTATCCACTGATTGCCTGGATACATAGTTGGACCTTCATTGGGCTGGGTAGCTACCTGACCATCTGCGCGCGTAAGGCTTTTGTGCCGGGCAGTTGTGCGTTCTCGCAGCAGGCCGGTTACATCGTGAATGCGATTATTACGACTACCTCTTTTGCCCTGCTGGCAGGCGCTATCTGGGCGTGGAAGTCGAATCGCAATCTGGTGGTGATCGGCTCTGTCGTGACGACGGCGGTGATCGCGGCGGCAACCTTTCTGGTCCATACGGCGTCGACTGCAAATCAGATTTTGACCTCTATGATGCTCTGCGCGGGTATGCTCATTCTGGCCGTCATCTGGACCTCTGTGTCGCGCCGCGAATTTGCGATCGTGGGCGAGAAGAATCTTGGCTGCCTGGGACAATGGCTGGTGGTGGGTACCTGCCTTTTCATTTATATTGCGGCGTTTGCCTTCTTCTCGGTCCCGGTCTTCCCCGAAACCGAGACGAACATTACGTTCCAGGGAGGCACTGCCATTCCACCTGTCGCGGCTCCGGGTCAGACACCCGCTATTGTCGCTCCAGATGCGATGGTCGTGGTATTCGTTATGGCGATTCTGGCGGCCATTCAGTTCTACTTCTTGACGCGTAACCGCTATAAGGTGTAGCTGTAGAATTTGTAGAACGCCATCCACTTTTAGGGACGAAAAGGTGAAAAATACTTCATCGCTTCGTCCCTATTTTTGCGCATTCGCTGGTTATGCTATAATGGACTATGTTTTGCGAGCGAGAGGATTTATGTATGCAGTATGAACAGCCCCTCAATATTCTGATACTTGCCGCTGAGATTGTGCCATTTGCGAAGGTCGGCGGGTTAGCAGATGTGGTGGGAGCATTGCCTAAGGCTCTTAAAGCCCTGGGCCACGATGTCCGTCTGATTATGCCTCGTTACCGGCAGGTTGATCCGGAGCGTTTTCAGTTAAAAACGATATTCAATGCGGTCCCTGTGCAGATGGGACGCTTCAATGTCCAGGTCAGTGTTCGCGAGGGGACGATTGGTGACTCTATACCGGTCTATATGATCGATGCTCCACGCTACTTTGATCGCGAAAATATTTATGGCTATACAGATGATGGTGAACGCTTTATTCTCTTCTGTCGCGCGGCCCTTGAAGCGGTGCGCGCCCTGAACTGGTCCCCCGATATTGTGCATTGCAACGATTGGCATACCGGTATAGTTCCTAACTGGCTGCATACGGTCTATCATACAGATCCACTCTTTACACATACTGCCACGGTCTACACTATTCACAATCTCGCGTATCAGGGCATTTTTGGCTACCGCATTCTCGAAGTCGCAGGCGTCGCGGCAAATGGTTTTCTTTACCCGCAGCTTTCCGAACTGGCGAACGTGGTAGATATTATGGGACGTGGTATCCTGTTCGCCGATGCCGTTACGACAGTGAGTGAACGCTACGCGCAGGAGATTCTGACGCCGACCTTCGGCGAGAAATTAGACCATCTGCTGCGTTCTCGCCGCGATCGCCTGTTCGGTGTTCTCAATGGCGTTGACTATCAGGAAATCAATCCTGCCACAGATCATTATATTCAAACACCCTTTACTGCCGACTCTCTTGAGAAGCGCGCGCAGAACAAAGCATTTCTGCAGGAGTACGCGCATCTCCCGGTACACCCCGATATCCCTCTGATGGCGATGATCTCGCGCCTGACTGACCAGAAGGGGCTCGATCTGGTCGCGCGCGCTATTCAGCCGCTCCTTACCCAGGGCATTCAGTTGCTTGTGCTGGGTATCGGCGATCAACACTATCATGAGCTGTTGCAAAATCTGGCGGCGCGCTCACCTGATCAGGTCGCTGTCTTCCTGACCTTCAATACAGAGCTGGCGCAGCGCATCTACGCGGGAAGCGATATGTTCCTGATGCCCTCGCGCTTCGAACCCTGCGGTTTAAGCCAGATGATCGCTATGCGCTATGGAAGCGTCCCTGTGGTGCGCTGCGTCGGTGGCCTCGCTGATACTGTGCAGGAATACGATCCGGGCACTGGCGTTGGCAATGGCTTTGTGTTCAATAACTATGATGCCTGGGAACTGTTCGCCGCCGTTGTGCGCGCCCTGGAGGTCTATCGTTTCAAGGATGTCTGGCGCGTGCTCCAGCAGCACGGAATGGCGGCTGATCACTCCTGGCGTAGCTCTGCGCTGCGCTATGTAGAGATCTATCGCGATGCTATGGCGTTTCACAGAAGCGGGAAGTAGTAGGAAACAGGAGAGGGCGAGCGCAATAACTATGAATTCCCTCTGCTTGCCCGAAAAGCCTCTTTTTATCCATTGCAGAGAAAAAGTCCTATCCAACGCTAAAAATTTGACGCTTTACATGCAAAGACTTATACTAATACCAGGATAATTAAAAGATGCAATGATGGAGGTTTGAGGTGACGTGGAAAGTGGTCCTATCCTCAATAATGTATCTGATACCTTTGTGCAGGTGGAAAAAAGGAGTACAGCTCGACATACGAGCGCTCTTCCTCCCTGTCCGCTTCTCACATTTCAGCAGCTTAGCGAGCAAACTGAGGTTTCGCTCGAAGCGCTGGTGCGCATGTTCCGCGCCGCTCTGGCTTATGGAGATGAGCAGGGGCGCGATGCTGTTTTCTCCGCGCTTCACTCCCGTATGCAAACAAGCAATGAATACTGGGCCGCCACGGCGCTCAGTAGCGTATGTCTCGCTGAACGGCACGCCTTGCTCTACGATCTGTGCGCCGATCTGCATGAGAGCATTTTTCGCGCTTTGCTGGACCCGAAACGTTCGTTCTGGGAAGAGAACTTTCTCTATGCACTCCAGTTTGAGCGCAGGCATGTGTATCAGGCATTTATGATGCGGGAAGGCTGCTGGCACGATCACCGGGTGAAGCGCGCAACGCGTATCCCCCGCTCCCTGGTGGCGAGTCTCGATCGGCTCGCTGTGCCATCCAACGGTGACGTTTGCCGCTTAGAGGTTGAAGATGAGCAGGCACATAGGATGTTGCTCGCGGTTGAAACAAGCGATCTTGCGTGCCAGGTGATGCTCCTGCCGCCCAGGTTGAGGGCTGTGCTTCTCCTACTCTTCTGGGAAGGATGCTCGGAGAAGGAGGCGGCGCAGTTGCTCAGCGTCACCGAGCGAACGGTGTGTAATCGCAAGCGGAAGGCATTGGCGCTGTTGCGCGCGGCATTAAACGTTGAAAAGAATTGTTTCTCTCTATAGAAAGGTACAATGGGAGAGAACTTGTGAGCAAATACGATGGAAAAGATGGAGCGATCTGCATATGGCACAGAAGATAGCGTACCTGGATTGTCATTCCGGCATTAGTGGCGATATGTTCCTGGGAGCGCTGCTCGACGTCGGCCTTTCGCTGGACGTGTTGAAGCATGGACTGGCGGCCCTGCCTGTGAAGGACTATCAACTGACCCTTGATGCATACGAGGATAAGGGGATACGTGGCTCGCGTTTCGACGTGTTACTGGCGGAAAAGGAGCAGCCCGCGCGCCACTTCTCTGCTATCGCTGCCCTGCTACAGTCCTCGACGTTACCAACGCGTGTGCGCGAGACCGCGCTGGCTATCTTTCGCTGTCTGGCGGAGGCGGAGGCAACGGTGCATGGCACCAGTATCGAAGAGGTTCATTTCCACGAGGTTGGTGCCATTGATGCGATTGTTGATATAACTGGCGCGGCCATCGGGATAGAGGCGCTTGGTATAGAGCAGCTCTATGCCTCATCTCTGCCTTTGACGAGCGGGCATGTCAAGACGGCGCACGGCCTGCTGCCTGTTCCCGCGCCCGCGACGCTGGAGATTCTACGCCGTGTGGCGGCTCCCTGGCGACCAGTACCCATTGAAGGAGAGCTGGTAACGCCCACGGGAGCGGCTATCCTGGCGACGCTCGCTCGCTTTGAGACGCCAGCGCTGACCATCGAGCAGGTCGGTTATGGCTTCGGGCAGAAACGCCTTCCGTGGCCGAACTGCTTGCGCCTCTGCCTGGGACATGCTCAATATGCTAGCGCTGCAGGCGACGAAGCGCCGGATAGCGACTGGGTAACGGTCATTGAGACGCATATCGATAATATGAGCGGAGAACTGCTGGGTGGACTGATGGAGCGCCTTTTTGCCGAGGAGGCGCTGGATGTGAGCTACTCACCCTTGCAGATGAAGAAGAATCGCCCGGCCACCCTGGTCACTATTCTCTGCCGACCAGAAGACGGTGAGCGTATGGCTGGCATCGTCTTGCGCGAGACCGATACGCTAGGGGTACGTATGCAGCAGGTGCAGCGGCGTAAAGCCCAGCGCGCGCAACAGAGGATCGTAACACCACTTGGTCCACTCCTTGTAAAGGTCAAGCGGCTGGGCACGCGCATTATCAGTGCCGCGCCTGAATACGAAGAGTGTCGCCGTATCGCCAGCGAACGTCATCTGCCCCTGGAACAAGTATACGCGGTGGCACAGGAGGCGGCCAAATCTCTTATAATAGACCAGTAGGATAGAGTAGCAAACAAGAACCTGGAAATAAGGGAGTATATGGAATTCATCGATTGGCGCAAATCACCTGAGAAGATCGAAATAGACAAAAAATCAGAGGATGCGGCGGCGCGCAGGAGAAGTAGAAGGTATCGGGACTATGTTGAGGACCAGATTCGCGAGGCACAGGAGCGCGGCGACTTCTCAAATCTCCCCGGCGAGGGGAAGCCGCTGCACCTTGAAGACGAGACCCATCTGGGCGAAAAGGCTCTGGGCTACCATCTTCTGAAAAGCAACGGCTTCGCGCCCACCGAAGTGGAGCTGGCCAAAGAGATCCGCCGCGAACAGGAACGCGCCGAAGTGAAGCTTGAACGCGTAAAGCACCTGAGCAGGAGACTGTGCGCCCGCCGTGTGCCCCCCTTTCCCAGTGAGAAGCGCGCCTTCAACACGACGGCAACAAACGCGGCCAGCGAGTACGAGCGCACACTGCGCGAACTCAACCGCAGAATCCTGACGCTCAATCTGATCGCGCCCACATCGATGCATTTGCCACTACTAGAGGTCGAGCGCCTCGTGCAACAGTTCCGCGCCTCCTGCCCTCTCTTCGAGGACGTTGCGCGTTCATAAGCTATTGTTGTGGGGCGTGATAGGAGAGGATGAGAAAGCTATGAGCACCGATTGACTTTGAATTTCTTATATTCATTTTATAGAGCAGCAGGATATTTATTATGTAAAGTTGCAGACAAAAGTATACATAAGATTTGATAAAGGCATGATTTGACAACAGGAGTATAATATTTTTATGGAAGGGCTTATTAAAGTAGCCATGAGGAAAAGAGCGTAAAAAGGGAGCAGATTATTTGGAGTAGAGAGACCATATGGCTTTCAAAGATGATGCAACACGTAAAGCGTACTTTCGCGAGTATAACAAAGGTTGGTACCAGCGGCACAGGGAGCGACTATTAGAAAAACGTAGGCAGCATAACGAGGAGCTAAGGCAATGGCTCAGGCGCTATAAAAGCAAATTGTGCTGTGTAAAATGCGGTGAGAATCATCCTGCATGTCTTCAGTTCCATCATCGCGATAGGGAAGACAAAAGCTTTGGCATTGGTGGTATTGTCGGAAGAACCCATACATCTATTAAAAGGTTAGAAAAGGAAATCTGCAAATGTGAAGTGCTATGTGGGAATTGTCACGCAATGCACCATTGGAGGGAGACGCATGATTTCGATGATTGGATAGAGGTATTGCCGTCATTTGACTAAGTATATTAGGAGGAACCATGCCGTACAAAGATAGAGAGAAAGCAAAAAAGCATTATCAAGAGTATCATAGGGGGTGGTATCGGCGGCATAAGGAAGAGGTAATAGAAAGAAAAAAGCAACGGTAGCGAGAAATACGAGACTGGTTTAGAAGATACAAATGTACCCTTTCTTGTATGGATTGTGGTATAAGTCACCCAGCAGTGCTCCAGTTTCACCATCGTGATAGAACAGATAAAAGTTTTACTATAGCCAATGTAGTATCGAGAGCAAGCAGTATCAAACAACTAACCAGAGAAATAAAAAAATGTGATGTGGTATGTGTGAATTGTCATGCAAAGCGTCATTGGAGAGAAACGCATGAGACTGATAGTTGGGAAGAGGTGTTACTACCTGAAAAATAAAAGAGCCGGTGATGGGAATCGAACCCGCGACCGTTCACTTACGAAGCGAATGCTCTACCACTGAGCTACACCGGCTGACTGTCTTTAGAAGCTTTTTTAGTGCTTCTTGGAGATATCCTTCAGACACAGCAGATTATAACCATAAAGCGCGCTGGTGTCAAGCATTTTTTACGGTTTCTTGAAAAAAAGAACTGATGAGTCGGGCGCGGAGGTGGCTGGTTGTGCGTGGTAAAGAGGCATGGAGTTGGTAAGGAGGAGGAGGGGAAATAGAAAGTATAGCATCTGTCGAGTTTTTATGTGAGAAAAGTACAGCGCACTTGCTTGAAGCGTGTACTGCGTATACCGCGAGTGCGTCTCTTTCTGCTACTCGATAAATATCATAATGGTGCTATCAATTAGTTTAAATCCGAACAATTAATCTCGACAACTATACTGTGATATGGTAAGATATGGGACAATGTTCCAATTTTGTCTAGTTTGGAGACTTGTATGCGTGCCCTGTTGTTGGCAACGACCAACCGTCATAAGTTAGATGAGTATCGTGCGATCTTCTCGACTCTACCCTTTACCTTGCTTTCACTCGCTGATATCCGGCTAGACATGGATGTGGAGGAGACGGGGACCACCTTTCTGGAAAATGCAGAACTGAAGGCCCATGCCTACGCGCAGGCTGCGGGTATACTCTCTCTTGCTGATGATTCCGGCTTAGAAATTGATGCCCTGAGGGGTGCTCCAGGCGTGTATTCTGCCCGTTTCGCCGGGGTGAATACGCCGTATGAGGAGCGCTTTCGCCTGATTTTCGAGCGCATGCAGGGCATTCCTCAAAGTCAGCGGACCGCTCATTTTCGGTGCGTGATCTCAGTGGCTGAGCCGTCTGGGTATTGCCGTAGCGTGGAGGGGGTGATGGAAGGGGTAATTGCTGATGCTGCCCGTGGCGCGCATGGTTTTGGCTATGATCCTATTTTTTTGCTGCCCGAACTGGGAAAAACGAGCGCCGAGTTGCCGCCGGAGCAGAAGAACAGTATCAGCCACCGTGGACGAGCAGCGCGCAAGGCGCGTGAGCTGCTTGAGAACTGGCCGCCATCTCCCGCTTCCGGGGAATAGCGTGGATATAAAAGGTGTTGTGTAGCGAGAATCGAGAGAGACATGAGGAACAGGTGACATGGCGAAAAAACCAGCTGCTATACGGGTGGCTCTGGACCTGGAAACCACGGGGCTGCATGTGGAGCAAGATGCTATCCTTGAGGTCGCAGCTATCAAGTTTCAGGGGAAAGATGTGCTTGAGACGTTCGAGACGTTTGTGTCTCCGGGCCGTTCTATCCCCTATCGTGTGCAACGTCTGACCGGAATCAAACCAGAACTGCTGGCGGGGGCACCGCTCTTTGACGAAATTAAGAAGAAGCTGCAAAATTTTCTGGGCGATCTACCAATCGTAGGCCATAGTATCCCTTTTGACGCGGGCTTTCTGCGCCGTTGGGGTCTTGCGCGCAATAATCCCCTGGTCGATACGTTCGAACTGGCGACGGTGATGCTGCCCTCTTTGACCAGTTATAATCTGGGGCAGGTGGCTGAGTCCCTGGGCATCAAAGTGCCTGAAGATAGACATCGGGCAATGGTGGATACGGTGCTGGCGATGGAGGTCTTTCTGGTCCTGCACGAACGCCTGCAGTCCGTCGATCTCGCGCTGCTGCAAGATCTGGCGCACCTGGATGCTCCCCGCACGTGGCCGCTGCTGCATTTCTTTCGTCAGGAGGTGCGGGATCGGCAGGAGCGCGATGGTGTGCGCAGTGGTCCCGCGCGCGGGAGCCTGGGCGACCAGTTCGCCGCTCAATTGGGAATGGACCCCCGCGTGCTTACCTTCGCGATCGCTCGCCAGCAAGATGCCGAACAAGCGAACGCGCCAGGCGTGCCTGCTATCCAGGCGGCTCCTCCAAATACCCTTGAGCAGATGCAGGCCCTGGCAGTGCTCCCCGAGCAGGACGAACAGTCAACCGACAGGAGCTTTCAAAGCGCTCGAACGGCTGTGCGCAAGTCGTTAGAAGAGCACACGCCCCTTCTCATGGAGATTACCGTTGGCGGCAGCGAATTTACGCCCGCGCTCCTCCCGGCCCTGGAATGGCTGATTGAATCCGCCAACAATGGTGAGACGCCTGCCCCCCGGCTCGTCATCGCCTGTTCGAGTCAGCAGCATGCGCGCCGTCTTGTAGAGAATATACTCCCTCGCCTGCAGGCATTTTTGAAAAGCGAGCTTCCGGTGGCCTATCTGGCTGAGCGAGGGGGCTATTTATGCACGCATCGCTGGTTCGGTGCTGCACTACGTCGCACCAGTGGCGAACTGACGGCTGAACAGGCGCGTGGATTGGCAAAACTCGGCCTCTGGGCGCAGCAGACGCTCACAGGCGAACGCAGCGAATTGACACTTCTGCCCCAGGAGATGTCGGCATGGGAACGCATCTCTTCGGGTATTGAACGCGTTCCATCTGCCGATTCCCGCTCGAAGACGATTTATGAGCGCTGCACATATCGTCGCAAGGGCTACTGCTTTGTGAGCCGCGCCGAGGAACGCGTAAAGGCGGCCCACGTGGTGGTGACGACGCACGCGGGCCTGTTCGACGATCTTTCACAATCTCCCTCTCTGCTCTCCGGTATTGAGCGCCGCCTTATCCTCGACGCGGACCTCCTGGAGGAGGAGAATGCGCGCTGGAGCAATACCGAACTGGACCAGACGCGCCTCTTCAGAATGCTCAACACCGTTGGGACCGAGCTGCCGGATGGCCGTTTCCAGGGCCTGCTGGCCCTTGCCGCTCCCTCTTTACGCGAGAATGGACCCGGCGGACTCTCGACGACGCAGACGGTGCCCAGGGCCGAGATCGATGCGCGTATGCTCACCTGGTTTCAGGCTCTGCGCCAGGCCAGAGTCTCCGTGGAGAAGCTATTCAGCGACTTCACTCGCCTGTTGGAGGAGTTTTTGCAGCAGGGCAATGGCGGCAAAGATAAGGGGCGGTCGCAGCATAACTGGCGCGGCAATGAGCCGCGCACGGATCAGCCTGTACGCTTGAGTGGGAATATTCGCCAGCTCAGCACCTGGACGGATGTGGAGCGCTCTTGGCAACAGGTGGCACAACGCTTGCAGGCGGTGATTGATCTGGCACATGATGCTGAGAAATTGATCCTCGCGCCGCAGCACAATCGCCATCGCCTCGATATTGGCAGCGGAGAGGATAGCTCCGTTGCCTCCGAGATAGCCGCCGCCGCCCGACAGTTGCGCGAGCAGAAGCAGCTCGGACAGCAAGCTATGTCGCTGGCCGATAGCGATATGGTGTACTGGCTGCGTATGCCGCCCGCGTCGCCACCATTCGCACAACAGGGTGTACGCTCTAACGATAACTCATTGCCGCCCGCGCAGCCTGCCGCGCCTATTCTCTATGCTCAGCTCGTCCAGACATCGACGCTGCTGCGCCGTCTGCTATTATCGAACAACACGAGCACTATTTTTGTCGGGGCCGCGCTCTCCGTGGACAGTTCCTTTGCTTTCATACGCGGACGCTTCGGATTGGATAACGATGCCTGCCCCGCATTGTCGGTCGTGACCGAACACCATAAGCAGACGTTGCTCTATCTTCCTAACGACGTGCCAGAGCCGAACGCGCCCCAGTACCAGCGCCATCTGGATGAAGCCCTGACCCAACTGGCAACCGCGCTGGAAGGACAACTGGTGGCGCTTTTCACTTCGCACGCGGCCCTCCGTAGCTCTTATGCGGCAATCAAGCCGTTGCTGGAGACGCGGGGAATACTCGTTCTGGGCCAGGGCATCGATGGCTCGCCGCGTCAACTCTGGCAGGTTTTCCAGTCGCAGGAGCGCGTGGTTCTGCTCGGCACTGGAAGCTTCTGGGATGGCGCGGAAGATCTTACGCGTTCTCCCACTTGCCTGGTCATCACGCGCCTGCCTATGCCTGTGCTCAACGACCCGCCAATTGCTGCGCGTGCGGAACATTACTCCGATCAGTTGCACCAGTTGACGGTTCCGGTTGCCTCGCTACGTGTGCGCCGGGCGCTCAATCGCCTGGTGTGGAGCGATACAAAGCGCAACATCGTGGTGCTCTTTGATCGCCGCGTCATCTCGAAGGAGTATGGCTCGATGGTGCTGCATAGCCTGCCGCGCTGCTCACAACGCCAGGCCGCGCTTTCACATATATCTGAAACGTCGCTCGATTGGCTTACCGATACGGATGCCTGGGAATAGAAAGGCCGCTTACTGGTAAGAGAAGCCGTCGAAAGGATTGCCGAGAGAGTATGGCCCCGAAAATGTCTGCACACAACGCAGGGAGCCGCGACCTACGCGTTGTCTATGGCGCGTGCCCGCATGATTGCCCTGATACATGCGCTTTAGAGACGCACGTAGATGCGGAGGGCAGGGCTGTAAGTATTCACGGTCGCGTGGACCATCCAGTGACGCGTGGTTGGCTTTGCGCGAAGGTGAACCGCTATCTGGAACGTGTCTATCATCCCGAGCGGCTCCTCTATCCTTTGCGCCGCGTCGGCCCGAAAGGGAGTTCCGAATTTGCGCGTATCTCCTGGGATGAGGCCATTGCTGAGATCGCCGGACATTGGCAGGATATTATTGATCGCAGTGGCGCGCAGTGTATTCTGCCCTATAGCTACGCTGGTACATTGGGACTGGTGCAGGGAGCAGTCACCGATAGCCGTCTCTGGAATCGCATGGGAGCGTGCCGCCTGCACCGGGCGATCTGTGGCTATGCTGCCGAGGAGGCTGTGCGACTGACGATCGGTGGCTCCCTGGCACGTTCGCCAGAGACGCTGGTTGAGAGCAAGCTTATTGTGATCTGGGGCAGCAATCCAGCCAGTACGGCACCACATATCATGCCATTTCTGCGTCAGGCCCAGCGCGCAGGTGCGCGTGTCATCGTCATCGATCCTATTCGCACCCTGACTGCTCGCTCCGCCGACCAGCACGTCCAGCCTTTTCCCGGTACGGACGCCGCGCTGGCCCTCGCCATGATGCATGTGATCGTGAGCGAGGAACTGCATGATCCCGCATGGATTGCCCGCAATACACTGGGCTGGGAACACTTGCTTGAGCGCATCCTGCAATTTCCACCCGAACGCGGTGCGCAGATTACGGGCCTCGCGGTCGAGACTATCATTGACCTTGCACGCACGTATGCTACTACAACGCCAGCCCTGCCGCGTGTCACCGATGGCATCAATCGGCATACCAATGGCGGTCAGACGGTGCGCACCCTGCTCTGCCTGCCCGCGCTCACAGGACACTATGGGCAGCCCGGTGGCGGCGTAATGTATAGCACCAGCGACTGGCTGAAGTGGAATAAAGATGTGCTGGCACGTGAGCGCGAAGATGCCTGCCCGCCCGCGCCGCGCACGCTGAATATGAATCGCCTGGGTTCGCTTCTCACGGGCGAGGCCGATCCTCCCGTCTACTCGCTCTATGTCTACAATGCGAATCCAGCTGCCTCCGCACCGAACGCGGGCAAGGTCGCCGCTGGACTGCTCCGCGACGATCTCTTCACAGTTGTACATGAGCTTTTTTTGACCGAGACTGCGCGCTACGCCGACATTGTCTTACCAGCGACCAGCCAGCTGGAGCATGTCGATCTGCATAAGCCCTATGGGCACACGACGCTGCAATATAACACGCCCGCCATTGCTCCACTCGGGGAGGCGCGTAGCAATTGGGATGTGATGCGCGCCCTGGCGCGAGCCATGGGCTTTCAGGAACACTGGTTGCAAGATGACGCGGAGACCGTCATACGCGAGATAGTCGAGGCGACCGCCGCTCAGAACTCGCGCCTCGCTGGCATCACGCTCGAACGCCTGCAAGGAGAGGGGTCGCTGCCCCTGAACATTGCAGAGGATGAGAGGATTCCATTCGCCAATGGCGTTTTTGGCACGCCTTCGGGGAAGGTGGAGTTCTATTCCGCGCAGGCCGCTGCAAAGGGCTACGATCCTGTGCCCGCTTGGCAGCCGGAGGCAGAGACGACGTTGGAGAGGAGGATAACAACGCATGCGAGCAACGAGCCTCTGCCGCTGCTGAGTCCGGCGGCCCATCACTTTATCAGCTCGACTTTCGGCAATCAGGAGCGCATGATCGCGAAGGAACAGGCACCAACGCTACAGATCAACCCGCTCGATGCCGAGGCGCGCAATATTCGCGGCGGACAACTGGTGCATGTGAGCAATGAGCGCGGCTGGTGCCGTCTGGTGGCGGAAGTGACCGAGGATGTGCGCCCCGGCGTCCTGGCGACAACGACGGTCTGGTGGCCGCAGTTCAGTCCAGACCGGCATAATGTTAACTGGACCACGGCAGATCGATTGGCTGACTTCAATGGTGGGAGCACCTTCTATACCAACCTTGTGTCGGTCGAGGCATGTAGCTCCTGAACTCCTTTTGCGGGGAAACGTTGCATGACTTTTCAATGGGTTTCCTCCGCAAGGATGCAGAGCCGAGCTTTAAACAGTGTTGACAAACAGCGTGAAACGTAGGAAAGTGTATGTATAGACAACACATATTCACCGAAAGAGTTCGACAAACGTATAGGACGGACAACCAATACCTTGCAAAAGTGGGACTGTCAAGGAATACGAAAGTGCTCAAAGATGCTGCTCTGCACCAAGATTAGGCTTGAGGTAAGCACTCAGGACGCCGCGACCCTTGAGTTCATGCAAGGCAAGTGTCGCGGGCTCTACAACTGGTGGATTGGACGCTTACGCAATGGGGAGCACTGGCCGGGGTGGCAAGAAGCCAAGAAGACCTTGCAGGCGAGCAAGCAGCACGATCCCGAACTGAAGGCGGTCTATGGCAAACTCTTGCACGAGGTCTACTTCCGAGCGGAGAAGGCCATGCAAGATTTCTTTCGGCGTTGTCGGGCAGGGGAGAAACGTGGGTTTCCTCGCTACAAACCACGCCATGAGTTTTTCACCCTTTGCTATCCCGCCATGTATATTCAGGTGGAGCAGAACATCCTTCGTCTGCCAACGGGTGGCAAAGGCAAGCACAAAGCCTTCCCTGACATCCTTGCCCGCCTCACCGAGCCAGCACCCGTCACCTTTCGAGAAGTAGCGATCTCCCGAGATGCACGCGGGCACTACTACGCCTCGTTCGTCTCTGAGCGGCAAGAAGAACATCGTGAACAGGGTGGGACCGTCGCCTTTGACCTGGGGATCAAGACGTTGGCAACTGGCGTCAATGAGGAGGGACGCGTCTATACCATCGGCGGGTTCAAAGGGCATCGTTGGTATAACCGTCAACTCGATAAAATCCGCTCCAAGCGGGATAGGTGCAAACGCGGGTCAAGAAGGTATAAGCATCTGTCCCAGGTCTACCAGCGCGTCTCGCAGAAGAAGCGAGCAAAACGCAATGACAGTCTTCATAAGGCAAGCCACCTGATCAGCCGCAAACTGGTTGAAAGTACTGTTGTGGTGGGTGACTTGTCTCAGCAGCAGATGGTGACGGACCCCAGAAATGCTCCCAATGCGCATCGCAACCGTGAAGTGGGCAATGAGTGGTGTGTCTACACCTTTGTACAGATGCTGATCTATAAGTGCAAGCTCTACGGAAAAGACTTGCAGATCATCAGTGAGAAGTATACCTCCCAGGATTGTAGTGGATGCCGGAACCGGCAACCGATGCCCCTGTGGAAGCGAACCTATCGCTGTTCTCGCTGTGGATTAGTGATGGACAGAGATGAGAACTCTGCTCGCAACATCCTGCAGCGGTACCTTGCTCGGCTAGAGCCACACACGGGCGATCCCGTGCGGTGTGCGGATGTTTTCACCGCAATCAACACGTTTCAACACGTTGAGAAAGGCAGGACACGAGGTGGACACGGATCGAATTAGTCTTTTATTCCGTGAGAAATGAGCTGTTTTGTCAATGCAGGCTTGCTCATTTGTATAAGATGGTATAGTGGTAGCCGTGCTCTGAATTTGACGTGTCACACGCTCTATGCTACCATATGGCAAGTCGATAACTTTGTCTGGTGAGCGTCCGTCCACGTTTTCCGTGTGGTATGACCGTTCCCATCCACATATCACCCCAGCAGGGGTAGCGCCAGAAAGGAGAAACGGCGCGCTCTCCGATGAGCGAGAGGAGCGCCGTAAAGTCCAATGAACTTATACGAGCAATTGCTAGTGGTGCATGGTCGCCTCGAAAATATTGGGGCGCACGATGATAGCATGGATCTTGTTGATAGCCTATTAAAGCGGGCCGAGCCTGCGAGAAATGATCAGACGAGCATCACGCAGGTACAGGTGCTGCGTCACATGCTACGCATGCGCGAAGCCAGCGATAACTACAATATCTACAATGATCTGCAAGAGCTGATCAGCGAGCGCGATGAGATAGAGGTGGCGGCTCACGAAGACGCGGCCCCGGCTGCGTATGAGGATACTGAGCGTCGCCCAAAACCGAAGTCGTATTACAAGGCTCAGAAAGAGAGATCGAAAAAGAAGGACTAATCCCAGGCCGATTAGTCCTTCTTTCTTATTTGCAGGCGCGCCAGCTCTTTATAAAGGATGGGCGGCTAGACACCTGGTCCCTCGATGCGAGGTTGCTGGGCATCTGGTCCGCCTAATTGTAATTGCTGTTTTAATGCCTGCAACTGCGATTCGACGTTTTGTTGCGCCGAGATCTGCTGCAACTCCCGATCGAGGGTGTCTCCGTTAGAGGCGAGTAACCCTTGCTCTCCCAACGTGCCCTGCTCGATCAGCGTCTCCATAGCGTTGGCGCGTGCCTGCATCGTCAGCACTTTATCCTGGGCGCGCTGCATAGCCATGTTCATCTCGCTCATTTCCTTAGAGATACCCGTGAGATTTTCGTTGATCTTGACCTGCGCCTGAGCCGCGCTATACTGGGCTTTCACCATCTCCTTCTGTGTGCGGAAGGCTTCTACGCGCGCCGAGACGTTGCGTTCCATCGCGACCAGCTTCTCCTCCTGACCCCGCAACTGCGCGAGCTGCTGCTCATAGCCATTGAGCTGGACCAGGATCGTCTCCTTCTTTTGCAGGGCCATGCGCGCCAGATCCTCGCGATTGGCCTGTAGCGCCTGCCTCGCCTGCATCGTCAGCGTGTTAACCTTTTCGATGAGCTGTGATTGCAAAAGCTCCAGGCGTTTTTCGCTCGTGACAACATCGGCGACGGAGCGCCGGATCTGCTGCAGCTGTTCGATCTGCTTGTTGTAAGAGTAGTCCATGACCTGGCCGGGATCTTCAGCCTTATCTAAGGCGGCATTGGCGCGAATGCCCAGGAAGTTTGCCAGACGAGAGAATATGCCCATACAGCCCTCCTCGTGCGCTGAGTGATAAGTGCGGTTGCGTATTTACTGTGTATATGTTCTATACGTTCAAGCGCTATGCGTTGTTGTTTTGCCTGTAACTATCATATCATAGTAGTAAGCGATGCTGTGCGTGGTTGATATGCTATCGGTAGATCACCATGTCAGCCTCGTTTACAGCCAGATGCTCTAACAAAAAACGGTACTAGATGCTTGACTTTTCGCTGGGCATCGGCTATAATTCTCTTCGTCAGAGGTTGCTAGCGGGTTTGGTGTAGTGGCCAACATGAAACTTTCCCAAAGTTTAGACCACGGGTTCGAATCCCGTAACCCGCTCTTAAAAAACCGCCTATCCCAATGATAGGCGGTTCCTTTTTGCTTTCCATCTTCGACTATCCCCGGCCCGATTGCCTCTGCTGAGCGCGCATATCGTTGGCAACCGTGCGCAGTCCGATCAGGCAAATGATGCCTGCCAGGAAAAGACAGGTCGGAGCGGTGACGAGAAGCGCGAAACCCAACGAAGAACGATCCGCGATGGCTCCCACAATCAATGGCGATGCCGCGTCGCCAAGCAGATGTGCGAGCAACAGCACCAGGCCAGCGGCGGTGGCGCGGACCTCAGGTGCAACAACATCCTGAATTACCGCGTTCAATGGTCCTAGCGACAGGCTGAGGCAGAGGATGGCCCCTACAAAGAAGCCGAGAAATGGTCCTAGATTGTGCAGGGTCAAGGCGATCATGGTAAGAGGTGCACCGACGAGGAAAGCGAAGGTAGCGACAAGCAAACGACCTTGAGGCATACGCCGCTGCAAAAAGTCGGCCACGAAGCCCCCGATCACCGTTCCGACGAGGCTGCCGCTCAGCAGCACAACGCCCGAATAGATGCCCGCCCTGGCGACTGAGAGCCCAAAGTCGCGTACCATGTAGGTCGTTATCCATGTTTGCGCGCTGCCAATGGTGAAGAAGCTGAAGACGAAGGCACCAATCAGTATCCAGTACGTAGGAATACGCAGGATTCTTCTGGCGACCTTCCAGAAATCTTTGTCCACGTGCATGTGGGCGGCATCATCTGTGTCGCCTTCCTCCTCGTCTGCATTTTGCTCGGATGCGCCCCGTCTGGGCTCTACGGTACGCCAGATCAGGAATGCCGCGAGTAGACCCGGAATGCCGACGACATAAAAGGCCCAACGCCAGCCGAAGGCGTCGGCGATGATGCCGCCCAGGATCAGTCCCAGAGCCGTGCCGATAAGATTGCCAATCGACCATAAGGACAGGACGCGCCCGCGCCGCTCTTTCGAGAAGTAGTCGCCGATGAGCGAGAGCGACGCCGGAGCGTAGCCCGCCTCACCAACTCCCAGGAAGGAACGGGCAATGAAGATCTGGATGAAATTTTGCGTAAAGCCGGTGAGCGCCGTCGCGACGCTCCAAACTCCAACGCAGAGCGCGACGATATTTTTGCGCACGCTGCGGTCGGCCCAGATGCCCAGCGGCAGTGTGCCGAGCGCGTAGATCAAGAGAAAAGACGAGGAGAGCAAGCCTAATTCTGTGTTGGTGAGATGAAAGTCTATCTGCAGTTTGGGCTGTATTGCCGCGAGAACAGAACGATCAGCGTAGTTAAGTATGTTTATCGTGAGCAGAATAGCGAAGGCAAAACGAGCCTGCCTTCTGGGCTGCTGGCTCGCTTTTTTATCTATCGGCGCGGGAGTTGTCACAATTTTCATCTATGGTTTCCTTGTCCCTTTCCTGCGTTGAGCAGGTCACAGTAGGAGAGGTGTAGTACTTTATTCTAGTAGACGCTCTACGTCCAGGTATTTAGATGCCCCGTGACATCTCCCCACGCCTGGAAGGGCGGGGGCTTTACGAGGCGGTTTAGATAAAACCTCTACATCCACGTAAAGCTTACTAGCGGCACATCTCTATTGAGGCCTCAGGTATTGGTTTTGGAACACTTCAGGTAGGATATCGCATCCATTAAGCAATACGTACCTGAGCAAAAAGGGTTGTTATCTGTACAACGAGAGGAGTACTGGCTCCGTCACGAGTAACCATTTCGTAACGTTGTTCGTCGTAAAATGGGAATAGAGAAGATAAAAACGAGCCGCTTCTGGTACGGGTGGCGCAATTTCTACATAGAATGTTGCCTGTGAGGGGAAAGGATTGGAAACGTGCATACGGTTGTGCATCTTTTACTGCATACAAACCCGCTGCTGATCTACCTGATCGTTGCTGTTCTGCTGGCGCTAGAGAGTACGGGCATTCCAATTGTTAACAGTACGCTCCTGCTATTAATGGGCGCGCTGGCCGCTGCGGGACATTTCAACATTGTGAGCGTAGTTATTGCGTCTATCGTAGGTAGCGTCGGTGGAGCGTGTATTGCGTATACGCTTGGTGCACGCAGTGGTCAGCGTATCATGCTGCGTCTCGCGCTCTTTTTCCATCTGGATCGGCACAGAATAAGCCTGTTCGAACGTTGGTTTCAGCGCTATGGCATCTGGATGGTCTTCGCCTCGCGCATCATTCCCTATATTCGTCCCTTCGCATGTTTCCCGGCAGGTTTCTCGCGCACGAACTTTGTGCGTTTCGTTGTGGGCGTCACGGTCGGCTCGGTCATCTGGTGTACAGCGATGCTCGCCATTGGCTGGTCGCTGGGACGGCACTGGGTGCTGGCGCTGCCCCTTATACAGCGCTACACAGTGCCTGCTCTGGGTATTGTGTTGTTGCTGCTTGGACTCTACTACTTTGGGTCACGCGCGCTCAGGCAGCGCATCGAAGATCGCTTGCAAAAGCTGCCGGTTGAGGATGCAGTGGTATCCAGGCGCTCCAGCCACGACCTGGTTGAGATTTGAGTTCTTGCGGAAAAAAAGGGAGGCGCATTGCCTGCGTCTCCCTTCCTGTCTCTCTGATCTCTATAATTTGACCATAGTGACGCCAAAAATGTCGCCAGTTTCGTTCAGTTCGTGCAGCGCCCATTCGGGAATCGGATCGTCCACCAGGATGACCATCAGCGCGGTGTCGAGCGGCGCGTCTGCAAGGCGCTGGCTGCGCACGCTGGGGCCGACATCCATATGGTGAATATTGACTTTCGCCCGACCCAGCACGGTTCCGACGCGCCCGATCATGCCGGGCTGGTCGTAGTTGCGGCAGAAGAGGATATACCCTTCCGGCACAAATTCGGTCCAGTAGCGACCGACGCGCACGATACGCGGGGTATCGTGAAGCATAGCGCCGCTGAGCACCTCGATGCGCTCATCGCCCGAGCCGGGCTTGCCCGCGAACGATGAGGCGATATCGTTCGCGCCGTGTACGCGCAGCGTGATCTGGTTGGCGAACTCCGCCGGTGTCGTAGACTTTTGCTCAGTAATCTCCAGATTCCACGTCTTCGCCAGCACCTGGGCATTGATCATATTGACGTGCGCATCCGAGATCGACTCCAGCAGACCCTTGATGAGCGCGGCCTGGAGTGGTCGCAGGTCGTAGCTGGCGATCTCACCGCTGTAGCTGAGTTCGATCTTGTTGATCGGACCCGGCTGCAACTGGGTGTACAGGCGACCCATCTTTTCGAGCAGGTCCATGTAGGGTTGCAGGACCTTCAGGGTCTCCGGCAGGATCAGCGGCGCGTTGACGGCGGCGCGTGGGAAGCCACCGCGCAGCACCGAGACGATCTGCTCTGCCACGTCCGTTGCGACGCCGACCTGCGCCTCTTCGGTCGAAGCCCCCAGGTGGGGTGTGGCAATGACGCGCTCGTGAGCAACAAGCTGCTTCAGAATCTCGTTATCGCGGATAGGCTCCTGGCTGAACACATCCAGGGCAGCACCGGCCAGGTGTCCCTCGTTGAGGGCGACGAGCAGTGCCTCTTCATCGATCAGGCCGCCACGGGCACAATTGATGATGCGCGCGCCCGGCTTCATCAGACTAAGCTCGTGGGGACCGATCAGGCCGCGTGTGCCGCTGGGGCCGCTGGTGAGCGAGGTATGCAGCGTCACAAAATCGGCCTGCTTGAGTACTTCTTCCAGGTCGAGCATCGTCACGTCATTCTTGCGTGCTTGCTCCGGCGAGACGAAAGGATCGTAGGCGACGATCTGCATCTCCATGCCCTGGGCGCGGTGGGCCACCGCCATGCCGACCTTGCCAAGGCCGATCACGCCGAGCGTCTTGTGGCGCACCTCGACGCCCAGGAACTTACTTTTCTCCCATTTGCCTGCCTTGATGCTGCTATCCGCCGCTGGAATGCGGCGCGCCAGGGCCAGCAGCATTGCAACGGAATGCTCGGCTGCGGCGATAATGTTGCCTGTTGGCGAGTTGACGACGATGATGCCCTGCTGCGTGGCAGCCTCGGTATCGATATTGTCGACGCCCACGCCTGCGCGCCCGACGATCTTCATGCGCGAGGCCGCCGCCAGTACGTCGCTGGTGACCTGGGTCTCGCTGCGCACGATGAGCGCCGAGTACTCGCCGATGATGGCCTTCAACTGCTCCGGTTTCAAGCCGGGACGTTCGTCAATCTGCGCTTCGGGCAGTTGGGCGTGCAGGAGATCAACGCCTTCCTGCGCGACGCGATCGGTAATGAGAATTTTGATATTACCGGTCGTGTCTCCTTCCCCTGCTGCACCGGCTGTTCTGCGCTGTATCTGTGTCATACCTCTCTACATCCTCTCTGCACTATGAGCGCTTAAAGCCGTATTCAGGCAGGCGTTTCTCTACGGCATCCATGACCTGTGCCAGATCTGCTGCGCTGAAGAAGCCCAGGTGGCCGACGCGGAAGATCTTTCCTTCCAGCTTATCCTGTCCAGATGCGAGCACGATGTTGTCCTGCTTGCGCAGCGCGCCGAGGAAGCCTTTGCCATCGACGCCTGCGGGCATGCGGATGGCCGATACCGTGTTGGAGGCGTAGGGATGGTCCGCTAGCAGCGCCAGGCCCAGCGCCTTTGCGCGCTCGCGAATATACTGACCAGCGCGGCGATGGCGCTCAAAGATGGCCTCGCGACCCTCATTTAGCATCATCTCCAGGGCCACGTCGAGCGCATAGAAGATGGAGACGGGAGGCGTCGTCGGGTGCTGCCAGACATCCAGCTTCTTGCGTGCCAGCTCCCAGTCGAGGTAGAAGCGTGGCAATTTCGCCGTCTTGTTTGCTTCCCATGCGCGTGGGCTGGCGGCAATCATCATAATACCGGGAGGAACCATCCAGCCCTTCTGCGAACCCGTAAAGACCACGTCGAGGCCCCATGCATCCATTTCGAGGGGAACGCAGCCCATGGAGCTCACCGCGTCAACGACGATCAATGCATCGGGACTGCTGCGGCGCACCAGGGCGGCCAACGTCTGCACATCGTTGGTTACGCCCGTGGAGGTTTCGTTGTGCGTCATCAGCACGGCGCGATAGGGAGGAAGTTCTTTCAGGCGCGCCTCGACGACCGAGGGATCTGCGGCCTCGCCCCAGGGGAACTCAATGCGCGTGACCTGCAGCCCGTAGATCTCCGCGATCTTCGCGAGCCGATTTCCGAAGCTGCCAATGGTGATGGCGACGACATGCTCGCCGGGGGAGAAGAGGTTGACGATAGCGGACTCCTGGCCGCCGGTACCGGACGCGGGGAAGGTCAGCACCGGAGCCGCCGTCTGGAAGAAGTATTCAAGGCGCAGCGTGACCCGCTTCATGATCGCGGAGAACTCGGGGCCGCGATGGTTGATCATCTGCTGGGCCTGGGCCGCCATGATCTCCGGCGGAATAGCGGTTGGACCTGGGACGCGGAGGTTCTGATTAGGAATAGGTGCGCGTGCCTCTACTTCGGGAATGGGAATAGCCTTATGTTCTTGAATTGTCATGTACTGAATGCTCCATCTACTACTTCTCGCCTCGCACTAAATGCCAGTGCTGGCGAGATCCTGTCTTGCCCCGGCGCAATATGCGCGGCGGTTAACTACGCTGTTAACCGCCGCTTCTTTCTGTTTGCTCTACTATCAGAGTATATCATAAGAGGGAACTCTACGATAATGCCGCGTTCATCATCTTTAATGAGGGAAAATAGCTATGTTGGTGATAAGGAAGTCAAGAATGGACGTAGTACAGGTAAGTCTCATGGGAGAAGTCCTATCCACTTTTCTTGTAGACGTGTTATATGTGTGTTACACTACCTATGTTCACACGCTAGATGTCTCTTTTACAGAGGAGGTTCCCTTTATGGTATCTTTTTCGCACCCTGACCGCCGCCGACACCCCCGGCTTTATACATTATTTGTAGGTGTCCTGGTCGGGCTTTCCGTCCTCATGGCTGCATGCGGTAGCTCGAATTCTACCTCAACAACTTCAACCGGTTCTAGCAGCTCTACAAAACCAACGATCGCGGCTCCGAAAGACCTGATTACGCCGGGCACATTGACCGTGGGGAGCGACACGACGTATCCACCGCAAGAGTTTATCGATACCACGACTGGCAAGGCGACCGGCTTTGATGTTGATCTCATCACGGCGATAGCGCAGCAGATAGGCTTAACAGCCGATGTCAAAACTGCTAACTTTACGACCATTGTCGATGATCTGCGCGCCAAACGCTACGATGTCGTGATCTCGGCGCAGACGATCACGCCGGATCGCGAGAAGCAGGTCGACTTCATCCCATACTTTAATGCTGGTCAGTCGCTGCTGGTACCAAAGGGGAACCCGAAGGGTTTGAAGACTGTCACCGACCTGTGCGGCAAAAACGTGGGGGTGCAGGATGGCACGACCGAGCTGGACACGTTGAACGCGGCGAATAAGGCAGATTGTAAGTCAAATCCTATTAAGCTCACTTCTCTGAGTGCGCAGACCGACGTTATTCAGCTGCTGGTGAATAATCGCGTCGATGCAACTTTCCAGGACTCGCCTGTGACGGACTACTACCTCAAGCTCAATCCCGGACACTTCGAGGTCGGTGGCTCAATCATCAACGCGGCTCCCGAGGGCATCTCCATTCGTAAGGGCGATACATCGATGTTCAATGCTATACAGGCCGGGTTCAAAGCGGTGAAGGCCAATGGCACATACGATAATCTGTTCAAGAAGTGGGGGTTAAACCCTGTCCAGAAGATTTCGTAGCATAGCTCATTGAGAAGGCAACCCTTCTTATGAGCTAGACTGATCGCTGGCTCTCTACTGTCGGGAGAGCCAGGATCTTTTTATGAGGAGCTTATCGTGCTACAGTGGAACGTCATCGGTCAATTTATTTTCTCCGGCTTTGTGCTCCAGGCGGCCTGGACAACGCTCTGGATCTCGGTCGTCGCACAAATTTTGGGCGTTATTCTCGGGCTGTTTATCGCCTTAATGCGGATGTCGCGTTATCCCGTATTGTCCTCTATAGCTCGTGCATATATCTGGTTCTTTCGCGGAAGCCCTCTCCTGGTACAGGTCTTGTTGCTGTGGGATGGCCTACCGAGGATTAATCCGAACCTACTCTTAAGCGATATCGTCTGCGTGCTGGTAGCGTTTTCGCTCAACGAGGGTGCCTACATGGCCGAGATTACGCGCGCGGGCATTGCCTCGGTCGATGTAGGTCAGATGGAGGCCGCCAAGTCGCTGGGAATGCGCTATAGCCTGGCGATGCGCCGCATTGTCCTGCCGCAGGCCGCGCGCGTGATCGTACCACCACTGGGCAACGAGTTCAATAATATGCTCAAGACCACATCGATTGCCTCGGTGATCGGCCTGGCCGAGCTGACCCACTTCGCGCAACAGTTTGGCTCGCCAACATTTGCTATCTTCGAATTGCTGATTGTTGTCACGCTCTACTACCTGCTTATGACGACCATATGGGGTTATGTGCAGGCCTGGATCGAGAATCGCCTGGACCCCAACCGCAGTACGAAGGTCGAATTGCAGGAAAAGAGCTGGGCCTCGCGTATGCTAGGCTTTGGCTCACAGGCACAGGCCGGTCGCTAACTGGCGCAGAGGAGGAATAATGGCTCTACAGGAAACATCGACCGGTGTCATGGTACGCGCCGAGCAGATTGTGAAAAGCTTTGGCTCGCTCACCGTGCTCAACGGCGTCGATCTTGCGGTAAAGCGGGGGCAGGTCGTGGTGATTATCGGACCGAGCGGCTCTGGCAAGACGACGCTACTGCGCTGTCTCAATCATCTTGAGAAGATTGATAGCGGACGTATCTATATCGAGGACGAACTGATGGGCTATCGCGAGGTGGATGGACGCCTGGTGGAGGACAAAGAGGCTAATATCGCGCGCATCCGTGCGCAGGTCGGCTTTGTCTTCCAGCGCTTCAACCTGTTTCCTCACAAGACCGCGCTGGAGAATGTCATGGAGGCACCCGTCCACGTGCTCCATCGCCCCCCCAGGGAAGTACGGGAGCAGGCGCTGGATCTGCTGGCCAAGGTTGGACTTGCCGAGAAGGCCGATGTCTATCCGCACAAGCTCTCCGGCGGGCAGCAGCAGCGCGTGGCGATCGCGCGCGCGCTGGCAATGAATCCCAAGCTGATGCTTTTCGACGAGGCAACCTCCGCGCTGGATCCCGAGCTGGTTGGCGATGTGCTCAAGGTGATGCGCCAGCTTGCCGAGGAGGGTATGACGATGGTCGTTGTGACCCACGAGATGGGCTTTGCACGCGATGTGGCCGATCACGTCATCTTTATGGACAAGGCGCAGATTGTGGAGCAGGGACCGCCCAGGCAACTGCTTGAAGCGTCCGTCAATGAGCGCACGCGTGGCTTTTTACGTCAGTTATAGCAACAATACGCTAAAGGATAGGGTATGCGACGTACAAAGATCGTCTGTACTATCGGACCAGCGACGAGCAGCGAGGCGCAGCTTGAGGCGCTGATCCGCGCGGGGATGAATGTGGCGCGCCTGAACTTCTCGCACGGCGCGCTGGAAGAGCATGCCGCTGTGATCGAGCGTGTGCGCGCTCTATCCTCGCGCCTGAATATATCCGTGGCTGTTCTGCAAGATCTCCAGGGACCAAAGATCCGCACGGGCACGCTCAAGGGCGGGCAGCCGGTGACACTGATGGATGGGGCTACCTTCACCATCACCGCGCGCGAGGTAGAAGGGAGCGCCGAGGCGGTCTCGACCACATACAAGCCCCTGCCGCAGGATGTGAAGGTGGGCGACCACATCTTGCTGGATGACGGACTATTGGAACTGCGCGTGCTTGCCAGCAATGAGACGGACGTGCAGTGTACAGTAGTGCATGGCGGCGTGCTCAAAGAGCATAAAGGCATCAATCTGCCAGGCGTGGCAGTGAGCGCGCCCGCGCTGACCGAAAAGGACTGTGCAGACCTGAAATTTGGCTTACAGCACAACGTCGATTACGTCGCGCTCAGCTTTGTGCGCAGGGCGCAGGACATCGTAGAGACGAAAGCGTACATGCGCACGCTTCAGGAAGAGCTGGGTCTGGACGATCGGCAGACGGTTCCCCTGATTGCCAAGCTGGAGAAGCCCGAAGCCGTCGAGCACCTGGATGAGATCTTGAAAGTGACCGATGGCGTCATGGTCGCGCGCGGTGATCTGGGCGTTGAGATGCCACTGGAAAAAGTTCCGCTGATTCAGAAGCGCATCATCAGCAAGTGTAACGATATGGGGTTGCCGGTAATCACCGCCACGCAGATGCTGGAGTCCATGATTACCAATCCGCGCCCGACGCGGGCCGAGGCGAGTGATGTAGCAAATTCAATCCTGGATGGCACCGATGCAGTGATGCTCAGCGCCGAGACTTCTGTCGGCGCGTACCCCATCGATTCCGTCAAGACCATGGCGCGCATCGCTGTGGAGACCGAGGCGGGCGATCGCACGATGCGTCAGCCGAACTGCAAAAACCTCACGCAGTCGCACGCCGTCAGCCATGCCGCGCGCGCCCTTTCAGAGGAGGCCAGCGTGCAGGCCATCGTCGTCTTTACGCGCTCCGGCACCTCCGCCGAGTTGATCTCTAAAGATCGCCCGCGCCCGCCAATTATAGCTTTTACCCCCTCTACGCGTGTCTATCACCGCCTGGCGCTCTGGTGGGGTGTCCTGCCGCGCCAGTTGGAGATGCGTGGGACTACCGAGGACTTGATCGCCGTAGTTGACCAGCGCTTGCAGGACGAAAGCCTGATGCCCAAGAACGCGCACGTTGTCATTATGGGTGGCCTGCCGATCGCCAGCCGTGCCCGTACGAACTTCGTGCGCCTGCATCGCGTCGGCGATATGTTCTCGTGATTCTCTGGAAAGGTTGGCCGCATAACATTGACAGTTTTTCCAGAAAGTGCTATCCTAGTCTCGCCGTAATTCAGGGGCGCTGTAAGCATCAACGTGAGCGCCATTCTGAAACGTGGTGCTTACAGAAAATACAGACCCCCTTGTGGGGAAGAGGTGAGAAGTAACAAAACATGGCTGTCAAAATTCGCTTAAAACGCACGGGCAAGAAGAAGGCCCCGAGCTATCGTGTAGTGGTGGCTGAAGCAAGCTCTCCACGAGACGGTCGCATCATCGAAAATATTGGCTGGTACAATCCTCTCGTTGAGCCTTCCGCGATCCATATCGACGAGGAAAAGGCGCTCAAATGGTTGAAGAACGGTGCCCAGCCCACAGAGTCAGTGTCAAGTCTGCTGCGGCGCTCCGGCATCCAGGGCCGTTTCGAGCAATCACGTGTCAAGACGCCCGCTGCAACCGAGGCGGCAGCTTCTACCGAGGCATAGTGAATATCTGAGGAACGTTGAGATATGCGCAAACTGATTGAGTACGTGGCCCAGTCGCTTGTAGACGATCCTTCAGCGGTGGCGGTGCGCGAGGTGCGCAATGACCGCAACGCGCTGGTGTTGGAACTGCATGTTGCGCCGGACGACTTTGGTAAGGTCATCGGTCGCCAGGGACGTGTTGCCAAGGCGATGCGCTCCCTTCTGCGCGCCGGCGGTACTCGTGAAGGCCGACATACCTCATTGGAGATTCTCTAAGTCGCTATATTCCTTGCGGCGGTGAGAACAGCACAGTAAAGAGAGCACCATGCCAATGCAGAAGAATACAGAATGGGCTACTATCGGCAAAATAGTGGCCCCTTTTGGTCTCCGAGGCGAGTTGAAGGTCTTTTCCTTGAGCGATATTCCTGACCGCTTCGCGCAACTGGAGAAGGTCTACATCGGCCCCGACTATCAGCCCTTTCCGATTGTAAGCGTGCGTCCTTACAAGGCTACTATGGTGCTGCTCAAACTACTCGGTATCAATAACATGTCGGCTGCCGAGCCGTTGCGCGATAGCGATATCTATATTCCAATGAGTGAACTGGCCGAACTGCCGCCCAACGAGTACTATCAGCACGATATTCTTGGTTTACAGGTGCTGAAGCTTGATGGCACCCTTGTTGGCACGATCGTCGATATTATCCCAACGGGTGGGAATGATGTCTATACTGTGAAGACTGCCGAGGACAAACAGTTTCTCATCCCCGCTGTCAAAGCCATCGTCAAACAGATTGACCTTGTGCGTCATGTGATGTATATTGATCCTATACCTGGTCTGCTCGATGATGAAGCGGTTCTCGATGAACAGAGTACTCATACTGAGGAGGTAACGTAATCTGGTGCCGGTATCGGGAATAAACACAGCAATCCCTGTGTTTGTGTAGCTAGAGCGATCTGAAACGGACGATTGCTTCTGGACGTGATAATTGGTACTGGCTGCTAAGTCCTTGTAGTCCCAACAAGACGATCAAAGCGTCACAGTATTCTGGAGGGAGATGTCTTATGTCCGACCGTATCCCGACTCTTGCTGATGTTTGTAGTGCTATTGCTGAAGGTCATATCCCTGTCGCTGTCGAAGGCCCGATGTACCAGGTCAATGCACTTGAACTTCGTCGCTATTTCAATAAACTCCGTTCCCTTCCCGCGCTTGCCACACTCCTCGATCACTCACAGTACGCCGACTGCCCCGAATGGTCTACCACAACTCCTACGACCTCGTTTGCCCAGGCCCTCTGAGGCCGTTTTTTTATGACTTTGTGCGCATGTGGGGCGGTCGCAGAATAATACATCCTGGCTGGTGGGGAGCAATCCCCACCATGCTTCGTTGGCAGCTGAGCGCTGAGGGAACTGAAAGTTGCGTGACGGCGGTTGCGTTCCTGGCACGTAAGGACTATAATATGACCTGAGCCGGTGAGCCATCGTTGGCATGGCCTTTATCTCTCACTTGCTCAGCGGACCTGGCATGAATGGCAACAGGTTCATGGCGATATGCCACAAACACTTTGTTACGCGCGCGCAGCGTATCGCCGCGCCCGGTAAATGAGGAAGGTATTATTTCATGGAGCCAATCGATACAGATTTTGATTATGTCGCGAGTCGATCGCGTCAGGCTAATCCCCGCGCACGCTTCAACTGGCTGTATATTCTCCCGACGCTGGGTATGCTCTGGGTGGCGTATCTCATTCTGGCGGTGATCTTCCAGTGGCCTCTGTCCGGTCAGGTTGACCCGATTATGGCGATTATGATGCTGCTCTTTGTTGTGACGGTCGGGCTGCTCTTCTGGGTGTTTGCCCCTAAATCCAATCATGAATGATTGTTTCTAGAAAATAAGGCGTTGCTCCAACCTGAGGCAACGCCTTTTAGTACCTCATCAGTAGGGATGGGGCTGGCCCCCATCCGGCTCGGCAAGCGTAATCAGCCCTGTTCAACGGACCTTCGGAGAGACCGGATGGGGACCAGCCCCATCCCTACTAAAGAGCGCGCCACGCCTGCGCATCAGGATTGATACCCAGTAGTTCTCCCCACAATACACGCGCCAGCAGTTCCGCCGATTCAACGAGCCGTGGCCCCGAACGGTTCAGGTAGTTGTTGCCGTCGATGGCGTAGACGCGCCCCTGCTGCACGGCCTGTAACGATCCCCAGGATGGATGCTGCTGCAAAAGGGGCAGCTCTTGTAGCGTACGCTCAAGGGTGAAGCCGCAGGGCGAGAGGACCAGCACGTCGGGATCGGCTGCTTGCAGTTCTTCCCAGGTGAGCCAGGGCGAGTGCTGCCCGATCTCGCCGAAGACGCTCTCGCCGCCTGCGTATGCGATTAGCTCGGGCGTCCAGTTGCCCGCTGCCATCAGTGGATCGATCCACTCCAGGAGAGTAACACGTGGGCGGCGTTTTCCGGCGGTGAGAGTGCTCAAGCGCTCCAGGCGCTGTTGGTAGCGCTGCACGAGCCCTCGCGCCTGCTCTGCGCGTCCCAGGGCTGCGCCAACGCGCTCTACATCCTCCCAGACATCGCTCAGTCTATAGGGCGTGAGCGCGACGATGCGCGGCTGCAGGCCCGTCAACTGCTGCACCGCCTGCATCACGTCGCGCTCGCTAACGGCGCAGACCTCGCACTGCGTTTGCGTGAAGATCACGTCGGGGCGCAGTTGTTGTAGGAGGTCGATGTCGAGGGCGTAGATGCTCAGGGCCTTGAGTGCGTCCCCCTGCACCGCGTCTTTGCTGTGGGCGAGCTGCTTGATCTGGGCATCGATCTGTTCGCTGCTGGTGTTCACATTGATCTGGGTCGTGCTGACAACGGGCAGGCTCAGTATCTCAGGCGGATAGTCGCACTCGTGGGAGCGCCCCACCATCTGGTCGAGGCAGCCAAGCTCAGCGACCATCTCTGTCGCGCTTGCCAATAGAGAAACGATGCGCATTGTAGATCCTTTCCAGGCGCGTGGCTACGAATATAGGCGATTTCAGGCAAACCGTTCCTGATACTTCCAAATAGCTTTAATGTGTTCAGTTCTTGCACGTCTTACGCTTTATTATAGCATGCATAATTGACACCACTGCCGCTCTATGGGCGGCGACCCCAGGCAGAGATCATCGGCGACGTGGCGAGGTC
>Ga0209839_10000116_pt1 | contig 36852 bp, 27 predicted proteins | sample OrgsoiDNA2013050_FD_185800 | JGI IMG/M metagenome (GOLD analysis project Ga0209839, IMG submission 185800) | Permafrost soil microbial communities from the Arctic, to analyse light accelerated degradation of dissolved organic matter (DOM) -... | ecosystem: Environmental > Terrestrial > Soil >... | reverse complement strand
GGACTGCTGCTTGCCGGTGCCCAGGTCCTTCGCCGAGACGTTCACGATGCCGTTGGCGTCGATGTCGAAGGTGACCTCGATCTGCGGGATGCCCCGCGGTGACGGCGCCAGGCCCGCCAGCTCGAACATGCCGAGCTTCTTGTTGTAGGCGGCAATCTCGCGCTCGCCCTGGAAGACCTGGATCTGCACGGACGGCTGGTTGTCGTCGGCCGTGGTGAAGATCTCCGAGCGCTTGGTCGGGATGGTGGTGTTGCGCTCGATCAGCTTGGTGAAGATGCCGCCCTTGGTCTCGATGCCCAGCGACAGCGGGGTCACGTCCAGCAGCAGGACATCCTTGACCTCGCCCTTGAGCACGCCTGCCTGCAGGCAGGCGCCCACCGCCACGACCTCGTCCGGGTTGACGCCCTTGTTCGGATCCTTGCCGCCGGTCAGGTCCTTGACCAGGTCGACCACGGCCGGCATCCGGGTGGAGCCGCCGACGAGGACGACGTGGTGGATGTCACTGAGCTTGACTCCGGCGTCCCGGATGACCTGCTGGAACGGCGCCTTGCAGCGGTCCAGCAAATCGGAGGTCATCTTCTGGAACTCGGCCCGGGACAGCTTGGTGTCGAGGTGCAGCGGGCCCTGATCGGAGTGGGTGATGTAGGGCAGGTTGATGCTCGACTCGGTCGAGCTGGACAGCTCGATCTTGGTCTTCTCCGCGGTCTCCCGCAGTCGCTGCAGCGCCATCTTGTCCTTGGACAGGTCAGTGCCGTAGCTGTTCTTGAAGTCCTTCACCAGCCAGTCCACGACGCGCTGGTCCCAGTCGTCACCGCCGAGGTGATTGTCGCCGCTGGTCGCCTTGACCTCGACGACGCCCTCGCCCACCTCGAGCAGGGACACGTCGAAGGTGCCGCCGCCCAGGTCGAAGACCAGGATGGTGGCCTCGGTGTCCTTGTCCAGGTGGTAGGCCAGGGCAGCAGAGGTGGGCTCGTTGATGATGCGAAGCACGTTCAGGCCGGCGATCGTGCCGGCCTCCTTGGTGGCCTGCCGCTGCGCGTCACTGAAATACGCGGGCACGGTGATCACCGCGTCCGTGATGGTCTCGCCGAGATAGGACTCGGCGTCCCTCTTGAGCTTCTGCAGGATGAACGCGCTGATCTCCTGCGCTGTGAACTTCTTGCCGTCGATGGCGACGGTCCAGTCGGTGCCCATCTGGCGCTTGACCGACCGGATGGTCCGGTCAACGTTGGTCACCGCCTGACGCTTGGCGACCTCGCCGACGAGTACCTCGCCGTTCTTGGCGAAGGCGACGACGGACGGCGTGGTCCGCGACCCCTCCGCGTTAGCGATGACTGAGGGCTCGCCGCCCTCGAGGACGGCGACGACGGAGTTGGTCGTCCCCAGGTCGATACCTACCGCACGTGCCATGAGATCAGTCCTTGCTCTGTCGTTCCGGGCAGTGTGAACCCTGCTGTTTGTGACACTGCTGTTTGTGAGACTGCTGTTTTCCCCGTCACCGGGGACTGTCTAAGGTTGAGCCTATCGGACTCAAGTCTGCCATGGTGCACTACCCCTGGCAACTGACTTGAGTCAGGGAGGCTCAACTTCTTGGATCAACTGAGCCCGGTGACGAGATATTCCTCGATGAGGGTCAGTCAGCCGGGCGGGTGAGTCCGCTCAGGGAGTGGGCGCGGTGACCGGGACCAGCGTGCGGCGCAGCACGAAGGCGTCGGGGGCGCCGGAGAGGACGCCGCCGGCCGGATCGTCTTCGCCGCCCGCCCGCACCACGTCGGCGCCGGGCCGCAGGATGTCGGCCGCGACGAGCCCGCAGAGCAGCGCGACGGTGCCGAACCGGGCCAGCACCGAGGTGAAGTACAGGGCTGCGCTGATCCCGCCGGGAGACTGGGGAGCGGCAACGGTGATGAGGTAGGCCCAGATCGCGAAGAAGTAGCCGATCTCGGCTACCTGCCACAAGAGGTAGGACCACAGGCGGGGCCGGGCTAGCACCATAAGCGGAACGAGCCAGATCACGTACTGCGGCGACCAGACCTTGTTGACGAGCAGGAACGCGGCCAGGATCAGGAAGAACACCTGGGGGACCCGTGGCCGGCGCGGGGCCGCCAGCGTCAGCACCGCGATGAGGGCGCAGGCAATCACGAGCAGCATCAGGCTGACCAGGTTCAGGGTGCCCAGTCCCATGCTGCCCAGCACCGGCCAGTGCTCGACCTCGAAGAAGTACCAGATGGAGCCCCAGTCCGCGCCCCTGGTCGAGTTCAGCCGGTAAAACTTCGACCAGCCCGCGAAGTTCACCACCGCGACCGGCACGTTCACCACCAGCCAGGCCGCGGCGGCGGACCCGGCGGTCACCCAGAACGATCGCAGCCGGCCCGCGCGCAGGCACAGCAGGAACAGCGCACCGAACAGCACGATCGGGTAGAACTTGGTCGCGATCGCCAGGCCGAACAGCACCCCCGCGAGCACGCCCCGCTTTGCCGCCCAGCAGGCCATGGCCAGCGCGGTCAGCGTCATCGCGATCATGTCCCAGTTAATGAAGGACGCCAGGATCAGGCCGGGCGACAAGGCGACGAGCAGGGCCGTCCACCGCCGGGAGCGCCCGGCCAGATAGGCCGTGGCCAGCACGCCAGCGACCGCGCAGAGGGCCAGCAGGACGGCCGTGCCGTCAAAGAACTCGCGGCCCCGGATCCACGGGCTCGTGATCGGCTTGACCATCCAGGCGACGGCCTGCATCGCCGCTCCGATGAGCACCGGGTATTCCACCTGGTGGTCCAGGTAAGGAACCTGGCCGTGCCACAGCCCTTCACCGAAATACAGCGGGTAGATGTCGGTGTAGCAGTGGGCCTGGTACTGCTCGACGCCAACGTTCCAGGCCCCGGCCCGGCAGGCCGCCTTGTTGAGGAAGCTCAGCGAACTGCCCGCCAGGCTCGCGATGACCAGTGCGGTCACCGAGCCGGCCGCTGCGGCGAGCCGCCCGTTCCTGGCGCCGGCCTGCATTCGACTGCCCTGCGCCTCTGCTTGGGCCACGTCACGCTCCGTCGACAGCTGCGATCTGGGGGACGGCACCGCCCAGGGGGCCGTGCCCTCGGGGCCAGGCTATCGGTCGGCCGCAGCCGGCTGGGGCCTGCTGAGCGGACTGGTCGCGCTATATGAAGACGAGCGCGGACTCCGGCGGGATCGCGACCAAGCTCGTCGCCCAGCGTTGCCGCCGCGCGGGTCATCGGCCGTGATCGGGGCCGGACTAGGCTGGCACCGGCACCGCGCCGCCAGGCGCCGCCTGGCCTGACGACGCACCGGGAGGTCCCTGTGACCCTTCGCATCATCATCGGACTTGCGCTGACTGCGGTCGCCGCCGTGGTCGCCGGTCGTCGGCTCTGGTGGCTGGAGCGGCTCGCGATGAGCGGCCAGCCGGCGCCGGAGCGGATCGCGGCCGTCCGGGATCATCCGGGCCGCGACGCCGAAACGCAGGTCACCGAGGTGCTCGGGCAGCGCAAGCTGCTCAAGTGGACGGTTCCGGGGGTCGCGCATTTCCTGACGTTCTGGGGCTTCCTCATCCTGATCCTGACGATCATCGAGGCCTACGGCGACCTGTTCAGCAAGACGTTCGCGATCCCGGGCATCGGGACCTGGGCCTGGGTGGGCTTCGGTGAGGACCTGTTCGCGATCGGCGTGCTGGTCGGCATCGTGACCTTCGCGGTGATCAGGCTGCGCTCGGACCCGAAACGGGAGGGCCGCGCGTCGCGCTTCTCCGGCTCGCACACCGGCGCCGCCTGGCTCGTCCTGCTGGGGATCTTCCTGGTCATCGCTACCCTGCTGATCTATCGGGCGGCGCAGATCAACACCGGTGACTTCCCGTATCCGCATGGTGCGTTCGCCTCGCAGATCGTCGGCCACTGGCTCGCCCCGCTTGGTCACGGCGCCAACTCGGCCCTCGAGACGACGTTCCTCCTGGCCCAGCTGGCCGTGATCCTGGGCTTTGGCGTCTTCGTCACCTATTCCAAGCATCTGCACATCGCCATCGCCCCGCTGAACATCCTGTTCTCCCGCCGCCCGAACGCGCTGGGCGCGCTGGAGCCGATGCGCTCGAACGGCAAGGTGCTCGACTTCGAGGAAGCCGACCCGGACACTGACATCTTCGGCCTCGGCAAGATCGAGGACCTCAGCTGGAAGGGCATGCTGGACCTGGCGACCTGCACCGAGTGCGGGCGCTGCCAGTCGCAGTGCCCGGCGTGGGCGACCGGCAAGCCGCTGTCACCCAAGATGCTGATCCTCGACCTGCGCGATCACGCCTTCGCCAAGGCGCCGTACCTGCTGGCCGGCTCGGACGAGGCCAGGGACCGGCTGCCCGACTCCGTCAAGGCCGAGGCGCAGCGGCCGCTGGTCGGCGACTCGTCCGTGAACGGCGTGATCGACCCGGACGTGCTCTGGTCCTGCACCAACTGCGGTGCCTGCGTCGAGGAATGCCCGGTCGACATCGAGCACATCGACTACATCGCCGGCCTGCGCCGCAATCAGGTGCTGATCGAGTCCGCATTTCCCGCCGAGGCGTCCTCCATGCTGAAGAACCTGGAGAACAAGGGCGACCCGTGGGGGATGGGCGCCAGCAAGCGGACGGAGTGGATCACCGACCTCGACTTCGAGGTCCCGGTCGTGGACGGCCCGATCGGCGATGACGTCGAGTACCTGTTCTGGGTCGGCTGCGCCGGCGCGCTGGAGGACCGGGCCAAGAAGACGACCAAGGCCATCGCGCAGCTCTTGTACGCGGCGGGGGTCAACTTCGCGGTGCTCGGTCCGGCCGAGACCTGTACCGGTGACCCGGCCCGGCGGATGGGCAACGAGTTCGTCTTCAGCATGCTGGCTCAGCAGAACATCGAGACGCTGAACGAGGCCGGGGCGCGCAAGATCGTCGCGAGCTGCCCGCACTGCTTCAACACCATCGCCAATGAGTACCCCCAGCTCGGCGGGAACTACGAGGTGATGCACCACACCCAGCTGCTGGCCAAGCTCGTCGCCGACGGCAAGCTGCTCCCGGTCAATCCGATCGACGAGAAGATCACCTACCACGACCCGTGCTTCCTCGGCCGGCACAACAAGATCTACACCGCCCCGCGGGAGATCATGGAGAAGGTGCCGGGGGTCAAAGCCCAGGAGATGCACCGGTGCAAAGAGCGCGGCTTCTGCTGTGGCGCGGGCGGGGCCAGGATGTGGATGGAGGAGCGGATCGGCAAGCGGATCAACACCGAGCGCATCGACGAGGCGCTGGGCACCGATCCGGACACCATTTCCACCGGCTGCCCGTACTGCATGGTCATGCTCGGCGATGCGGTCAGCGCCAAGCAGAGCTCCGGCGAGGCGAAGCAGTCCCTGGAGGTCGTCGACGTGGCGCAGCTCCTGGTCCGTTCCGTGCAGCCGCCGGCCAACGGCGGCCCGGCGGGCCCAGCGTCGGCGGGCCCAGCGTCGACGGGCCCTGATCAGCGGGCCCCGAGCCCGACCGCCCCGCAGGCTGGCTGACGGCGGCGTCGGCACGTGGACTCCCGGCGCGCGGAGGCTTTTAGCGACGGCGTGTTCGCTGTTGCCATCACCGTGCTGGTGTTCAACCTGCTGGGGATCGGCAGTCACGGCCTGACGGCCAGGCCTTACCATGTGCTGCTGAGCGCCTGGCCCAACTACTTCGCCTACGTGGTCAGCTTCCTGACGATCGGCATCATGTGGGTGAATCACCACGCGATGTTCATGTATGTCAGCAGGGTGGACCGGCGGCTGCTCGTTATCAACATGGTCCTGCTGATGGGAATCGTCGCGATCCCGTTCCCGACCGCCCTGGTCGCCGAACAGCTGGCGGCTCGCTCGGACGCAGCCGGCAAGGCCAGCGTTGCCGCCGCCAATGCGGGCGGCCAGGCGGCCGCGGTGATCTACGGCCTGGTCATGATCGCAATATCGATCGGCTACTCGGCGATGTGGATGTACATCGCCAGCCATCTGAAGCAGCTGGGCGCCGTCCGGCCGCTGGACCTGCCGCGCGCGACGAACCTCCAGTTCAGCGCGGGCCTGTTCGGCTATATAGCGGCCACGCTGATCGCTGCGTTCGTCTCGGCGCTGGCGGCCCTGGTCATCTACGGGATGCTCGCCATCTATTACATGTTCGAGCACCTGCCTGGTCAGTCGGGTGACGCCGACGGAGGCAGCGCCGGCCACACCAGCGGGGAGCCCGAGTCTGGTGGTGAGACCGTCGCCTGACCGGCGCGGGGCGCGCCCGGGCTGCTGCGGCGAGGTCAGGCGGGTGTGCGCGCCGGCAGCCAGACGCGGACCTTGGTGCCATGGCCCGGCCGGGACTCCAGCGTCGCCCGGCCGCCGTGCGCGTGCGCGATGGCCTGGACGATGGACAGGCCAAGTCCGCTGCCGCCACTCCCCAGGCCGCCCGTGCCGCCGCCCCGGTCGGCCTCGGCGCCGTCGCCGCGGTCGGTGGCACGGTGGAACCGGTCGAAGGCCCGGGCGGCATCCTCGTCGGACATTCCGGGGCCGGTGTCGGCCACCTCCAGCAGGATGCCGCCGGTGATCGCACCCAGCCGGACCGCGACCGGAGCCGTCACCGGCGTATGCGCCCGGACGTTGGCCAGCAGGTTCGCGAGCACCTGGCGGATGCGCGCCTCATCTACCACCACGACCAGTCGTGGCGGCGCCTCCGCCCGCACGGGCCGCTGCGGCTCGACGGCCACCGCGTCGGCGACGGCATCCCGCACGACGCCGGCCAGGTCGGTCTCGGTCAGGTCCAGCGAGGAGGTCCGGTCCAGCCTGGCCAGTTCCAGCAACTCGGCGACCAGCGTGCTCATCCGCTGCGACTCCTGCTCGATCCGGCGCATCGCGTTCGGCAGCTGGTCCGGCCCGAGCGCGCCCTGCCGGTACAGCTCGGCGTAGCCGCGGATCGTGGTCAGCGGGGTCCGCAGCTCGTGCGAGGCGTCCGCGGCGAACTCCCGCACCTTCTGCTCGGATCGCAGCCGCGCGCCGAACGCCTGCTGGATACGGTCGAGCATCGTGTTGATCGCCGTCCCCAGCAGGCCTACCTCGGTCTGGTCATCGGCTTCCGGCATCCGCGCGGTGAGGTCGCCTCGTGAGGTGATGTCGTGGGCGGTGCTGGCCATCTGGCCCAGTGGCTCCAGGCCGCGCCCGATCAGCCATTCACCGCCAATGGCCAGCAACGCGATCAGCGCCCCGCCGGTGATCAGCTCGGCGATGATGAACCGGCGCACCGTCCCGGTGGCCGCGCTCGTGGGCTGGGCCACGACGAGCACGCCGGGGCCGCCGCTGTCTTTGCGGGTCACTACCCGCATCACGGCCAGCAGCCGGGGACCGACGGTGGTTGGCAGGTCAAACGTCCGCCCCACGGAAATCCCGGGTCCCACGTAGTCCCGGAGCGCGCCTTGCCGCAGGAGGCTCGTCACCGCCGCGGTCAGCGCCGCGGTCGTGGTGCTCGCGGTCAGTGGCTGGACACTCGATGGGCGGCGGGTGATCAGGACCGCCACGTAGCCGTTCGGGTGCTCGTCGATGTCGGCGGGGCTACGGGTGGACTCGGCGACCAGGTTGCCCTTGAACTGCTCCGTTACGTTGCGGGCCAGGATGACCGTGCTGACCGTCCCCATGATCAACAGAAACATGGTCGTGACGCAGATCAGCAGGACCAGCATGCGGGCGCGCAGCGACAGCCGCCGCGAACCGCTCATCCCGCCCTCATCCCGCTCATCCCGCCCTCATCCCGCCCTCAACCGCCCGGCCCGGCCCGCTCCCGGTGCCGAGGCCGGAAGCTGTAGCCGACCCCGCGCTGGGTGTAGATGAGCGGCGGGCCGAGCGGGTCCAGCTTGCGGCGCAGGTAGCTAACGTAGGTCTCGACGATCTGAGACTCACCGGAGTAGTCCCAGCCCCAGACGTTTTCCAGCAGCTGAGCGCGGGTCAGCACCCGGCCCTCGTTCCGCATCAGGTAAGCGAGCAGCCGGAACTCGGTCGGGGACAGCTCGACCGGGACACCCGCCCGGTGCACGGTCCACCGGTCCTCGTCGAGCTCGACGTCTCCGGCTCGCAGCGGCCCGGCGGCCTCGCCAGGCCCGGAGTCCGCTCCGGCCCTGGACGCCCGCCGCAGCACGGCGCGCACGCGAGCCACCAGCGCCTCGACGGAGAAGGGCTTGGTGACGTAGTCGTCGCCCCCGATGGCCAGGCCCGTGACCGTGTCGGAGGAGGTGTCCCGGGCCGTCAGGAAGATAACGGGCACCTCGTTGCCGGCCGCTCGGAGACGGCGGCAGACCTCGAAGCCGTCCATGTCGGGCATCATCACGTCGAGCACGATGAGATCGGGCCGGTCGGCCTCCGCCTGCCGGAGGGCATCCCGGCCGCTGGCCGCGGTGCTCACCGAGCAGCCGTGGAACTTCAGCGCCACCTGGACAAGCTCGCGGATGTTCGGCTCGTCGTCGACGACGAGAACCTGGGGAATTCGGTCACTGTCGGTCATGAGATCCTGGGCCATTCTTCCGCGGGCGGGCATTCTGGGCACGGTGCAGCCGGCCGAGGCGCGCGCCAGGCTGAGAGGCTACCCGTCCGCGGCCGCCGGGCGGCCCGCCCCTCGCCCGGCGATCGGCGGCCCGCAGAGCCCGCGCCGGCGCGGAACGCCCGCGGCCCCGCCGCGATCACCGCGGCGGGGCCGAAAGCCTCAGTCGACCCGATCAGGAGGCCGGAGCCGTGGCTGAGGGGCCCGTGGTTGAGGGGCCCGTGGACGAGGTCGCCGGACGGATAACGACCAGCCGCGCGTTGTCCGCGCCGCCGACGACGGGGCCGCCCACGAAGACGCGCTGGCCGTCGGCCAGGCTGGAGCTGGCGACCTTCTTGCCGTCCTGGCGCACCACGGTGTTGCTGACCAGATGCCAGGTCCAGGTCGTGCCGTCCGAAGCCGCGACGGTTACGGCGCTGCCACTTACCGACTGGATCGTCCCGCGCTCGAACCCCAGCGTCTTCACGCCCTGCTTGGTCTGGTACGTGAACTGACCGTGGATGCCTCGCATGAGCAGCCTGACTCGCGCGAGCCGGTGGCGGCAGAACGCGGCCACCCGGCGCGCGGCTACCGGGCGGTGCGCGGCGCGCAGCCGCCCGGCGGCCCGGGCGCATGCGGCGGTCGGCCTGGCGGCGGCCGATGGCGTGGCGGCGGGCGGCGTGGCGGCCAGGTCTGCCGCCGACGGCGAGTCGGCGGAGCTCAGCAAGGTATTCAGGGTGGCCGCCTGCCCGCTCGGGGCCGCTGGAGGACCGGCGGACGCGAGTGCGGCGGCGCCACCGCCGACCAGGACGGCGGCGGCGGTGATGCCGATGACCCAGCGGGTCGCGCGGCCGGTCCGGCGCGGGCCCCGGCCGCCGGGCTGGGGGCCGGACGGTCCCGGCGCGGCCGGGCCGGGCGGATGGGGGCCGTAGCCGCCGTTACCGCCCTGGCCGGGCGCGGGCCAGAGCTGCTGAGTGGGCCAGTTATCTGCGGATGCGTGGTTCCTGTCCATGTCACCGAGCATGCCGGGCGGGGGTGGGAGATCGGGCCGGCGAACCTGGGAACTGCCCGGGAACGGCCAGGAGATTTGCCCAGATCGGGAATTCCCAGCGACGGCCAGGCCCGCAGCGACAGGCGCTGGCTACATGCGCTCAGGTACCGGGATGCCGAGCAGGTTAAGTCCCGTTTCCAGGATGCGAAGCGTCAGGCTGGCCAGCGCGAGCCTGCTGTCCCGGATCGCTGGCTCGGCGGTCAGCACGGGACACTGCTCGTAGAACGTGGTGAACGCGCTCGCCACCTCGAACAGGTAAGCCGCCAGCTTGTGCGGCTCCGCCGCCACGGCGACCTCGCTGACGGCGCGGCCAAGTCCGAGCAGTCGCAGCGCCAGCGCCCGCTCCGCGGGCTCGGTGAAGGTGATCGGGCCGGTGGTCGCGGCAGGATCGCGGCCGGCCTTGTGGAAGATCGAGCGGATCCGCGCGGTCGCGTACTGCAGGTACGGCCCGGTGTTCCCGGTCAGCGCGAGCAGCCGGTCGAAGTCCAGTACGTAGCTGGAGTCGCGGGCCACCGACAGGTCGCCATACTTGAGCGCGCCGACGCCCACCGGCTCGGCGATCTGCTGCCGCAACTCGGGATCGTCGTAACGGTCCTTGATGACCTCCTCGGCCCGCTCGACCGCCTCATCTATCAAGGTGATGAGCTTGATCTGCTCGCCGGCGCGGGTGCGCAGCCGCTGGCCGCCCGGTCCGGTCATCAGGCCGATAACGGCATGTTCCGCGCTGGCCCGCTCGGTCAGCCAGCCCGCCTGCCTGGCGACCGCGAACACCATCTCGAAGTGCTGGTGCTGCTCGGAGCCGACCACGTAGATGATGCGGCTGGCGTTCAATTCGGTCAGCCGGTACCTGATCGCGGCCACGTCCGTGCTGGCGTAGCCGTACCCGCCGTCGCTCTTGCGCAGCATGATCGGCACGGGCCTGTCATCCCGGCCGGTAAAGCCCGGCGGGAACGCGCAGAGTGCGCCGTCACTGATGACGGCTATGCCCTTGCCCTCCAGTTCCGCGCAGACATCGGCGAGCATCGGGTTGTAGAAGCTCTCCGGGTCCATGTCGGCGTCGGTCAGTGTGATGTCGAGCCTGGCGTAGACGTCGCGCAGGTACTTCATCGAGTCCCTGACCAGGATCTGCCACAGCCGCAGCGCCTGCTCATCCCCGGCCTGAAGCTGGACAACGCGCTGCCGTGACCGGCCCGCGAACGCGGGGTCGGCGTCGAACTTCGCCCGCGCGGCCTGGTAGAAGGTCGTGAACTCGCCGGTGGCCAGTTCCTCGCCGGTAGCTTGCTCCCCGATGTCCAGGGCATGCTCGATCAGCATGCCGAACTGGGTACCCCAGTCGCCGAGATGCGCGGCGCGGATGACCGTGTGCCCCAGGTACTCCAGCACTCTGACGATCGCCTCACCAACCACGGTGGGACGAAGATGGCCAGCATGGAGTTCCTTGGCCACGTTGGGGCCGGAGTAGTCGACCACGATCCGCTGGGCCGGCTCGGCCGCCCGGACCCCCAGCCGCAGGTCCGACAGCTGGCAGGACACCTGCCCGGCTATCCACTCGTCGCGCAGCGTGATGTTCACGAACCCTGGGCCGCTCACCTCCGCGGCCGCCACGGCGCCCGTGCCGTCCGGACCCGTGCCGTCCGGATTGGCGCCGGCCAGCCGCGCGGCGACCGCGGTGGCGATCTCCCGGGGCGCCCGGCCGAGGGTCTTGGCCAGCGACAGGGCCACGTTCGACTGGTAGTCGGCGAACTGCGAGGGCCGGATCAGCGGATCGGCATTCGCATGCTGGTCGCCCAGCTCCGCGGCGAGCGCGCCGCGCACCAGCCGCGCGAGTACCTCCTCCGGATCCGTCACTCAACCAGCCTATCGGCTGGAGGACGCGGGCGGAGTCGGCGCCGGAGCGCTAGGGCCGCCGCAGGAAATGGCCGCCGCGCGCCGGCCCCAGCCGCTCCCTGATCTTCTCGGCGATGCCGGCGCTGGCCAGGTCCGCGGCGAGCTTGACGGCCGCCGCGGCGCCGCGGGCGGCGACGGCGCCATGGGCGATGACTACGGTGCCCTCCAGGCCCAGCAGCGCGGCCCCCCCGTAGCTCTCGGTGTCGAGTCGCTCGCCAAGCTGGCGCAGGCCGCGCCGTTGCAGCAGGGCGCCGACGCGGGCCGCCAGGGATCCGCCCAGTGCCTCGCGCAGCTGCTGGGCGGCGAAACTCGCGGTACCTTCCAGCGTCTTGAGGGCGACATTGCCGGTGAACCCGTCGGTCACGATGACGTCGACCTTTCCGGCGAGCAGGTCGCCGCCCTCGACATTCCCGGCGAAATTCAGCGGCAGGCCGCCGTGCGGGGGATCGGCCGCCAGCAGCTCATGGGCACGCCTGGCCAGCTTGTTGCCCTTGCCCGGCTCGGCGCCGATCGTCAGCAGACCGACCCGGGGCTCGGCAATGCCGCAGGCGACCTGCGCGTAGGCGACGCCGAGCTGGGCGAATTGCACCAGCATCTCGGGCTTGGGGTCGGCGATGGCGCCCACGTCTAGCAGCAGGGTCGGCGCGGGCCGAGTCGGCAGGACGACGGCCAGCGCGGGCCGCGTGACTCCGGGCAGCGGCCGCAGCCGGAGCCGCGCGGTGGCCACGATGGCGCCGGTCGACCCCGCCGACATAACCGCCGTGGCCTGTCCGCGCCGTACCAGCTGGCAGGCGACCGCGATGCTGGACCGGGGGCGCCGCCAGCTGGCAAGGGCGCCCTCGTCCATGCCCAGCGCCTCCTCGGCCGGGACGATCCAGACCTCATCCGATGCCCCGTGATCCGATGCCCCGTGATTCGATGCCCCGTGCTTCGATGCACCGTGCTTGACTACCCCGTGCCTGACCAGCAGGGGTCGCAGCAGGCCGGGACGGCCGGACAGGGCTACGCGAATGCCGTACTCGCGGGCTGCCGCCACCGCCCCGGCGACGATGTCGTCGGGCGCGTGATCGCCGCCCATGGCGTCGACGGCCACTAGCGGGTGCCGGCTGGTGACCGAATTGCGGTCCGGCCCGGGCTGCTCGCTCACGGGCCGGTGATCGTCGGCCGTCGTCCGCACCTCGACGGCCTGGGGTTCGCCGATCGGCCGCATGCGGCCAAGCTTCTCATTGCCGCCGCTTCGCGCATGAGGCCCAGGCCTGCCGGGACCAGTGCGGTACCGAAACCGGCGGGGACAGAAGCGGCGGAAAGGAGCACCTGGGGCGCAATCGCTCCCGTAGGGTGAGCCCCGGTCCTGGGTATAACCCAACGGGGGACACACGAAGCACAGGTAACTCTCGGCTTTCTCTGAGCGTTTTCAAACCGTGACCTTTTTGTATGGCCTGGCTGAACCTACTAGCCGATCAGCAGCGTCTCAGGGAACAAACAGGGGCACAGCGGGGTATCCCGCTGGCGGCATCACGGAATCCCGAGTTCGGCGACGGCGCCGGACGCCGTGGCGACCGGAAGGAGCTGCATGACCGATCAGCAGATAGCGTCCACAGTGCCCGCGCAGGGCAGCAGGTTCCGCGCGTACTCGGCGAAACACCTCGACGGCCTAGTGGCGAGGGCTGGCCTGGACGCGGCGGAGCGGCTCGCGGTTCGCGCGGTCGCCACCGTCTTGCCTTTTCGCACCAACGACTACGTCGTCGAATCGCTGATCGACTGGTCGGCGGCACCCGACGACCCGATCTACCGGCTGGTTTTTCCCCAGGCCGACATGCTCTCCGCCAGTGACATCGGGCCCATCGCCGACCTGCTCGCCCGGGACGCTCCGCAGCGTGAGATCCAGGCGGCCGCGCACGCCGTGCGCATGCGGCTGAACCCGCATCCCGCCGGGCAGCTGGCGCTCAACATTCCCGAAGTGGGCGAGGATCCGCTGCCGGGCGTTCAGCACAAGTACCCAGAGACGGTGCTGGTCTTCCCCAAGCAGGGCCAGACCTGTCATGCCTACTGCACCTACTGTTTTCGCTGGGCCCAGTTCGTGGACGAGCCCGAACTCAAGATGGCCACCGACGACATCACGAAGGTGGCCGATTACCTGCGGGCGCACCGGGAGGTCACGAGCGTCCTGCTCACCGGCGGCGATCCGATGATCATGGGGGCCGCGGTCCTGCGCCGGTACATCGAGCCGCTGCTGGACGCCGGGCTCGAGCACCTCGAGTCGATCAGGATCGGCACCAAGTCACTGGCCTACTGGCCGCAGCGTTTCGTGACCGACCCGGACGCCGACGACACGATGCGCTTGTTCGAGGAGGTTGCGGCCGCGGGCAAGAGCCTGGCCTTCATGGCGCATTTCTCGCACCCGCGCGAGCTGGAGCCGCCGATGGTCGCGGCGGCTGCGAAGCGGATCAGGGCGGCCGGCGGGGTTATCCGCACGCAGGCCCCGCTGATCAGGAGCATCAACGACGACGACCGCAGCTGGACGGCGATGTGGCGGACTCAGCTCCGGATGGGGATGGTCCCCTACTACATGTTCGTCGAGCGCGACACCGGTCCGCAGGGCTACTTCGCGGTGCCGCTGGCGCGCGCGGTCGAGGTCTTCCGGGATGCCTACAGCAGCGTCTCCGGCCTGTGCCGGACGGTCCGCGGGCCGTCCATGTCGGCGACCCCCGGCAAGATCTGCATCGACGGGATCGCCGAGATCGCGGGCCAGAAGGTGTTCGCGCTGCACATGATCCAGGCGCGTGACCCGTCGCTGGTCGGCCGCCCGTTCTTCGCCAGGTTCGATCCGGGGGCGGTATGGCTGACCGACCTTGAGCCCGCCTTCGACTCCAGGTTCCCGTTCGACCAGGTCCCGGCCGAGACGCCGGCCCTGTGGGCGCAGGACCTGCTGCTGGCCGCCGACTAGCCCAGCGCTGTCGTTCTAACCCAGCGCTGTCGTTGCCGCCTCGGTAGCCTCGGTCGACCCGCCTGGAGCACGGTCGGCCGGGGTTACCGGGCGCTGCTGGATCAGCAGGCAGCTGACGGCGCCGATCAGCAGGATCACGATGGGCACCAGCATGGTCGGCCGCATCGCGTCGACAAAGCCGTGGCCGAATATCTGGCCGCTCAGACCGGTCAGCTTGTGCCCGGAACCTACCTCCAGGCCGCCCCTGGCCGAGGCCTGGAAGCCGCTGATGAGCTTGTCGCGGGCCGCGGCGGGCAGGCCGGCGGTTCGCTGCTGCGCCTGACTGGTGAGGGACGTGACGAGGCGGTTCTGCAGTAGCGCTCCGACTCCCGCGGTGCCGATCACGCCGCCCACCTGGCGGGTCGTGTTGAAGACGCCCGAGGCGGCCCCGGCCATCCGGGGGCTGATGCCGCGCATGGCCACGGTCGTCATCGGCGCGAAGGTGCAGCCGATGCCGATTCCCATGGCGACCTGCGGCGCCACGAAGTCGTACCAGGCCGAGGTGGGCTGGGCGATGAGCGCGATCCACGCCGTGCCGGTCGAGAACAGGGTCAGCCCGGTCAGCAGGATGTACTTTCCGCCGATTCGGTCCGACATCCGGCCTGCCACCGGCGCGACGAACATCGCGATGACCGACGCCGGCGCCAGGGTCAGGCCCGCCTTGAGGGCGGAGAACCCCAGCACGGACTGCAGGTAAATCGAGAAGGGCAGGAAGATGCCCAGCATGCCGATGGCGATCGCGCCGGCCACGAAGTTCATCAGGGCGTAGTTCCGGTCCTTGAACAGCACGAACGGAAGCAGTGGCTCCGCGTCCTGCTTCCGCGCCTGGACCCACAGGAAGACGCAGAGCAGCACCACGCCGACCGCGAGGATCAGCGGGATCGAGATGAACGAGGTGACCGTGGACCAGCCGTACTTCTGCCCGTCGACCAGCCCGAAGCAGATGAGCAGCAGGGCCGCGCTCGCGAGGATGACGCCGCTGATGTCGAACCGGTGCCGCTGGCCGGCGCGCAAGTCCGGGATCAGGATCACCGTCAGGATCAGCACGACGGCCCCGACCGGAATGTTGATGAAGAAGATGTACCGCCAGTCGAACGCCGTTACCAGCAGCCCGCCGAGGGTCGGTCCCGCGATCGTCGCGACGCCGGCCACGGCGCCCCAGACGCCGAAGGCGGCGCCTCTTCGCTCCGGCGGGAACACCATCGTCAGCATGGCCAGGGTCTGCGGCATGAGCAGGGCCGCGCCCAGGCCCTGGACCGCCCGGAAGCCGATCAGAGCGCCTGCGCCCGGCGCAAGGCCGCAGGCGGCGGACGCGAGGGTGAAGACCACGACCCCTATGAAGAACATCTTGCGCTGGCCCAGCAGGTCACCGAGCCGCCCGGCCGTGATCAGCAGCGCGGCCAGCACCAGGGCGTAGGCGTTAATGACCCACAGGATGTCGTCGAGCGACGCGTGCAGCCTGGTGATCATGTTAGGGATCGCGATGTTGACGATGGTCAGGTCCAGCAGGGTCATGAAGAACCCCAGCGACACGACCAGCAACACCGCCCACGGGTTTCCGCGGTACCGCTTCACGTGAGCCCTCCCAGGGACGTCTGCCAGCGGCGGCCGCCCGGCCGCCAAAAGCCCATCAAGACATGCTAGACAGGGGCGCTGACATCGGTGTAATCGCCGACAGCGCACGCCGAACCCCGTTCGGCCGAATCCGGCGCCGGGGCAGTAAGCTCCCGCCCATGAACCTGAACGGAACCTCCGCGATCGTCTCGGGTGGCGCCAGCGGCCTGGGCGAGGCGACAGTACGGGAGCTGGCCGCGGCGGGCTGCAGGGTCGTAGTCGCTGATCTGAACACCGAGCGCGGCAACGCTATCGCCGGCGAGATCGGCGGTGCGTACGCGCAGACCGACGTCTCCGACGAGGAGTCAGTGCGAGCGGCCGTGGACGCCGCCGCGGCCCTCGGCGCGCCCCTGCGCGTCGCGGTGAGCTGCGCGGGCATCGGCTGGGCGGCTCGCACGGTCGGCCGGGACGGCTCGCCGCACGACCTGTCCGCCTACCGCAAGGTCATCGACGTCAACCTCATCGGGACGTTCAACCTGATGCGCATCGCCGCGGCGCAGATCGCCAGGACCGAGCCCGCCGACGCCGACGGCCAGCGCGGTGTGGTGATCAACACGGCGTCTATCGCCGGGATAGAAGGCCAGACCGGCCAGATCGCCTACTCGGCGTCCAAGGGCGGGATCATCGGCATGACCGTCCCGGCCGCCCGCGACCTGGCCGCTATCGGCGTGCGCGTGAACACGATCTGCCCCGGCATCATCGACACGCCGATCTACGGCACCGGCCCCGCCAGCGACGAGTTCAAGGCCAAGCTCGCGGCGCCCGTGGTCTTCCCCAAGCGCATGGGCACGGCGGCCGAGTTCGCTCAGCTGGTCAGGTCGCTCATCGAGAACGACTACATGAACGCGGAGACCGTCCGCTTCGACGGCGGAATCAGGTTCCAGCCCAAGTAGGCCCAGTAACAATGGCCCAGTAACAATGAGGAGGGTCATGGCCGAGCCTGTCCTGACCGAGGTAACCGACGGTATCGCGGTCATCACGATCAACCGCCCGGAGGCCAGGAACGCGGTCAACGGGGCGGTGGCCCGCGGGATCGCCGACGCCGTCGAGGAACTCGACGGCCGCGCCGATGTCCGCGTCCTGGTGCTGACGGGCGCTGGCGGCACCTTTAGCGCGGGCATGGATCTCAAGGGCTTCCTGGCCGGGGACGCGCCGGTGGCCGATGACCGCGGCTTCGGCGGGATCGTCGAGCGGCCGCCGGCCAAGCCGGTGATCGCGGCCGTCGAGGGCTACGCGCTGGCCGGCGGTTTCGAGCTGGCGCTGGCCTGTGACCTGATCGTGGCCAGCGAGGCAGCGCGGTTCGGGCTGCCGGAGGTCCGGCGCGGCCTGGTGGCCGGCGCCGGCGGCCTGCTCAGGCTGCCCCGGCGTATCCCCTACCACCTGGCCATGGAGATAGCCCTGACCGGCGAGCACTTCCCGGCGGCGCGACTGCAGGCCGCCGGGCTGGTGAACCTGCTGGTCCCGGCCGGGGAAGCCCTGGCGGGCGCGATGCAGCTCGCGCAGCGGGTCGTGCCCGGCGCCCCGCTGGCGCTGGCGGCGACCAAGCGGGTCATAGCGCAGGCGGCGGACTGGGACAGCGGCGAGGCGTTCGCCCGGCAGGGGGAGATTATTAACCCGGTCTTCACCTCGGCAGACGCGAGGGAGGGCGCGCTGGCGTTCGCGGAGAAACGGCCTCCGGCCTGGCGTGGCGAGTAGCAGGGCCAGCCAGCTGGGGCGATCAGCAGCGAGGCGGCATGCCGGGTCTGGGTCGCGCACCCTCCCCGATCTCCTAGGATTTCCCGTCAGGGCAGTCAGCGGGTGAACCATAGGGAGACAAGCAATGACAGTTCCGCGGATCAGCGTTGTTGTGCCTTTCTACAACATCGAAGATCTGCTGGGCGAATGCCTGACCTCCATCGCCGCCCAGACGTTCGCTGACCTCGAGGTCATCATGGTCGACGACGGCTCGACCGACGGGAGCGCCGCCATCGCGGCCGCGCAGGCGGCTGCTGACCCGCGGTTCATCCTCGTGCAGGTGGCCAACGGCGGCCCCGGCCCCGGCGCCGCGCGTAACCGCGGCGTTGAGCGAGCCAGGGGAACCTACCTGGCGTTTGTCGACTCCGACGACGCCCTGCCCTCGCACGCCTACGAGCGGATGCTGCACGCGCTGGAGAGCTCAGGCTCGGATTTCGTATCCGGCAATGTCCTGCGCCTGGGCCCGATGGGCGTGACCCAGTCGGCGCTGCACGCCAAGGCCATCAAGGGCCGGAAGACCGGTACCCACATCAGCAAGACGCCGGCGCTGTTCTACGACGTCTCGGTGTTTAACAAGCTGTTCCGCAAGTCGTTCTGGGACCGCCACGACCTGACCTTCCCCGAGGGCATCGTGTGGGAGGACCTGCACCTCATCACCCGGGCGCACGTGCTGGCCCGGGCCGTCGACGTCATCCCGGAGCCGATCTACTACTGGCGGGAGCGGGGCAAGGGCAGCCTGTCGATCACGCAGTCCCGCACCGACATCAGCAACTACCGGGACCGCATCAATGTGCTGTTGTTCATTGACTCGTTCCTGCGATCGCACAAGCCGGCCCGGATGGTTCGCCAGCACCAGCGCAAGGCGCTAGTCAACGACGTCTGGCTGTACGTCGGGGAGCTGGGCCGGACCGACCCCGCGTTCAAGGCGGAGTTCATGACCCTGACCCAGTCGTACCTGGCCCAGGTCGACCGGCGGGTCTTTCCCAAGCTGCCGTCGCCGCCTCGGCTCGCCTACCACCTGATCAAGCGCGGCAAGCTCGACGAGCTGATCGAGCTGGTCATGTGGATGGCCGAGCAGCCGGTCAAGACGGTGCCGGTGGTCCGGGAGCACGGCCGGCTCCGGGCCGACCTGCCCTTCCGGCTGGACAGTGACCTCAAGGTGCCGGCCAGCCTGTACCGGCCGCACTGGCGCGAGCTCGATCCCTTCGTCCGGGTCGAGAGCGTCGGGTGGGAAGGCGACAAGCTCGTCATCAGCGGGGCCGCGTTCGTCCCTTCGGTGGACATCACCAAGCGGCGGCAGGCCTCCAAGATCGTGGTGCTGGTGCCGCGGAATCGCAAGCGGCTGCCGATCGTGCTGCCTGCCCGCTCGACCGAGCATCCGTTCGCGACCGCCTGGTCCCGGCAGGACAGGTACTCCTACGACTGGGCGGGCTTCCGCTGCGAGATCAGCCCGCGGTGGTTCCGGGCCGGCGGTCACTGGCTGACGGGCGACTGGGACGGCTTCCTGCTCGTCCGGGGAAAGGGCATCTGGCGACCGTCCCGCCTGCACACCCCGGTGGTGGGGCCCGCCGAGCGCCCGGCGATGCGGCAGGTCGCGCCCGGCGTCCGGTTCGGCGTCCGCTGGGTAGGCCGCCAGCTGCACGTGCAGGTGGTCGAGACGCCGGCGGTGCTGCACAGCTGCGAGCATGCTGGCGATGAGCTTGTCCTCGAGGTGGACGTGGAGATGCCCGGCGCGGAGCAAGGCGCGGACCTCGTCCTCGCCTGGTCCAAGGGCGCCTCGCAGCAGGAACTGGGCGCGACCACCCGGCTGCTCAGCGGCGGCACGGTCCGGCTGCGGGGCGCCGTCAAGGACGCCGACCTGCTCAAGGCGCTGTCGCCGACCGGCCTGACCGGCCAGACGATGGGCCGCGACGAGGCCGTCGAGTGGGACCTGCATGTCACCGTTCCGGGCCGCGACCGAACCAGGGTCGCCTTCTCCGGCGACTTTTCCGAGTACAAGTACGTCGCCGACAACAGGGAGATCGCCGTGGAGCGGACCAGGTACGGCAACGCCGCTATCGTGCGGCGCGGTCAGGTGCCGGTCGTCGACCAGCACTCCTGGACGACCGACGGCAGCCTGATCCTGTCCGGCAGCTACACCGGCGCCGCCGGGCGGCCGTGCGAGGCCGTGCTGACGCGCAAGGGCTCCACCGACCGGCACGTCGTCGCGATGCCACGCGATGGTGAGCGCTTCACGATCACCATCGAGGCGAGCGCGATGCCGTCATTCGGCCGCCAGCTGCCGCTGCGCGACGGCAGCTGGCAGCTCGCCGTGCGGGAGATCGGCCAGGGCAGCGGCGAGACCGACGACGACGGCGACGGCATTACCCCCATCTATGATCATGCCCGGCTGGCGGAGGTGGGGGACAAGCGGCTGAACTTCGGCCCTAAATCCTATCGCTTCACCACGAGCGGCTACGACTCGCCGATCCTGACCGTCGGCCCGGCCCTCAAGATCCTCGAGCACGGCCGGGTGCAGCGCAAGGTGCTGCGCAGCGTCTATTACCCGCTCCAGCAGCGGCGGCCGCTGCGGGACGCGGTGGTGTTCGTCAGCTGGAAGGGTAAGCAGTGCAGCGATAACCCGCGGGCCATCGCCGAGGAATTGCGGCGGCGCGGCGATACCCGCGATCACATCTGGGTGGTGAACGACTGGGCGGTGCCGGCTCCCGGCGGCGCCACCTCGGTGCTGGTCGGCACCGAGGATTACTACGAGGCGCTCGCCCGGTGCAAGTACCTGATCTCCAATGACGACATGCAGAGCTGGTACACCAAGCGTGATGGCCAGGTATACGTGCAGACCTGGCACGGCACGCCGCTCAAGCGGATCGGCTTCGACGTAGCGCAGCCGCAGTTCATCAGCGGCACCAGTTATCTCGACCACCTCAAGCAGGAGGTGACGAAGTGGGACCTGCTGCTGTCACCCAATCCGTTCAGCACGCCGATCATGCGCCAGGCCTTCCGCTACGACGGCGAGATCTGCGAGTCGGGGTATCCCCGCAATGACGTGCTGTGCAGCGGTGACGCGGAGCGCATCGCGGACCGGGTCCGGGCCAGGCTCGGAATTCCGGCCGGCAAGCGCGTGATCATGTACGCGCCGACCTGGCGGGACGACCAGTACTACGCCTCGGGGCGGTACCGGTTCGACTTCCGGCTGGACCTGGAGCAGGCCTGGGAGCAGCTCGGTGATGACTATGTCATCCTGCTCAGGGGCCACCACCACATGGCGGACGATATCCCGGCCGGGACCCGGCCCGGATTCGTGATAAATGTTACGGCTTACCCGGATATTTCCGAGCTCTTCCTGGTCAGCGACGCTCTCATCACTGACTACTCCTCGGTGATGTTCGACTTCGCGCCGACCGGCAGGCCGATGATCTTCTACACCTACGATCTTGCCCAGTACCGCGACAACCTGCGCGGCTTCTACTTCGACTTCGAGGCGGCGGCCCCGGGCCCGCTGCTGTCGACCTCCGGCGAGGTCATGGCGGCGATCGCGAACCTGGACGAGGTGGCGGAGCAGTATGCGGATGCCTACCGGGCGTTCGCCGCCAAGTTCTGCCCGCTCGACGACGGCAAGGCGGCGGCGCGCGCCTGCGACCGAATCTTCGGCAGCTAGGCGGGCTCGGGCGAGGCCAGCGGACCGCGCGGTCCCGCCTTCCGGGGCGCCGCGGACCGGCCGCCTTCCGGCCGAGCCTGGGGGGCGCGGCTCGCGAGCTGCTCGCGGAGCCGGCCGCGGGCCCGGTGCAGCCGGGACATCACGGTGCCGACGGGGGTGCCCATGATCTCGGCTATCTCCTTGTACGGATAGCCTTCGACGTCCGCCAGGTACACCGTCATCCGGAACGTCTCCGGCAGGTCAAGCAGCGCCTGCACGATCTCGGTGTCGCCGAGCCGGTCCATGGCCTCGGCCTCCGCCGACCTGGCCCGCGGCGACAGCGGGTTCGCGCCGGCCTGCCAGTCGCGCTCGAAATCCGCGCCCAGTTCCTGGATGGGCTCGCGGCGGCGCTTCCGGTACCCGTTGATGAAGGTGTTCGCGAGGATTCTGTTCAGCCACGCACGGAGGTTTGTGCCGGGTTTGAACTGGTGAAACGCCGCGTACGCCTTGGCGGAGGTCTCCTGAACCAGGTCCTCGGCATCGCTGGCGTTCCTGGTCATCCGAAGCGCGGCCGGGTAGAGCCTGCTGAGCGCAGGCAGCACGTCCTGCTCGAATCGTGCGTGCAGGTCGGGCTTCTGACCCATCGGACTCATCCTCGCTCCCGGCTCCATGGCCGCGCACCTCGCTGGCCTCTTACCCTATAGACGTCTCGCGGAGCCGCCGGGATCGTCCCTCGCATAACAAAAACCTGGCGGGCCGCAGTGTCGGCCCTTGGCTGTCGTTATCGCTGTCATTTTCGCTGGCAGTGTCACCGTCAGTGTCGCAGTGGCCCCTGACGGTTAGCTGAAGGTCAGCTCAAATCCAGCTGTGGAACCACATGCGCGATAGCCAGGATGAATACGGGATGACCTGGGCCGCGAGGACCGGGTAGAGGTAGGCGAAGTTGGCCAGGACGGCCAGCAGGTAGGCGCCGCTGACCACGGCACCGACGGCGCGCCGGCCAGGCGAGGCGCTGGTCCGCCCGATGATCAGGCCGAGGCACAGGGTGATAGCGATGATCATGAACGGCTCGAAGACCACGGCGTAGTAGTAGAACTCGGTCCGGTGGTCGTGCCAGGCGAACCAGATCCACGGCAGCCAGCCGGCGGCCACCGCCAGCAGCGCTGACCCGGCCCGCCAGTCGCGGCGCAGCAGCCACCACGCCAGGCAGAACAGCAGGGCCGCGATGGCGCCCCACCAGATCAGCGGCGTGCCGATCGCGAGCACCTCCTGCTCGGTGGAGCCCGCGGACCCGCAGGCCTTGGCCGGCAGGCATGCCGAGTAGAAGGAGATCGGCCGCGCCAGGACGAGCCAGCCCACGGGATTGGACTTGTAGGTCTGGCCGGAGCTCAGTCCCAGGCCGAACTGGAGCATCCACTTGTTGTAGCCAAGCCAGGCCGCGATGGTGGAGGTGGCCTGATGGTGACTGCTCAGGGCGGCGCCGTTCCGGTCGTAACCGTAGGGGGTGGCGAACCAGCCCGTCCACGACGCGACGTAAACGACTGCCGGGGCGAGACCGAACCACAGCGGCAGCCACTTGGCGTCGCTGCGCAGCACGCCGAGCAGGCGATTGCTGAACCCGGCGGCCCGTCGCGCGCCGAGGTCCCAGGCGATGACCAGGCCGCCGAAGGCCAGGATGAACCAGGCCCCGTTCCACTTGCACGCGACCGCGCAGCCCAGGCACACTCCCGCCAGGACCCGCAGCCAGCGGATGCCGAGCTTGGGACCGCCGTTGTCGCCCGGAGCAGCGGCCGCGGCCGCTGCGGCCAGCGTCGCCCGGGTCCGGTCCCGGTCGATCACCAGCAGGCCGAAGGCGGCCAGCACCCAGAACATGACGAAAATGTCGAGGATGGCGGTGCGGCTCAGCACCAGCTCCAGGCCGTCCAGCGCCATCAGCAGGCCGGCGACGCAGCCGAGCAGGGTGGAGCGGGTCATCCGCCGCACGATCCGGGCCAGCATCAGGATCGACAGCGAGCCGGCCACGGCCACGGCGAACCGCCAGCCGAACGGCGTCAGGCCGAACAGCCACTCCCCGACGGCCATCATGATCTTGCCGAACGGCGGATGTGCCACCAGCTCGGCCTGCGTACCCGCCAGGATGTGGGTGCTGCCTCCGACGAGCAGCGCGTTGGCGTTCTTGACGTGCTCGATCTCGACGCCGTGCTTGAGGATGCCCCACGCGTCCCCGACGTAGTAGGTCTCGTCGAAGACCACGGCCTTCGGGACGCTGAGCCGGTTGAACCGCAGGAACGCCCCGAGCAGCGTGACCAGCAGCGGCCCCGCCCAGCCCCAGAACGCGCTGCCGGGCATCGGCGGCACCATCCAGCGCCGGGAGCCTGAGTCGGCCGCCGCGGTCCCGCCAGGCCGCGCCGCCGCGCCAGCCTGCGCGGACGCGTCAGGCTGGCCGGGGTCCGGCCAGCTCATCTCGGCCTGCCCGGTCGCGTCGGTGTGTCCGGGCGGCGCCGTCTCCTCTGCCCTCATCGAGTGCCATCGTAGGGGCGTAGCCCACTAGCCTGGGCGGCGTAATGCAACGAACTGCGAAAGACGGCGAGCACTCAGGGGCCCGAGAGCATCAAGGGATCCTGACGGTCGCCGCTACGCCGATCGGCCAGCCGGCCGACGCATCCGCCCGGCTCGTCGCCGCGCTGAGCGCCGCGCCGGTCATCGCCGCCGAGGACACCCGGCGCATCCGGCGGCTGGCGACCGCCCTGGGCATCGCGCTGACCGGCCGGATCGTGTCGTACTACGACGACGTCGAGGCACGCCGGGTGCCCGCGCTGCTGGCCGATCTCCTGGGCGGCACCGATGTCCTGTTGGTCTCTGATGCCGGCCTGCCGGGGGTCAGCGATCCGGGCTACCGCCTCGTGTCGGCGGCCGCGGCCGCCGGGGTCCGGGTCACCGCGCTGCCGGGACCGTCCGCGGCGACCACCGCGCTGGCGATCTCGGGCCTGCCGACCGACCGGTTCGCCTTCGAGGGCTTCCCGCCGCGCAAGGCCGGCGAGCGCGCGCGGCGGTTCGCTGAGCTGGCGGGCGAGCGCCGGACGCTGGTCTTCTTCGAGTCGCCGCGCCGCCTGGCGGCTACGCTGCCGGAACTGGCCGGAGCACTCGGCGTCGGCCGGCGGGCCGTCGTCTGCCGCGAGCTGACCAAGACGCACGAGGAGGTCGTCCGCGGCACCCTCGGCGAGCTCGCCGAGGCGTTCTCCGGCGGGTCACTTGGTGAGGTCACGATCGTGGTGGAAGGTGCCAGGGCGCAGGCCGCGACCGTGACGCCCGACGAGGCGGCGGACGAGGTGGTGATCCGCGAGCAGAGCGGCATGCCGCGGAACAAGGCGATCGCGGCGGTGGCCCGGGAGCGCGGGCTGCCCAGGAAAGCGGTCTACGACGCCATGGTGGCGAAGGTGCGCTCGGACGGTGCGGTCGGGATGGCGAACCGCCCTGGGCGGATCCTCCCCTAGGCTGGACGTCATGTCGCCGACCAGCCGTCCTATCCTCGCCGCACCTGCCTGGCCGTACGCCAACGGCCCGCGTCACATCGGGCATGTATCCGGTTTCGGCCTGCCCTGCGACATGTTCTCGCGGTATCAGCGGATGGCCGGCAACGCCGTGCTGATGGTCAGCGGTACCGACGAGCACGGCACGCCGATCCAGGTTCAGGCCGACGCGGAGGGTATGTCCGCCCGTGGGCTGGCCGACCGGTACAACCGGGTTATCACCGAGGATCTGACCGGGCTGGACATGTCCTATGACCTGTTCACCAGGACCACCACCCGCAATCACTACTCGGTGGTGCAGGACTTGTTCCTCGGGCTCTACAACAACGGGTACATCTTCCCGCGCAAGGCGATCGGCGCCATCTCGCCATCGACCGGCCGGACGCTGCCCGACCGCTACATCGAGGGCACGTGCCCGATCTGCGGATACGACGGCGCCCGCGGCGACCAGTGCGACAACTGCGGAAACCAGCTGGACCCGGCCGACCTGATCAACCCGCGTTCGAAGATCAACGGCGAGGCCCCGGCCTTCATGGAGACCGAGCAGTTCTTCCTCGACCTGCCCGCGTTCGCCGACGCGCTCGGGACCTGGCTGCAGACCAAGAGCGGCCAGTGGCGCCCGAACGTGCTCAAGTTCTCCCTCAACCTGCTCGGCGACCTGCAGCCGCGGGCGATTACCCGTGATCTCGACTGGGGCGTGCCGATCCCGCTGGAGGGCTGGCGAGACCGCCCGGACAAGCGGATCTACGTCTGGTTCGACGCGGTGATCGGCTACCTGTCGGCGTCGATCGAGTGGGCCCGCCGCAGCGGTGATCCCGATGCCTGGCGGCAGTGGTGGCAGAGCCCCGACGCCGAGTCCTACTACTTCATGGGCAAGGACAACATCGTCTTTCACTCCGAGATCTGGCCCGCCATGCTGCTGGGCTACAGCGGCAAGGGCGCCCGCGACGGCCGGCCCGGATCGCTGGGCGCGCTCGATCTGCCGTCCGAGGTGGTCTCCAGCGAGTACCTGACCATGGAGGGCCGCAAGTTCTCCTCCTCGCGCTCGGTCGTGATCTACGTCCGCGACTTCCTGGCGCGCTACAACGTCGACGCGCTGCGCTACTACGTCGCGGTTGCGGGCCCGGAGAACCAGGACACGGACTTCACCTGGAGCGAGTTCATCCGGCGCAACAACGACGAGCTCGTGGCCAACTGGGGCAATCTCGTGAATCGCACCGTCTCGTTCGCGGCCCGCAACATCGGCACCATCCCGGCGGCCGGGCAGCTCACCGACACCGACTCGGCGGTACTGCAGCATTCCCGCGAATCGTTCGCCACCGTGGGTGAGTCGTTGTCCCGGTCCCGCTTCAAGGCGGCGAGCACCGAGGCCATGCGCACCGTGTCGGAGGCCAATAAGTACCTCTCCGATCAGGCCCCGTGGAAATTGCGCGAGTCCGATCCCGAGCGGATGCGCACGATCTTGCACGTCGCGCTCCAGCTGGTCAATGACGGCAAGACGCTGCTGACCCCGTTCCTGCCCGAGTCGTCGCAGCGGGTTTTCGAGATGCTCGGCGGCCAGGGGACGTGGTCGGGCATGCCCAGGATCGACGAGGTGAACGAGGACGGCGGCCCGTCCTACCCGGTCATCACCGGTGACTACCGCGGTACGCCGCGGTGGGAGTCGGCGCCGATCCGGCCGGGCACGCCGCTGGCGCCGCCCGTCCCGCTGTTCGCCAAGCTCGACCCGGCGCTGGCCGACGAGGAACTGGCCAGGCTGGAGACCCCGTGAGCCCCGGTGGTAGTCAGCCCGGTGGTAGTCAGCCCGGTGGTAGTCAGCCCGGTGGTAGTCAGCACGGCCGTCCCGCCGCGCCCGCCCCGGAGCCGCTGCCGGCGACGGCGTTCGACAGCCACTGCCACCTGGACATGATCGATGCTCCGGTCACGGAGGTCATGGCTGCGGCCGCGGCGTGCGGGATTGACCGAGTAGTAACGGTCGGCTGTGACCTGCCGTCGTCGCACTGGGCGGTCAAGTGTGCCGCCGGTCACGACGACGTCTTCGCGGCGGTGGCCATCCATCCGAATGAGACCGCCGCGGCCGCTTCGACCCCGGCGCAGCGCGACAGCGTGCTGGCCGAGATCAGCGAGCTCGCCGGGCTCCCCGAGGTCCGGGCCGTGGGCGAGACCGGGCTGGACTACTACCGGGATGACGCACCGCCGGCCCTGCAGCGCGAATGGTTCCGCGCGCACATCGACATCGCCAAGCAGGCCGGCAAGGCGCTGATGATCCACGACCGGGACGCGCATGACGACGTGCTCGCGATCCTGGCGGCACAAGGCGCCCCCGACCGCGTCGTCTTCCATTGCTTCTCGGGTGACGCGGCGATGGCCCGGCAATGCGCCGACGCCGGCTACCTGCTGAGCTTCGCGGGCACGCTGACGTTCGCCAACGCGCCGCAGCTCCGCGAGGCGGCCGTGGTGACGCCGGCCGAACTGCTGCTCGTGGAGACCGACGCGCCCTTCCTGACGCCGGCGCCCAATCGCGGCAAGTCGAACTCGCCGGCCCAGGTGGCGCACACGCTGCGCGCGCTGGCGGCCGTGAAGCACCTGGACGTCGCGGAACTGTGCTCGGTCATCCAGCTCAACGGGGAACGAGTCTTCGGCCCGTGGTCGGCTGGCCCGTGGTCGGCTGGCCCGTGGCGGGCCTGACCCTGGCGCAGATGCTGGGGCCGACCGAGATCAGGGAGCTGGCCGCGCGCCTGGCCATCGCGCCGTCCAAGCGCCTGGGCCAGAACTTCGTCGTCGACGCCGGCACGGTCACCCGGATCGTCGCCCTGGCCAGGCTGCAGGCCGGCGACGTGGTCGTGGAGGTGGGCCCGGGGTTCGGCTCGCTGACGCTGCCCCTGCTGGCCGCCGCCCGCCGCGTGCTGGCCGTGGAGATCGACCCGATCCTGACCGCCGAACTGCCGCGCACCGTCGCCGGCCGGGCGCCCGGTCTGGCCGGGCGGCTTGAGGTCGTCACCGCCGACGCGGCGCGGGTCACCGAGCTACCGGGCGAGCCGCCGACCGCGCTGGTGGCCAACCTGCCCTACAACGTGGCGGTGCCGGTGGTGCTGCACCTGCTCGCCACCTTTCCGTCGCTGCGCCGCGGGCTGGTGATGGTCCAGGCGGAGGTGGCCGACCGGATGAGCGCGCCACCGGGCAGCCGCACCTACGGCATCCCGTCGGCGAAGCTCGCCTGGTTCGCCGACGTGCGGCGAGCTGGATCGGTACCCAGAAGCGTGTTCTGGCCGGTGCCCCGGGTGGACTCCGGGCTGGTCGCCTTCACGGTCCACGATCGGTTTTCGGCTGCGGGCGGAGTTGGGGAGGGGGCTGGCGGCGAGGGCGGGGTTGCGGGCGGGGGCGGGGTTGCGGGCGGGGGCGCTGACGGGGTTGGGCGGCGGGAGGTCTTCGCGGTCATCGACGCCGCGTTCGCGCAGCGGCGCAAGACGCTGCGGGCCGCGCTGGCGGGCTGGGCCGGTTCCCCGGCGGAGGCCGAGCGCGTCCTTCGGGCCGCCGGAGTCGACCCTGGCCTGCGCGGCGAGTCCCTGGGCATCGCCGAGTTCGCCCGGATCGCCGCGGCCGGACGATCCGGCCTCGGGGCCTCGGCCTCGGCCTCGGCTGGCTGAGCCCGCCCACAGACCCCATGCGCCCCTTCAGCCCGTAGCGAATCCCCAGCCCCAGCCACTCAGAGAGCGGACGACATGGTTGGGCCGGAGCTGTCGTTGCAGCGACAGTAGGTGCCCAGCCACGACGTCAGACATAGGCCGGCGGGGGTGCGGGATGGCCTCGGCCGGGATCATCGGGGACCTGGCGGCCGTGCTGGCGCCGCCGGCGGCGCAGCCGGGACGTGCGGGTGAGGCCGAGGCGGTTTAGTTCCTCGCGAAGACGCCGCTGCTCGGGAAGGCGCCGGCCGACATGGCGGCGCGCGTCATTATCTTGCCGATCCGGACGACCTCCGCGGTGCCCTCGTCGCCTAGGTGCAGCCACGGCGGTGCGGCCATCTGGTCGGTCTCCCGCTCGACGTGGGCCCGCAGTTCCTGCCCGGCGGCGGTCAGTGCGCCATCGCTGTCCAGCAGGTCGCGGGCAGTGAGCCCAGCGACCGCTGCATCCCAGTCGTCCTGGCTCCACCCCCGGCTAGACCGGGCGAAGTCCGGAACGAAACCCTGCCCGGTCACGGTGTGAGTCGCCAGTGCCTCGATGCCGCTGAGCCCGGCCGCGACAAGGGCGGCGATGTGGCCGTCGCCGCGATACTCGCGCAGCAGCGACAGGCCATGCCAGAACTCCAGGTGCGGGCCGGTCGGCCAGTCCAGATCGGCGTGTCCCGCATACAGCGGGCGACCCTCGACGCCGCATGCGCCGGCCGCCTCGCGAACGAGTGCGGCCACCGCGATCATCTCGGCCGAGGCGATGAGGTCGGCGCCCAGGAGGCGGCGCAGGGCGGCGTCCACGGCGGCGAACCGGGCCTCGATGACCGCCGACGGGCTGGCGAGCTCCCATGCCCGCGGAATGCACTGCGCCACGAGTGCCGGGCTGAAGTTATAGAAGGTGGCCGTCACGACGCCGGGACCGACTGCACCCATCGGCGCCGAGCGCCCGGCGAAATAGCACATGCGCCCGGCTTCGAGGCCGAGGCTCGTGAACTGCTGCTCCGCCTCGGGAGCGAAGTAGATCAGTGAGTGCAGCGCGTTGGTCGCGTTGTGTGCTCGCCGGACGAGCGGGGAGGTCATGGACGAACCATAGATCGGCGCGGCATCCGGCGGCGACCGCCGAGGGCGGGAGGCGGCCGGATCAGGCGCCCTCGGGGTCCTTGCGAGGCCTGCCGCGCTTGCGGTCCCACCGCTCCGCGAAGGCGACGATATCCGAGCGTAGCCACAGGCTGGCGGCGCGAAGCTTATAGGCAGGTGCGGGGAAGTCCGAGTGCTCCACGGCAAGCTGATGCACCCGCTGGACGGACACGCCGAGGATTTCGGCGGCCTCGGGCCCGGAGACGAGCTCGGGAAGGTGCGGCCGGGCGAGGTCCTCGGCCAGCACGTCCTCGTCCAGCACGTCCTCACGGACCGCCTCGGCGCGAACGACCGGCCACGCGGGCAGGCCCGCCTGCTTGGCCAGCAGGGTCACCAGCGCGGCGCCGAGGGCGGCGCCATCGGCGGCACCGTTGGCCTCGACTCTTATCCGCGCGGACCACGATCGTTTGCCGCCCCGCACGGCGGCCTGGTAAGGCTCGGCGGCGTCGGCGAACGCTTTCAGCGCGGCCCTGTCCAGATCCCCGGCACCGTCCGCGCGAGCCTGGATCAAGACGCTGAAGAACGTCACGGTCGCCTCCTCGTCGGCCCGGCCGGGCGCCCGGCCCCGCGCCCGGCCCGGCCCGGCGCCCAGGCACCCGGCGCGCGCCCAGGCTCTTGATTGATGATCATCAATAATTTATGGCATATTCGAGTCATCGTCAATGATTTATACCGGCGCGATGCTGCCGGTCCCGCTCTCGCGCTAATTCCAGCCGTGTCTACGACGTATCTTGAACCCGGCTCTGGCGAGATTGCGGGCACTGGCGGATTCCGGTGCGGCGGTAACTACAGCGGCATGAGCGCCGGCCACCGCCGCCTGAATGAGCCGGTGGTTCAGCAGCGCTGTCTGCGCTCCCAGCCTGCGCGCCGCAGGAACAGTGGCGGCCCCGCCCAAAACGGCCGCATTGCGGTGGACTGAGAAGGCGGCGGCCGCAACCGGCCAGTCTCCTTGCCAGGCTAGGAAACGCCGTATCCCGGCCGCCGAGTGCTCGGCGCGCAGGAATCTGCCCAATACCGGGCTCGGGCTGTAACCGGCGGCCAGGGTGTCAAGGAACAGGAGTTCCTCGTCCTGAGTCCCGGCCTCCGTCACGTGAAGATCGTTCGCCTCAGCTGGAATCGCGGACAAGGACAGCAGGTCGATGGTGCCGACTGGTCGCGGTTGCCCCGCCGTAAAGCCCAGCCGCCGAAGTCCGTCGGCCAGGGCCAAAGTCGGCTCGTCGGTCGCGAGAGACGGTGCCGAAGCGTTGGCTGCCGCGAAAACGGCGATGACATCGGGCAGCGCGTCGAGCGACTCCTCGGTCAGCCCGGAAATCGAATTGAGAAAGCCGAGGCCTGGTGCGGTCGTGAGTAGCGCCAGCAGTCCGTTGTGCTCGAAAGCGCAAAACCGGCCCGGCACCCCAGCCTCGGCCGCGGCGGCAAAGGCGACCTTAGACCGATCATGCAAGCACCGCTCGGCCGCGGCGAGATCCACCGCGTCAGTATCCCTCAGTTGCCCGTTCCGGATGTCGGCGGCTCCTTCGCGTGGCCGGGCAGGCAGCCACGCCCAAGGTCTGGTCTGGACGGCCTGACCAGGCGCCCGCCTAGGTGATTGATCCGCGTACGATCGTCAGATCGTGACCCCTGTTTCCGCCACGCCGTCGGCCGTGACTGTCCGCGTGCCGGCGAAGGTGAATCTCCAGCTAGCCGTCGGGCCGGTCCGGCCCGACGGCTATCACGGCGTGGTGACGGTCTACCAGGCGGTCTCGCTGTACGACGAGGTAACGGTGCGGTCGGCCGAGCGGACCAGGGTCCTGGTGAGCGGCGAGGACGCGGCATCGGTGCCCACTGGTCCCACCAACCTGGCCAGCAAGGCGGTGACCGCGCTGGCCAGGGCGACGGGGCGGCGCGGAGCCAGTCGGCCCGCCGTGCAGATAGAGATCCGCAAGCGCATTCCGGTTGCTGCCGGGCTCGCCGGGGGCAGCGCGGACGCCGCGGCGACCCTGGTGGCGTGCAACGAGCTCTGGCGCACCGGCCTTACCCAGCAAGAACTTTGCGAGGTTGGCGCCAGGCTCGGCAGCGACGTTCCGTTCGCGCTCGTCGGCGGCACAGCGGTCGGGCGCGGTCGCGGCGAACTGCTGACGGCAGCCCTGGTGGCCGGGTCCTACCACTGGGCGCTGGCCTTCGCTTCCGGCGGCCTGTCGACTCCCGACGTCTACGCAACCTGCGATCGGCTGCGGGCCGCGCGCTCGGTGGACGGCGCCGAGGTCCCCGAGCCGCAGCTCAGCGGCCCGCTGATGACCGCGCTGCGATCCGGCAACCCGGCCGCGGTCGGCCCGGAGCTGGTGAACGACCTGCAGCCGGCCGCGATCTCGCTCCGTCCGGAACTGCGGCGCGCGCTGACGGCCGGCCGGGAGCACGGCGCGGTCGGCGTGATGGTGTCGGGCTCGGGTCCGACCTGCCTGTTCCTGGCCACCGACGCGGCGCATGCACGAGACCTCGCGGTCTCGCTGACCGGCGCCGGGATCTGCCGGGCCGTAACTCTGGCCAGCGGACCGGTGCCGGGTGCCGCCGTCGTGCCCGCGAGGGAATCGGTGTGAACCTGGTCAACCTGGAGCTGGCCACCAAGGCATACGGCCCGCGAGCGCTACTCGACCGGTTGTCGCTGGGCGTATCGGCCGGGGACCGGATCGGCGTGGTCGGGCGGAACGGCGCGGGCAAGACCACGCTACTGGCGGCGCTCGCGGGAACCGCTGACCTCGACTCGGGACGCTCGACGCGAGCCAGGGGCAGCACGGTCGGCTACCTGGCGCAGGTGCAGCAGGCGACCGGGCGGGTCGCGGAGGTCGTGTTCGGCTCGCTGCCCGAGCACGAGTGGGCGGCGGAGCCGAGGAGCCGCGCCGTCATCGGAGCGCTGCTGTCCGACATCGACCCCAGCGCCGAGCTCGGGCGCCTGTCGGGCGGCGAGCGCCGGCGCACCATGCTGGCTGCGGTGCTCCGCGGCCGCCACGACCTGCTCCTGCTCGACGAGCCCACCAACCACCTGGATATCGAGGCCATCCGCTGGCTTGCGGGCTACCTGCGCGAGTACGGCAAGAGCTATGTGGTGGTCACTCACGACCGGTGGTTCCTGGATGAGGTCTGCGAGCGGACGTGGGAGCTCGCCGACGGTCAGGTGCATTCCTACGACGGCGGGTACTCGGCCTACGTCCTGGCGAGGGCCGAGCGAGCGAGGCTCGCCGAGGCGGCGGACGTGCGCCGGCGCAACCTACTCCGCAAGGAGCTGGCCTGGCTGCGGCGCGGGCCGCCCGCCAGGACGAGCAAGCCCAAGTTCCGCGTCGAGGCCGCGACCGCGCTGACGGTCGACGAGCCGCCACCGCGCGACGGTGTCGAGCTGACCAGCCTGGCGGCGGCCCGGCTGGGCAAGACCGTCATCGAGCTGACGGATGTCACGGTCACCGCTGGCCAGCGGACGCTGCTGGACGACGTCACCTGGCAGCTCGGACCGGGTGATCGAGTGGGTGTCGTGGGGGTCAACGGCAGCGGGAAGACGACCCTGCTACAGCTCATGGCCGGTGCGCTCCCGGTGTCGTCTCGGCTGGCGGGAACCGGGCATAACGGAACCGGGGAGCTCCAGGCCGCGGGCCGGGTGCTGCGCGGCAGCACGGTGCGGCTGGGCTACCTCACCCAGGAACCACCGCGGGTTGACCCCAGGCTGCGGGTGCTCGAGGCGGCCGAGCAGGTCCGCGGGTCGGTGCAGATCGGGAAACGGGAGCTGTCCGCCAGCCAGCTGCTGGAGCGGCTCGGGCTGCGGGGCGACCGGCAGTGGGCTCCGGTGGGCGAGCTGTCCGGCGGCGAGCGCCGCCGGCTCCAGCTGATGATGATGCTGCTGGCGGAGCCGAATGTGCTGCTGCTGGACGAGCCGACCAACGATCTGGACATCGAGACGCTCACCGAGCTGGAGGACCTGCTCGACGGATGGCCGGGCTCCGTGGTGGCCGTCAGCCACGACCGGTACTTCCTGGAGCGAGTCACTGATCATGTGATCGCCCTCGTGGACGGCAAGCTCGCGTTCCTGCCGGGCGGCGTGGATGAGTACCTGGCCCTTCGTGACCAGCAACGCGACGGCAGGCCCACCGCCGCGCGGCCCACCGCGCGCGCCGACCAGCTGGCGGGATCTGCCGCGGGTCCGGGGGACGGGAGTGGCGGCGCAGCGGGTGCGGCTTCGGCGGCGCGTCAGCGTGCCGGGCAGAAAGAACTCGCCCGGCTGGAGCGTCAGATCAGCAGGCTGACCGCCACCGAGTCGAGTCTGGGCGGCGAGCTGGCGCAAAGCGCCACCGACTACGCCCGGCTGATCGAGCTCGGTGCGCAGCTGAAGACCGTGCAGGAGGAGCGAGCCGCGCTCGAAGAGCGCTGGCTGATCCTGGCGGAGGAACTCGGGGGGTGAGGCGCCGATCGGCTAACCCTGCTCGGCGAGCAGGAAGGCCAGCGCGATGATGGCGTACCCGGTGCCGTTCGCGTGCTCGTTCGGTCTGCGCGGGCCGTGGGAGCAGGCCCAGGTCAGCTGGCAGATGGTGGCGACGTTGCGCGGGACGGCGCCGAGCTGCGGCAGCCGGACCCGGTCGGCGAAGTCGCCGCTGTGAAAGGCAGCGAAGACGTTCGCGACGCGAGCCCCGTAGCGTTGATACATGCGACTCAGCAGGCCGTTGTAGCCGTCCACGAGCCGCTCGGTGAGCACGGCGATTTCCTGGCCGCTCTTGCCGTCGAACCAGCCGGCTAGCTCGGGCACGTAGTAGTTCATCCCGATGATCTTGACCTTGCGGCCGCCCGCCGCGCGCAGGCCCGACAGGATGGTCCGCAGGTCGTCGACGGTCAGCCTGACCCGGGAGCTCATGCAGCGGGCGACCTTGTTGAGCGCAGCGCCCAGAAAGCAGGAGTTGGGATCGTTGGCGCCGATGTCGATGGTGACGAGCGACACCTCGCGGCGGTGCGCGCGCAGGAAGCTCCGGGCCGCGGCGAGCTGGGAGCCGGCGGTGTAGTGACAGATCCCGCCTCTGATCATGGTGTAGGAGGTCTCACCCGAGCAGCCCAGCTTGACGAGCCGCAAGTTCGGGTCGCCGCGCCGCAGGACGGCATAGAGCCGGTCGGGATAGCCGTCGGCGGTCGCCCGGCTGGCGCCGGCTGAGTTGGGCTGGACGCCGCGCGCGAGTGAGTCGCCAAGTGCTAGGTAGTAACGAGGCCCGTCCGCCGCCGCATCGGCACCGACGGAGCGGTCCGCCGTCGTGCGGGCTGGCGTGCCGGCCGGGGAACCCGAGCACCCCGCGATCAGACCCGCGAGCAGAATCGCGATCAGGCCCGCGGTCGCGACCGTCGCGACGCCAGTGACGAAGTGGCGAATGGCTGCTAACCCCCGAAGGTGTGGCAGGAATCTCCAGTTCTAGGTGCCGTTTGAGTCTAAGCGCGCTTGTGGCCGTGCGTCGAACGGCCGTGCGTCGAACGGCGCGAGCAGAGTCCTGAGCAGGGTCGCCAGCGTCGCCTGCTGGGCCGGGTCCAGTCCGGTGAGCAACTCGTGCTCCCGCTCCAGCAGGCCGGCCAGCGCGGCATCGGCGGCTCGCTTGCCGCCGTCGGTCAGCGCGACCAGGACCCCGCGCTTGTCCTGCTGGTCGCGGTGCCGGCTGACCAGGCCGGCGGCGGCCAGGCGATCGATCCTGTTCGTCATCGTGCCGGAGGTCACCAGCGTCGCGTGCAGCAGCGCGCCGGGGCTGAGCTGATACGGCGGGCCCTGCCGGCGCAGCGCGGAGAGGACGTCGAACTCCCAGGGCTCCAGTCCGTGCGCGGCGAACGCGGCCCGCCGAGCCCGGTCCAGGTGCCGGGCGAGCCGGGACAGGCGGCTCAGGACCTGCAGGGGCGAGACGTCCAGGTCTGGTCGCTCGGCATGCCAGCGGTCGACCAGATCGTCGACCTCGTCGCGCATGGGAGCCGGCGAGGCGTCGTCGTCCGGTATCCCGCGCAGCGCCATGCCGTGCAGCATATCTCTTGACATCGAGACTTCAGGGCCGGTAAATATGAAGCGAAAGTATCTCGATGTCGAGAGATTTAGGTGGTCGACGTGTGGGATCCAGCGCAGTACCTACGGTTCGGCGATGAACGATCGCGCCCGTTCTTCGATCTGGTCGGCCGGATCGGGGCGGAGCGCCCCCGCCTGGTAGTGGACCTCGGCTGCGGACCAGGCCAGTTGACGGCCGGGCTTGCTCGTCGGTGGCCCGACGCCCAGGTACGCGGCATCGACTCCGCCGCGGAGATGATCGCCGCCGCCGAGCGGTTGCGGCGCGACGCCCCGGCGGGAGGCCTGGGCGGGCTCAGCTTCGCCCGCGGTGATGTCCGGGACTGGCGGCCGACTGACCCGGTCGACGTGATTGTGTCCAACGCCGTGCTGCAGTGGGTTCCGGACCACGAGAAGCTACTCGTCGCGTGGGCCGGAACGCTGGCCCCGGGAGGCTGGCTGGCTTTCCAGGTTCCCGGCAATTTTGACCAGCCCAGTCATGCGATCCTGCGCGAACTGGCCGCATCGCCGCGGTGGCGCTCGCTGCTGGCGGACGTGCCGCTGAACCGGCAGGCCGCCGATCCGGCGCGGTACGTGGACCTGCTCAGCCGGGGCGGCTGCTCCGTGGACGCGTGGGAGACGACCTACCTGCACGTGCTGCCGGGCGAGGATCCGGTGCTGGAGTGGTACAAGGGAACGGGCCTGCGCCCGGTCCTCGCGGCGCTGGAGCCGGCGCAAGCGGCCGCTTTCCTGGCGGAATATGGAGCTAGAGCGCGCGCGGCCTACCCGCCGGAGCCGTACGGCACGGTCCTGCCCTTCCGCCGCGTATTCGTGGTGGCAACGCGGCGTCTCCCCGACTAGCCTAGCTCGCGCAGCCGGTCGCGGGCCGCCGCGGAGATACGCGGCTTGGGGTCGAGCTGGGATAGCCCGTTCCAGGCGAGGTTCACCAGGTGCGCGGCCACCTCTTCGAGGTTCGGCTTACGTGCGTCCAGCCACCACTGGCCGGTGAAGGCGACCATGCCCACCAGCATCTGCGCGTACATGGGCGCCAGCTTGGGGTCGTAGCCGCGGGCCTTGAGCACG
>Ga0209839_10000115_pt1 | contig 36921 bp, 37 predicted proteins | sample OrgsoiDNA2013050_FD_185800 | JGI IMG/M metagenome (GOLD analysis project Ga0209839, IMG submission 185800) | Permafrost soil microbial communities from the Arctic, to analyse light accelerated degradation of dissolved organic matter (DOM) -... | ecosystem: Environmental > Terrestrial > Soil >... | reverse complement strand
AGCGTTGTCGCTGTCCCAGCTCGACGTTGAGATCGGCCGCTACCTCACTCAGGACTATCACCACCGGGTACATCAGGAAACCGGGCAGCCACCGATCGCCCGGTGGCTGGGGACTGGGTGGCTGCCGCGGATGCCCGAGTCGCTCGAGGCCCTGGATCTGCTCTTGCTCACCGTGGCGACACCCCGCAAGGTCCACCGTGACGGCATCCGCTGTCACGGGCTTCGCTATCTGGATCTGACCTTGGCGGCCTACGTGGGGGAGCAGGTGACGGTCCGGTACGACCCGCGGGACCTGGCCGAGATCCGGGTGTTCCACCAGGGCAGCTTCCTGTGCGTCGCGGTGTCCCCGGAACTGGCCGCGGCCAGCATCAGCCTCAAGGACCTGGAGGCCGCCCGGAACCGGCGCCGCCGGCAACTCCGGCAGGAACTCTCCGCGCGGCGCAGCCTGGTCGACGAACTCACCCACCCCGTCCGGGAAGCCGTCCCGACCGAATCGGCCACCATCACCCGAACCCCGACCGTGGCACCGGTCGATCCGCCCCGACCCACCGCGACCCGGCTGAAGATCTACCGCGAGGACTGAACACCGCGCACCGCAGGGAAAGGGAGTCCGGCATGACCCGAACGGCGACGGTTCCGCGGCCGCCCCGGCAGATGGCCGGATTCCTAGTCATCAAACAACACCGCCGGTTCGTCGAGTTCGCCGACGCCGTGCGCCGCGAGGGCTACCTAGGGCTGTGCTTCGGCCCTCTCCTTCCATGAAGCTGCGAGCCAGGTTCCAGCGCCTGTCGCGCTCAGCCAGTGAGTAGACGGGAACCGAAGTGCGTTGCATCGGCGGGAACATCATGCTGCTAGCCCTGTCGTGATTCGGCGATGAGCGCGGTGGCGGTGTCGATGATCGTCTGTTCGGTGGGGCGGGGATGCCAGCCGAGCTGGGTGCGTGCTTTGCCGCTGTCGACGAGCCTGGTGCGTCCGAGCTCGGAGCGCACCATCGCCATCTGCGGGTTGCGCCGCGCGAGCAGCTTGACGACGATGTCGGGCATGGTGCGCACGGGCACCTTGGCGGCTTCGTTCGGGAGCTTCTCGCGCAGGATGCGGGCGATGTCCCGGTACCACAGGAAGGTGCCCGAACCGAGGAAGCGCTGGCCTGCGGCGGCCGGGCTCGTCATGGCGAGAATGTGAAGTTCGGCGATATCGCGCACGTCGACGATGTTCCAGCCTATGTTCGGCACGGCGGGAATCTCGCGGGCGAGCAGGCGGCGGATGATCTCGACCGTTCCCGGCCTGTTCGGTGTGCCCAGCATGGGGCCCTGCATGAACGTCGGCAGGACGGCGGTCAGTTCGAGCCCGGTCGCGGCGGCGAGTTCCCACGCGTCGCGCTCGGCGAGGATCTTGGAATCGGGGTACGCGCGAACCGGGGTGCCGGACGGCGCGGTCCATGTCGTCTCGGTCGCGGGCGTGTCCGGGTCGCCGGTGTCGGCCGTGACGCCGGAGGAGGTGAGCACGGCACGCCTGACCCCGGCGCGGGCGGCGGCGCCCAGGACGCGGCGGGTGCCTTCGCGGGCGGTTGTGATGAGATCCGCGCCCGCGTCGAAGGGCAGGGGCGAGGCGGTGTGCAGCACGTAATCGGCACCCGCGGCCGCCTCGTCCCAGCCGTCGTCGCCAAGGAGATCGGCGGCCGCGAACTCGATGGTCCCGGCTGCTTGCCCGCCTGCCTGCTCACTCACGGCGTCGCGCACCTGCAGCGCTTTGTCGAGGCTGCGTATGGTGGTGCGCACCCGGTAGCCGCGCTGGAGCAGGCCCGCGATCATCCAGCTGGCCAGGTAGCCGGTTCCGCCCGTGACGAGCACCGTCTCGCCGACGTGACTGGCGGTCATCTATTCCTCCATAATCATTGAGTTTCTCATTGATATTGGGAGGGTATCATAGGTCCATGACCGTAAGCCGTGACGCGAAGGCACCGACGACCCGCCCTGCGGACGTCGAGCGGAAAGCCGAGATCGTCCGAGTTCTCGTGGAGGTGGGAAACGCCGCGGATGCGGTCGTGGCCCAGGTGCTCAGCGAGTTCGGGGTCCCGACCTCCGTCGCCGGCACGCTGTGGGCGCTTGCCCCGGGAACCGAGCCGCCGACAATGCGGGAGGTGGCAGCCCGCCTGCACTGCGACCCTTCCACGGTCAGTCTCGCCGCCGACAAACTCCAGAGCATGGCACTCGTCGCCCGCCAGCCTCATCCCGCCGACGGCCGCAAGCGCACCCTGGCCCTCACCGAACAAGGACACGAATTGTGGGAGGCGCTCAGAACGCGGCTGCACGCCTCCGGGCTGTTCGCCGGTCTCGACGCGCACGAACAGGACACCTTGCTCGCGCTGCTGACGAAAATGCGAAACCCGCAACGCCCATAGCCGATCCCTGACCGACAACCAGGGCCGCACCCCAATGCGGCCAAACGCCCGGCCGAAGACATCCACTCAATCGGCTGATCTGCCCAGATCACCGCGCCGAACCGCGACGTTTCCCGGCCCGGCCGCCAGCCCGTCGCTACTCGATGACTCCGGCGGTCTCCGGGCCCAGCGCCCGGTAGAGCGTGGCGCGGCCGATCCCCAAGTGCTTCGCGATAGCAGTGACCGACTCGCCTTTGGCACGGCGGGCCAGGGCGACGGCCAGGGTGTCGTCGTCCACGGCGGCGGGTCCGTCCGCCTTTGCGTCCCTGGGCCGCCGCGGCGGCCAGGCCGTCCAGGGTCCGCTCCTGGATGAGCTCGCGCTCCATCTCCGCGGCCATCGCCGCGACCATGAACAGCATGAGTAGCGTCAGGGTGCGCCGGAGCTCCGGGCGGTCGCCGCGGGTGCTGGCCGTCTCCACAATCACCTCGCGGCAGTCGGCCGCGGCCAGAGTACGACCAGGCGCAGGTGGCGTGACCCGCCGCGTGCGGACGAGCCGGTCGCGGTGCGGCGCTAGTCTCGCCGGCGTTCGAGGCGAAGTGCGAGCTTGGGACAGGCGCGGATGGCGACGCGGGCATCGCCGAGCTGGTCGGCCGGCACGGCCTCGCGGCTGATGACGGGGAAGCCCCAGTCGTCGAGCGTGATCAGCTCGGGCAGCATGTCGGCGCACAGGCCGCGGCCGTCGCAGGCGATGGGGTCAACCCGCAGTTGCGAGCCGGCGCCGCGGCCGGTCCTGACCGTCATCGCCGGCTCCGCGGCGGGAGCGGCAGGATGCTGCTGGTCCCCGCGCACCAGCCCCGGGCATGCTGGCGCAACTCGGCGGTGAAGACCTCGAGGGCGCTGCGCACCAGGCGGGCGGCGCCGTCGGGGTGGCTGCAGGCGCCGCGGCCGTCGACCTGGCCGAGCCATCGCCGCAGCATCCGCAGATCGCTGGTCCGGCCCGCCGCGATCCCCTCCAGCTGGCCGGCCACGGCGTCGAGGCCAAACAGGCACGGGCCGCACTGTCCCGCGGACTCGTCAGCCAGGTAGCGCACTACCCTGGCGGTCTCACGAAGGCCGCACGCACGCTCGGGCAGTGCCGCGATCAGGCCGGCCCCGACTCCGGCGCCGAGGTCGGCGAGCCCAGCCGACGAGAACGGCCGGGTCGCCGCGTCGGCCGCGTCGACCCAGGTACCGGAGTAGCCGCCGATCAGCAGGGCCTGCAGCGGCGCCGACGGGCCGCCCGCCAGGCTGAGCACCTCCCCGGTCGGGGTGCCGAGAGCGATCTCGTGCACGCCGGGCTCGCGCACCGCGCCCAGGATCGTGACCAGCATCGACCCGGCCTCCTCGGGCGTCCCGACGGACCGGAACCACGATGCGCCGTAACGGGCGATGAGCGCGAGGTGCGCGAGGGTCTCGACGTTCTGCACGAGCGTCGGCGCCCCGCCCAGTCCTCGCTCGGACAGCCGGGGCGGCGTGCCGGTCGGCGTCGAGATACCCGCGCCGATCCAGTGCACGACGGCGCTGGCTTCGCCGCCGACGAACCGGTCGGCCGCCGTGACGACCCTGATCCGGATCCGGTCGGCGCCGGCCCGGCTGCGCTCGCTGACAGCCTGGTCAGTGATATCGCGAACCGCGTGATGCACGACGATGACGGCCTCCCGTGCCCCGACGATCTCGGCCGCGAGGACCGCTCCGTCGAGTACCAGGTGCGGTGACCGGGCGAGCAGCACCTTGTCCTTCGCGCTAGCGGGCTCGGCTTCGGTGCCGTTGGCCACGACGACGGGGTTGCGCCCGGCTGCCACCGCGGCCAGCTTGCGCGCGGTGGGAAAGGCGGCACCGCCCCGGCCGGTCAGGCCGGCGCGGTCCACCTCCTCGATCAGGGGCCGCTGGCGTCGCTGGTCCAGGCCGGCGGACACGAGCGGCCCGTAACGGGCCACGTGGTCGGCCAGGCTGGCGGGGCCGGCCGCGAAGCCGGCCGGCAGCATCCGCGGCAGCGAACCGGTCGCGCCCGTGGTCGCCGGGCCCGTGGTCGCCGGGCCCGCGGCCGCCGGTCCCCTATGCCGTTGAGTCTGGGTGAGCCGCACTACGCTGATGTCCTTTCTTGCGGATTGATCCCCGCCGGGCGGCCGGCTAGCTGGCTGGCCGGCGTGGTGTGCCGGATGGCGTGCAGGAGGCGGGCCACGACGGCCGTCGCTACCGCGGCGGCACAGCCCCACTCGATCAGCGCGACCCACCAGATCCGTAGGTCGTTGCCCGCGGTGAGGGAGTGCGCAAAGGCAACCGGCCAGGCCAGGTAGGCCAGCCAGTGCACGGCGCGCCAGGCCCGGTAGCCCAGGCGGCGGCGCATCAGGCTCGTGAGGAGCACCGCGCCGCCCAGGTCGACGGTCAGGGTGCCCAGGCCGATCGCGAGGGTTCGGTAGCCGGACGCGAACGGCAGCACCGTGGCCGCCCAGCCGATCGTGACGAAGGGATCCAGGATCGCGGTCACGACGTGCAGTCCGAGGAAGGCGACGCAGAACAGCGCGAGGGTCCGGTGCAGCTCGGCGGCCGCGAAGCGCCGCCCGCGGCCTGCCACCGAGCCTAGCCGGGCCGCCACGCCCGCCACGGCCACCGCGCTGAACGCGGCCAGCAGGGCCAGCCCGCTGGCCCGGGAGACCAGCCACAGTCCCTGCGATCCCGCTACCGCGGCAGCCGCGCTCATCGCCCGCCTCCCGGCCGTCGCACCCCGCCGTACACATGCGTGCCCGGCGGCACCGGCAAGGTCGCGCCGTCGGCGGCGGCGGGCCAGCCGCCGAGATAGCGCACCTCGCCGTCGCGGGCGACGAGCCGCGCCGGCAGGCCGGTCGTCGCCAGCCAGTCTTCCGCCCGCGGGCCGGCGACGATCGCCGCCGTCGTCGCGGCGTTCGCGTCCGCGCAGGTCGCCGCAGCCGCGCTCACCGTCTGCCAGGGCCCGGCCGCGGGAAGCCCGGTCCGGGGATCGACGATGTGGTGCAGCGACTGGCCCCCGCGCCGCCACTGACGGCAGGTCACCGAGGAGGTGGCGACCGCTCCGCTGGGCAGCCGGACGAGCTGCGGGGCCGCCGAGCGGGCCGGGTCCGGCCCGTCCGCCACGGTGACCGGCCAGCCGTCCCGGGGCGATGTCCCGGCGACGGCGATGTCGCCGCCGAGGCTGACCAGGACGCCGCCGGGCGGCCCGCAGGCGGATCTGGCCGCCCACGCGGCGCGATCGGAGCCGACGCCCTTGGCCGTGGCGCCCAGGTCGAGCCGGACGCCCGGCGGCAGCCGGAGCATGGGCCCGTGGAGCTCGACCCGGTCCCATCCGGGGGCCGGGACCGGCACACCGGGTGGCTCGCCGCGCTGCTGGTCGATGGCGGCGAAATCACGGTCATAGCCCAGGGAGATCAGGGCATCGCCGACCGTGGGATCCACCCAGCCGCCCGTCCACCGTGCCGCGGCCAGCGCCACGCCCACCGCCTCGGTCAGCCCGTCGCTGAGCATGAAGAGGCCGCCGCCGCCGTGGTTGAGCCAGGTGATCTCCGAGTCCGCCCGGAACCGGCTCGCCTGCCGGTCCAGCGCGTCCAGCACGCGATCCACGGCGGCACAGGCCCGGCCGAGGTCCGCCGGCGGCCACACCGCGACGCGGGCGCTGGTGCCCAGCGCGTCCCGTTCGGCGATGGCCAGGGCATCATCGCCCGCGGCGATCCGCCGCCAGGGCGTCACGCCGGCCAGCTCGGACATCGAAGTCGTCGTCATCATCGTCATCGCCATCACCATCAGTTGTCGTGGTAGGCCGGCGCGTGCCGGACGTGAGTGACGACGGTCTTGCCGTTAACGGTGTGGGTCGTGGTGGTCGTCGTCACGCCCGAGCCGCTGGTGGTCGCCACCGAGTGAGTGGCCTGCGGCCCGGTCGCGCCCGCCGCGGTTCCCGCCCCGCCCGTCGCCGCCCCGCCCGCCCCGGTCGCTGCCCCGGTGCCCGCGGCCGAAGTCGCGGCCGGCAGCGCCTGGTGGGCAAGCGCCACGGTGGCGGCTCCGGTGCCGACGATCAGCGCGGCCGCCGTCCAGTTGCTCATCCGCCGGACGTGCCTGATGCCCTGACCTCGGACTGGCGCGGCCGGGCCGGGCGGATCGGCCTGCCAGGAGTCGCCGGGTCCCGGCAGCGGCACCCTGCCGCTGCGGTACGCGCGATCGGAGTCCATGTCTGCTCTTCCTTCCGCTGTGCTGCAAAACGCTGTGTGCTGCGAACTTCTGGCCTGATCATGCGCGAGCGGCGATGAATCGATCGTGAGAGGTTGATGAGAGGCCTCACATCTGGGCGGACTCTTCCGAACTCTCATCGTTTTCTCATCTGACGCTGCGTAGTCTCCAGGCATGCGGGTGCTCGTGATCGAGGACGAGGTGCGGATGGCGCGCCTGCTCAAGCGCGCCCTCGAAGAGGAAGGCCATGCGGTCGACGTGGCCAGTGACGGGCCGGACGGCCTGTGGATGGCGACCGAGAATTCCTATGCCGCGATCGTCCTGGACGTCATGCTGCCGGGCTTCGACGGCTTCGAGCTGTGCCGGCGGCTGCGGGCGGCCGGCATCTGGGCGCCCGTGCTCATGCTCACCGCCCGCGACGAGGTCGGCGACCGGGTTCGCGGCCTCGACGCCGGGGCCGACGACTATCTGGTCAAGCCCTTCAGCCTGCTGGAGCTGTCGGCCCGGCTGCGCGCGCTCGCTCGGCGGGACGACCGGCGACGCCCGGCCGTGCTGTCGGAGGGCGACCTCCGGCTGGATCCGGCCAGCAAGCGGGCCTGGCGCGCCGAGACGGAGCTCACGCTGTCACCGAAGGAGTTCTCGCTGCTCGAATTCTTCCTGCGCCATGCGGGCGCGGTGCTCACCCGGTCGCAGCTAACCGAGGCCGTCTGGGACTTCGCCTACGACGGCGGCTCGAACGTCGTCGACCAGTACGTGAATTACCTGCGCCGCAAGGTGGATGCCCCGTTCGGCCGTCATGACCTCGAGACGGTGCGGGGAATGGGCTACCGGCTCCGGCAAGAGCCGGCGGAGTAGGCCGGAGCAGGAATGTCGATCCGGCTGCGGCTTGCCCTCGTCTTCACGATCGCGGCGGCGACCCTGTTCGCCCTGGGCAGCTGGCTGTTCGTGGCCGAGCTGTCGTCCTCCCTGCTGGGCTCGATCGACACCCAGCTGGCCGCGCAGCTCAGCGGGGCCAGCCGGTACCTGCCCGCCTCCGGCGGCGCGGCGCCGGCCGCGGGCAGCCCGGCCCCCGGCGAGTACGTCGTCCAGGTCATCGACACCGCCGGCCAGGTCCGCGGCGCCAGCGCGGACGCCGGCCGCACTCCGATGCTCGCCGCGGCGCAGCTGGGCCGGGCTCGGGGCGGCCACATCGTCTTCACCACGAGCACGGAAGGTGAGCGCGAGCGCCTGACGGCCGGGCCGCTGGCCGCCCGGCCGGGCTGGGTCGCCGCCGCCGGCGTCTCCCTCGAGGCATTCGACGCCACCCTGAGCGACGTGACCCGGAGCCTGGTCATCGCCGGCGTGGTCCTCGTCGCCGCGGCCGGACTCGGCGCCTACGGGCTGGCCCGCGCCGCCCTGTCCCCCGTCGAGCGGCTGCGCCGCGAGGTTGCCGCGCTGTCCGAGCGGGACCAGGCACCGGGCGTGCGGGTCCCGGCCACGCGGGACGAGATCGCCGCGCTGGCCACCACGATGAACGACCTGCTGGGCCGCCTCCAGCGGGCCCTCGCGCGACAGCGCGCGCTGGTCGCCGACGCCAGCCATGAGCTGCGCACCCCGTTCGCCGTCCTGCGCGGCGAGCTCGAGCTGGCCGCGCGGCCGGGCCGGAGCCGGGCGGAACTCGCCGAGGCGGTGGCGCGGGCCGGCGAGGAGGCCGCCCGCCTGGCCCGCATCACCGAGCAGCTGCTCCTGCTGGCTCGCGGCGACGAGGACAGGATGGCCCCCCGGCTGGAACGCACCAGCATGCCGGCGCTGCTAGCCCGCAGCGCGGCGCGAGCGGCGGCCCGGGCCAGCGACGCCGGCGTCTCCTGCGAGGTAGCCGCGCCCGCTGACCTGACCGCGCGCGTGGACCCGGACCGGATCGGCGAGGCCGTCGACAACCTGGTCGACAACGCGCTCAGGTTCGCGCCCGCGGGCACGGCGATCCAGATCCGCGCCCGGGCCGCGGGGCACGACGGCCGTGACCTGGAGATCGAGGTCCGCGACGGCGGCCAGGGCTTCCCGGCCGACTTCCTGCCGCACGCTTTCGAGCGCTTCCGCCGCCCGGACAGCGGCCGGGCCAGGTCCGATGGCGGCGCGGGCCTCGGGCTGGCCATCGTCAGCGCCATCGCCCATGCGCACGGCGGCCGCGCCGTGGCCCGCAATCAGGCCGAGGGCGGCGCCGCGGTTGCCCTGGAGCTTCCCGGCGCGGCAGCCTCCCCGCCGCCGAGTGACGAGGGCTCCTAAGCGAGCATCCGCGGCCGCCGGGACGTTCGTTACCAGGCCCGTGACTTAGGCCCCTAGCCGGACGCCGGCCGTCGTGCAGGCTGGGGGTAGAGCTAGAACGGGAGGTGGGCATCGTGCACGCCATCGTGGTATACGAGAGCCTTTTCGGAAACACCCGCCAGATCGGCGAGGCAGTAGCGGAGGGACTCCGGACCGCCCGGCCAGACCTCGAGGTGAGGTGCCTGCCCGTCGCCGACGCGGCCGCCGAGGGCGACCTCGGCCAGGCGATCCTGCTGGTGGTGGGTGGCCCGACACATGTCCTGGGCATGTCATCGCCGCGGACGCGGACGTCCCAGGGCAAAGACCATCAGCTCGCCGGGCCGGGCGTGCGGGAGTGGCTAGCCGGGCTTCCCGCCGCGGCGCGCGGAGCCAGGGCGGCGGCCTTTGACACGCGGCTGGATAAGTGGTTCGCGGGCGGAGCGGCCCCGCGCATCGTGCGCGGGCTGCGGCGGCTGGGCTATCACCTGACCGCCGATCCCCAGGCATTCTTCGTCGAGGGCATGTCCGGGCCGCTGCGGGCCGGCGAGCGGGAGCGGGCTACGCAGTGGGGTTCCGCGCTGACCGCGCGAATCCCGACTGGGTCCCGGCTCTGACCGCGGCGGCTCACTGGAGAGAGCTGGCCTCGAGCCGGTCGAGTAGCCGGGCCAGGTCTACCGTGGCGATCCGCACCGAGGAGTCGCTGCACGCGTAGGGCAGCACGATCGTCTCGCCGTGCAGCAGCGAGCCGCAGGAGTAGACGACGTTGGGAACGTACCCGTCGCGCTCTGACTCGTCGGCCACGAGCAGCGGCTCCGGCAACGCCCCTAGCAGGCGCTCGGGCTGGTCCAGGTCCAGCAGGATCGCGCCGATGGCGTACTCCCGCATCGGCCCGACGCCGTGCGTGAAGACCAGCCAGCCTGCCGGGGTCTCGATCGGCGAGCCACAGTTGCCGAGCTGGACCAGCTCCCACGGGCGGGTCGGCGCGTGGACGGTGACGGCCGGGCCCCAGCGATGCAGATCGCCCGAGTAGGTGATCGCGTTGGTCTCCCGGTCCCATCGCGATAGCGCGGCGTAGCGGCCGCCGAGGCGCCGGGGGAACAACGCCATGCCCTTGTTCCCCGTCGCGGGGCCGGCGAGCTGCGAGACCGAGAAGGTCGCGAAGTCCGCGGTGGTCAGCAGCTGCGACGCCACGCCCCGGCCATCGAACGCCGTGTACGTCGCGTAATAGGCCTGCTCCTCGCCGTCGCTGAAGCGCACGAACCTCGCGTCCTCCATGCCGTGGTCCTCGGCCGGGCCGGCGGGCCACAGCACCCGCTCGGACAGCGCGTGCCGCTCATCAAAGCTGACCTGGTAGTTGGACGCCGCCATCCAGTGCAGCCCGTCGACGAGGGCCGCGGAGTCGCCGCGGGTCACCTGCTGCCGGGACAGCTCGGCCACGGCAGCGTCGAGCTCGGCCAGGCTGAAGCGGGACGGCAGCAGGCTCCACAGGAATTGCGCGTCCTCGCCGCAGTGACCGAGCTCGGCGAGTTTTTCCCGGAAAAGGTCACGCTCGTAGGCCACGCCGCGGGAGTGACCGGTGTCCAGGAACCGGCCTGGCTCGTCGATGCTGATCCCGCCGGCCGCGATCGTGCCGGTCCGGAACTCAATGCTCGACAGGTGGCCCTCGCCCACGGCCCGCAGGCTCATCACGAACCGGAGCTCCCCGGGCCCGCAGCCGGCCTGGTCGGGATGCGCCACAATCGACGGATTGAACAGGGCCGCGGCCTCCAGCGCGTACTCCTGGGTGAAATAGGCCCCGATCAGGCGCCGACGGGTGCTGCCCACGACGATCCGCGCCCCGAGCCGGTGGGCGACCAGCCCGAAATTGCGTTCGAGGGTTGCCCCCAGGTCCCGGTACCGGTCAGCGAACCGGGCCCCCGTTCGGGCCAGCGTGCGGTCTACCTCGTCATCACTCATCGCCAGGACGCGATCGATAACCGCCCGGGCCCGCGACTCGCCGTGGATCAAGGTCTCCTGGCCGGGCACGAACAGCTGGCTCAGCGTGCGGGACGAGTCGGGCAGCAGGCGGTGCCGGGTACGGGCCACCAGGCTCGCGGCGCCCGTCACGGTGTCCTCCATCACAGTGCCCCCATCACAGTGCCCCATCACAGTGCCGCGATCACAGGGCCGCGATCACAGGGCCGCGATCACAGGGCCGCGGCACTGACGCGACAGCCGTGCTGCAGCACGGAGATCATGGCCAGCGTCGACTCCGCGCCCTGGTTGCGATTACGGCTGGTGGGACCGAGGCCGTCGCAGCCGCCGCCCGTCCGCTCGTCCAGCAGCGGAATCGCCGCGTCGTTATCTCCGAGGAACCACGCCACGCTCAGGTCGAGGCCGACCAGCCAGCCCGGGTCGCCGGTGACCGCCGCCGCGCGCACGCAGGCATCGGCCAGCGCGGCGACCTCGATCGGCTGCTGGTCGAAGCCGGGCCGCGGCTCCCCCGGGCCCCAGCCGCCGACCGGCACCACCGACAGGTGACCGCTGCGAGTCTCGCCGGCCAGCAGCCACTCCAGCATGCGCAGCCCATCGCGGAGAATCGGGTCCCGGCCAAGTCTCCAGCCCGCCACGATCACGGCCTCGGCGATCGCCGCGTTGGCGTAGCTGAGCCTGGGCGCCGGCCAGGGCCAGGCGCGGCCGGCGGGCGGCTCGCCGATGACGGCTGCGGCGCCGGCCAGCAGGCCGAGCGCGCCGGGATGGTCCGGCCAGCTATCGAGGACCTCGGCGGCCCCGAGCGCCGCGAACGCCATGGCGTGCGGCCACTGCGAGCTGACCTGGGCGCTGGCCGTGAACCGGGTGAGCGCATCCGCCCGGATCCCGGCCGTGGGGCCCCGGGCGGCCGCGGTGCCCAGCCCCCACAGTGCCCGGCCCCAGCAATCGCCGGTGCCCGGCTCGTCGTGCCAGCGGTGGTCGTAGCCCAGACGGTTACGGAACCGGCCGTCGGGTGCCTGCGCCTGCGCCAGAAAGTAAAGGTAACGTCGCCCCAGCGTGATGAGCTCCTGAGCCGGTGACGGCTCCCGGCACACCATCACCAGGCCCCGGGCGACGTCATCGACGCAGTACCCGTGCTCATACCGGGGCACGATCCCCTCGGCGTGCTCCAGCAAGCCAACATGATCGGTCAGCCGCAGCAGATGGCGGAATGGCGCGGCCGGGCAGTTCATATCGCGGCTGGCTCGCGCGTCTGGGTCAGCGCGGATGCCAGTTCCCGGTAGGACCTCGCGACGGCCGGCCAGAGCAGCTGCGGCGCCAGGTCCATCGAATGGCGGCTCATGGACGCGGCGAGGCCCGGCTCGGTGACGACCCGGTGCAGGGCGGCGGCGGCCGCGGCCGGGTCCTGCCGCTCCACCAGCAGTCCCGCGCCGCCTTCCAGCAGCTCCACGGCGTGCGGGAAACTGGTCGAGATCACGGGCTTGCCCGCGGTGACCGCCTCGATCAGCACCCCGGAGGTGACCTGCTCCAGGGAGTCATAGGGCAGCAGCACGACGTCCGCAGAGCCGATGAGATCCCGCAGGGCGTCGGTGGGCAGGAAGCGGGCCTCGAACCGGACCAGGTCCGCCACGCCCCGGGCTCGCGCTCGGGCCTCGAGCAGGCCGCGATACGCCTCGCCATCACGGGCGCGCACGCGCGGGTGGGTCTGGCCAGCGACCGTGTAGGCGATTTCCAGCCCCTGGCCGCGCAGCAGGGCGATCGCGTCGATCGCGTGCTCGATCCCCTTACCGGGCCCGAGCAGGCCCCAGGTCAGCGCCATCGGGCCGCAGTTCGCCGCGCGCGGCGTCGCGGCGACCCGGTTGTCGGCGGAGCCGTGCGGTATCACGCAGACCTTCGCCGGACTCACGCCGTAAAGCTCCAGCAGCCGCGAGCGCGCCGTGTGCGTCATCGTCACGACCGCGCTGGCCGCATCAATGACGTCGTCGAGAATCCTGCGCTGCCGCGGGGTGGGCTGGGCCAGGACGGTATGCAGGACCACGATGCTCGGAACGTGCAGCGCGTCGAGCAGGGGAACGAGGTCCCGGCCATCGGGCCCTCCGTAGATTCCGTACTCGTGCTGCACGATCGCGACATCGAAGGCGTTGAGTACCTCGACGGCGGCGGCCGCGCTGGCGGCGGAGCCGTTCACGAGGTCCGCGGCGACCTCGGGCGCGTCGTACGGCGTCGGCTCATCGAGCACCCGGATTATGCCGACCTGATCGCCTGGCCCGCGCAGATGGGCGAACAGGGCGGCGCTGAAGGTCGCCAGGCCACATTGGGTGGGCGGGTACGTGCCGAGTAGCGCGTACGCCTGGGGCATGAGGATCCTCCGAGGCTCACTAGACAGGCCTAGCGTGCCCCGGATTTCCGAGCAGTGGCTGAGCGTCCTCCGCGGGCCTCGCGTAGCGGACGCAGCTTCCAAGCTATCGGACGAACGATCTCGCGGCGCCGGTATGAACGATCCCCGCCCGGTGCGAACCCGGCGGCGCTAGGCGCTGAGGTCCGGGATGAGCTGGACGATCGTCTTGCCGATGTTCATGCCGGTGAGCATTCCGATGAAGGCCGATACGGCGTTCTCCAGGCCGTAGACGGTCGTCTCGCGGGCCTCGATATGGCCGTCGAGGATCGCCTGCCCGACGACGCTCTCAAACTCGGGCCGCAAGTCGGCATGGTCGGACACGATGAAGCCCTGCAGCGTCAGTCGCTTGCCGACCGCGAGGCCCAGGTTCGCGGGACCGGGGCGCGGGGCGGTGGCGTTGTACGTGGAGATCGAGCCGCATAGGGCCGCCCGGCCGAAGGGGTTGAAGGAGCTGATGGCGGCCTCCAGGTGCTCGCCGCCCACGTTGTCGAAGAAGACGTCGATGCCGTCGGGCGCGGCGGCGCCGAGCAGCTCCGCGACCGGCCCGTCGTGGTAATTGAACGCCTCGTCGAAGCCGAGCTCGGCCCGCAGGATGGCGACCTTATCGGCCGACCCGGCGCTGCCGATGACGCGCCGCGCGCCGCGCAGCCTCGCGAGCTGGCCGACGGTGCTGCCGACGGCGCCGGCGGCACCGGAGACGAACACGGTATCGCCCGGGGCGAAGCGGGCAATCCGCAGCAAGCCGGTGTAGGCGGTGAGGCCCGGCATGCCGAGGACGCCCAGGTACAGCGACGGGGGCGCGGTCGCGGCCGGCGGCAGCACGCTGAGCGCCCGCTCGGGTACCAGCGCATGCTCCCGCCACCCGGCGTTGTGCGCCACCAGGGTCCCCGGCTCAAGGTGCGCGACGCCGGACTGGAGCACTTCGCCGACCGCTCCGCCTTGTGCCGTCTCGTTCAGCTTCCAGGGCGGCGCGTAGGAGGGCACGTCGTTCATGCGGCCGCGCATGTAGGGATCGACCGACATGACGATGTTGCGGACGAGGACCTCCCCCGGGGCGGGATCGGGAAGCTCGGTCGGCACGAGCCGGAAGTCCTCGGCCGTCGGCAGCCCGTGTGGCCGGGCCGCCAGCTGGATCTCTCGCGTGGGCGTGGGCATACGAAGTACGTACCATGTCCGCCGGCGTCACGGCGGCGGCTTACCTAGTCCCGCAGGTCATGGCCGACAACTGAGCGGGGTCACACCGCGTCGCGGTCGCGGTCGCCGGTCCGGACCCGCAGCGCGCTGTCTACCGGGCAGACCCAGATCTTCCCGTCGCCGATCGCGCCGGTCCTGACCGCCTTGGCGATCGCCTCGGTCACCGACTCGGCCACCTCGTCCTGGACGACCGCCTCGATGCGGAGCTTGGGCAGCACCACGGCCCCGGCTCCGGCCCGGGCGGTCGCGCCGAGGTGCCCGTACTGCTGGCCGAAGCCCCAGACCTCGGTCGTGGTCAGCCCGCGGGCTCCGGCGCCGGTCGCGGCGCGCAGCACATCCTCAAGCTTGTCCGGCCTGACGACCGCAGTGATCAACTTCATCTGGGCGTCATCTCCCTCACGCCGCCTCGCGAGCCAGCGGCCTCTCCTGGCCGGTGGGCTCACTTTGCTCACCACCATGATCGCCCTGTTCCCGGCCGGCCCGCAGAGGCTTACGTCCCGGGATCCTAGCGACCGCCTCTTATGCCTGGTAGCATACTCAGTATGATACTCAATCAGAGCACACCGTGAGCGTCCGGCACGCCCTGCTCGCGCTGCTGAGCGAGGGGCCGAAGTACGGGCTGCAGCTGCGCGAGGAGTTCGAGGCGAGAACGGGCGAGGTGTGGCCGCTGAATGTGGGCCAGGTGTACACGACGCTGCAGCGACTGGAGCGCGACGGGCTGGTCGAGTCGGATGGCGCCGGGGAGGACGGACCGCAGCGCGGCTTCCGGATCACGCCCGGCGGCGCGGAGGAGCTGACCGGGTGGCTGCGCACGCCGCCGGACCTGGCCTCCCCGCCTCGCGATGAGCTGGTCATCAAGGTGCTGGTGGCGCTGCGGGTGCCCGGCACCGACGTGGCCGACGTGATCCAGGTGCACCGGCGCTACGTCGTGGAGCTGATGCAGCAGTGGACGCGGATCAAGGAGGACGGCGCGCCTGATGATCTGGGCCTGGCGCTGGCGGTCGACGCGGAGCTGTTCCGGCTGGACTCGGTCATCCGGTGGCTGGACGCGGCCGACGCCCGCGTCCGGCGGGTCGCCGCCGACCCGCCCGGGGCTGCTGCCGGGGGTGCTGCCGCCCCTGCTCCCGCATCGCTGCCGAGGCTGCGGCGGAAGGCCGGGGTGCGGCGATGAGCGTGCTGGAACTGCGGGCGGTGTCGAAGGTCTACGGCGAGGGCCCGGCGCAGGTGCAGGCCCTGCGCGGCGTCAGCCTGGCGGTCGAGGCCGGGGCGCTGGTGGCGGTGATGGGGCCGAGCGGCTCGGGCAAGAGCACGTTGCTGACCATCGCCGGGAGCCTGGAGGATCCGACGAGCGGCGAGGTACTCGTCGGCGGGTCGGCGCTGGCGGGGATGTCGCGTAACGAGCGCGCCCGGCTGCGACGCCGCTCGATTGGCTACGTGTTCCAGGATTTCAACCTGCTCGCCGGGCTCACCGCGGCCGAGAACGTCGCCCTGCCGCTGGAGCTCGACGGCGTCGGCGCGGGAAAGGCGCGGACGGCCGGACTGGCGGCGCTGGCGGAACTGGGCCTGGCCGACCGGGCCGCCCGGTTCCCGGACGAGCTGTCCGGCGGCGAGCGGCAGCGAGTGGCGATCGCCCGCGCGGTCGTCGGCGAGCGGCGCCTGCTGCTGGCCGACGAGCCGTCGGGCGCGCTCGACTCGGTGAACGGGGAGGCGGTGATACGCCTGGTGCGCGCCGCCTGCCAGCGCGGCGTGGCCGGCGTCATCGTGACGCACGACGCGCAGCTGGCGTCCTGGGCTGACCGGGTGGTGTTCCTGCGGGACGGGCGCGTGGCCGACCAGACCGCGCCGCCGAACCCCGAGTCCCTCCTCGCGCCGGGCCCGCGGCCGTGAGCACGTCGCTGGCGCAGCGCCCGGCTGGCCACCGGGCCGACCACGGCGGCGGGCCCGCCCGGCGCGCCGTGGTCCGCTGGGCGTGGCGGCTGCTGCGACGCGAGTGGCGCCAGCAGCTACTCATCCTGGCCCTGCTGACCATCGCGGTCGCGGCCACGGCCGCGGGCGCCGCCATCGCCGCCGACGCGCCGCAGTCCCCCGCGGCCACGTTCGGCACCGCGAATCATCTGCTGACCCTGCCGGGATCCGATCCGCGCCTGGCCGCCGACATCGCGGCGGCCCGGAAATGGTTCGGCACCATCGAGGTGATCGAGAACCAGAACGTCGCGATCCCCGGCACGGTCAACACCGCCGACCTGCGGGCACAGAACCCCAGCGGCGGCTACGGCCATCCGATGCTGCGCCTGGACGCCGGGCACTACCCGGCCGGCCCGGACCAGGTCGCCATGACCGCCAGGATCGCTTCGATCTACCGCCTGCGGATCGGCGGCACCTGGCACGAGGGCGGCCGGTCACTGCGGGTGGTCGGCCTGGTCGAGAACCCGCAGAACCTGCAGGACGAATTCGCGCTGGTGCCGCCGGGGCAGGCCAGCCCGCCGGAGCAGGTGACGATCCTGCTCGACGCCAGCGCGCCGAAGGTCAGTGGCTTCCGCCTGCCCGCCGGTGCTGGCGTGCAGACTCGCCTGGCGTTCAGCAGCAGCCTGCCGCCGAGCGCGGTGCTCGTCTTCGCCACGATCGGGCTGCTGTTCATCGGCCTGGTGGCCGTGGCCGGCTTCACCGTCCTGGCCCAGCGACGGCTGCGGGCGCTGGGGATGCTCGGCGCGGTCGGCGCGACGGACCGGCACGTGCGCCTGGTGCTGCTGGCCAATGGCGCCGCCGTCGGCGCGGCCGGCGCCGTGACCGGCGCCGTGACCGGCCTGGCCGGGTGGATCGCGTTCGTCCCGCGCCTGGAGACGCTCGTGGAGCACCGGATCGACCCGTTCAGCCTGCCCTGGTGGGAGATCGCCGCGGCCATGGGCCTGGCGGTCGTGACCGCGCTGGCCGCCGCCTGGTGGCCCGCGCGCATGGCCGCCCGGATCCCCGTGGTGGCCGCCCTGTCCGGACGTCCGCCGCGCCCGCGTCCGGGCCACCGGTTCGCCGTGCTCGGCGGCCTGCTCCTGCTGGCCGGGCTCGGGCTCATCGCCTCCAGCCACCAGGGAAACGATCACCCGCTGCTCACGATCACCGGCATCGCGGGAACCGCCATCGGGACCTTGCTCCTGGGCCCGCTGGCCATCCGCGGCCTCGCCGCGGCCGGCCGGCGCTCGCCCATCGCGGCGCGGCTCGCGCTGCGCGACCTCGCCCGCTACCAGGCCCGCTCCGGGGCGGCTCTCGCCGCCATCATTCTCGTCGTGGGCATCGCCGCGGCCATTGCCATCAGCGCCGGCCAGGCCGCGGCCACCGCGGCCATCCCCCAGGCCGGGGGCAACCTGCCGGCCGACCAGCTCATGGTCTATCTCGCCGACGGTGGTGCCGCCAGCCCCGGCATCCCCATTCCCGACCGCAGCGCGGCCCAGCTCCGTGCCCTGCAGGCCAGCGTCGATGGCCTGGCTGGCGCACTTCGGGCCCGGGATGTCATCGCCCTCGACGCCGCCTATGACCCGGCTCTCCCCGAGCTGCCCGGCGCGGGCAGCGGCTCCGCGGGCAGCGGCTCCGCGGGGGGCACCGTCGGCAGGCAGACCGCCGCGCTCATGAAGCTGAGCCAGGTCACCGTCAACGGCAGACCGGGCACAGCCGACCTGCTCGTCGCGCCGCTGTACGTCGCCACGAACGCGCTGCTCCAGCATGACGGCCTCAAGCCCGGCCAGATCGAGCCGACCGCCGACATTCTCACCTCGCGCACCGGCCTCGGCGACGCGCAGCTCAACTACGGCCTCACTTCGCAGCCACGCCCGGGCAGGGTCCGCATCGGGCAGGCCGGCACTCGCCCGCCGACCATGGCCACCCCCGGCCGGAGAACCGTTTCGCAGCCGACCGGCATGCCCAACCAGAAGGCCGTGTCGCATCCCCCGATCCAGCACGTCAAGCTGCCCAGGTACACCTCAGACCCCAATGCGCTGATCACCAGCCACGCGCTGCATGCCCGGGGCCTGAAGACCATCGCCGCCGGATGGCTCATCCAGACGCCGCAGCCCCTCACGCCCGCGCAGGTCACCAGGGCCGAGCACTGGGCCGCTGCGGCCGGGGTCACCGTCGAGACCAGAACCGCGCCCGACAGCGCGTCGCTGACGTCGTTCAGCATCAGGGCCACCGCGGTCGGCGTCCTCGTCGCGCTCGGCGTGCTGGCCATGACCATCGGCCTGATCCGCAGCGAGACCGCCGGCGACCTGCGCGTGCTCACCGCGACCGGCGCGGGCGCCGGGACCCGCCGCGCTATCACCGGCGCCACCGCCGGGGCCATGGCCCTGCTCGGAGCGCTGATCGGCACCGCCGGTGCCTACCTGGCCATCGCCGCCTGGAACCGCAGTGCCCGCATCCTTACCCGCGTGCCCCCTGGAGACCTGCGCGTCAGCCTGCTCGTGCTGATCGTGGGCCTCCCACTGGCCGCCGCCGTCGGCGGCTGGCTGCTGGCCGGGCGCGAGCCGCCCGCCATCGCCCGGCAGCCACTCGGCTGAGCCGGCCGCCGCGCATGGCAGGCTTAGCAGATGCAGTTCAGTTCCGAAGAGCTCGCGTGGGCAACCGATGTCGTCGGAAGGCAAGTGCCGCCGACGCCGCAGTACGTCTGGCCGCTGCTCGCCGACCAGGTCGGTGCGCAGGTCTGGGTGAAGCACGAGAATCACACCCCTACCGGCGCCTTCAAGGTCCGTGGCGGCCTGGTGTATGCCGAGCGGCTGCGCACCGGCCGGCCGGAAGTCCGCGGGATCGTGTCCGCCACGCGCGGGAACCACGGCCAGAGCCTGGCCTTCGCCGGGCGGGCCGCGGGGATCGACGTCACGATCGTCGTCCCGCATGGCAACAGCCCGGACAAGAACGCGGCCATGCGCGGCTTCGGCGCCGAGCTGGTCGTGCACGGCCACGACTTCCAGTCCGCCCGCGAGTACGCCAGCGCGCTCGGCGCCCAGCGCGGACTGGAGACCGTCCCTTCCTACCATCCCGATCTGGTGCTCGGCGTGGCCACCTACGCCCGCGAGCTGTTCGATGCCGCCGGCGAGCTCGACACCGTCTACGTGCCGGTGGGGATGGGCTCGGGCATCAGTGGCGTCATCGGCGTGCGGGATCTGCTCGGCCTGCGCACCGAAGTAGTGGGGGTGGTAGCGCAGCAGGCCCCCGCCACGGCGCGGTCGGTGCTGGCCGGGCGGGTGGTCACCACCGACGCGGCCAGCACGTTCATCGACGGCGTGGCGTGCCGGGTGCCCGACGCCGACGCCATCGCGGTCATCTGCGCGGGCGCCGCTCGCATCTTGACCATCAGCGAGGACGATGCGGCGCAGGCGATGCGCGTCCTGTACGCGACCAGCCACAACGTCGCCGAGCCGGCCGGGGCGCTGGCCCTGGCCGGCCTGCTCGCGGAGCGGTCCCGGGCGGCTGGCCAGCGCGTGGCCGTGATCCAGACCGGCGGAAACGCGGACGCCGACCTGCTGCTCCAGGTCCTCGCCGGGGGCACGCCCACGGTGTGAGGCCTTCCGGTCAGGCCCCGGCTATGTCCTCTAGACATCTGGAATGACCGCTGCGGGTAGGTACCTCATCATGAGGTGGAGTCGCGGGATCATGAGGTGGAGTCGCGGGTGGAGCCGCCGGAAGACCGTCGTCGCGGCGTCGGCGGGCGTCGCGGTCGCCGCCCTCACGACGGGCCTCGTCCTGGTCTCCGGCGCCGGCCCGGCTCCGCCGCCCGCCAAGGCGGCGCACAGCACGTCGCCCGCTCAGCTGCTGTCGCCGTTCACCGGCGAGCGGGTGACCACGCTGCGGCGCGTTCTGGCGGTGAAGATTGACAACATCGCCCGCGCCCGGCCGCAGACCGGGCTGACCGGCGCCGACATCGTCTACGTGCTGCCCGTCGAGGGCGGCCTGAGCCGGTTCCTGGCGATCTTCTCCGCTCGGCTGCCGCCCGTGATCGGCCCGGTGCGCAGCGCCCGGGAGGATGACCTGGAGCTGCTGCGGCAGTTCGGGCGCCCGGCGTTCGCCTTCTCCGGGGCCCAGCCCGAGCTGCTCCCGGTGGTGGAGCACGCCCGGATCGTCGATCTCTATAGCGGCCGGGTGAGCGGCTACTTCCGCGGCACCAGCCGCGTGGCGCCCTACAACCTCTACGCCCGCACCAGCCAGTTGCTGACGCAGGCCAAGGGCGCGAGCACGGCGCATAGCATCGGGTTCCGGTTCGGCCCCGCGCCAGCGGGCGGCCGGCTCACGGCGCCGGTGTCGGTCGCGTACCAGGCTGCGTCGTTCACCTTCACCTGGTCGGCCGCGAAGGGCCGCTGGCTGGTTTCGATAGACGGCGGCCGGGCGGCCAGCACCGAGGGCGGCCAGCTATCGGCCGCCACGGTCGTCATCCAGCACACCACCGTGCGCACCTCCCGGTTCCTCGAGCAGGGCGTGCGACCGCCTTACGCGCAGAGCACCGGGTCCGGCCCGGCGCTCGTGCTGCGGGACGGCAAGGCGTATCAAGCCCGCTGGTCGCGGCCCAGCGCCGATGGCGGCACCACTTTCACCACCACGTCGGGCCAGCCCATGACGTTCGCCGCCGGACCGGTCTGGATCGTCCTGGCCGCGCGCTGAGCCAGGCCCCGCCGCTACTCGCCGGCCAGCTCGGAGTTGGCCCGCGCCCCGGCGGGTGCCGGGCCGGGCGGGAGCTAGCCCCGAGCTAGCCCCGGGGGCGACTCCGGTTAAGCCGGATCGTGTTGTGACGGCCCCGGTTCACGACCGCGAGGCCCGTGTTGCGCAGGTAACGCCCGAACCGGTCCAGGCCGATGTAGTTATTGATCACCAGGTTCCGGCGGGTGCCCGCTCGCAGCGTGACGCCATTTCCCTTGTTGCCGCTGATCAGGTTGGACGGCGGCCGCACTGTGGCCTGGCCGATCGCGTTCCGGTGCGCAGACCCGCCTATCAGGACTCCGCCCTTCTTATTGGCCAGAGATTTCAGCCCGATCAGGTTGGTTCCGATGAAGCTGGTGAAGACCCGGTTGTCATGCGCTTTCCCTATTATCGCGACCCCGTAGCCCATGTTCCCCGAGAACGTATCCTGCCGGATCACCGAGCGCAGCGACCCGCCGATGGCGTTGCCGTGCGCGGTTCCGCGGATCAGCAGGCCGTCTCCGCCATTGGGCAGTGCGGCGTTGCCCTGAGTCACGAGGCCCATGATGTCGGGGTCGACCGTGACGCCAGAGGCGTTGCCCGCCAGTTCGATGCCGTTGTTCGTGTTCCCGGAGAATACATTGGTCCGGGCCAGATTGTTGCCCCCGGTAGAGGTGATCAGCAGGCCATCGTTGCCGTTGGGGGCGGCGCCCTTGAAGGCCAGCAGGCCGCCGAAGGTGTTAAAGGTGACGAATCCGCTGGCCCGGCCTGCCACCTCGATGCCGTTCCGGCCGTTGCCGGCAGACACGTTTCCCAGCGGAATCACCCCGCCTACCCGGGTATTCCTCGAGGACCCGTCAACCAGAATGCCATCCAGCCGGTTGCGCACGATATTCGTGTTGTTGGCACCGGTGCCGAAGAAGTCTCCCTGAACGACGACGTTGTTCGAGTTGGTGATGCGCAGGCCGTTCGCGCGGTTGCCGCTCAGGACGTTGTAGTAGACGAACGGGTTGTTGACGAACTTGCAGCCGACCAGCGAATTACCGGGCGCCGCGTCGATCCGTACTCCGTTGCCGGCGTTGCCGATCGCGGCGTCCCCGTTGGCCGTCGTGCCGACGAAGTTTCCGTTCAGGACGTTGTTGCGGGACCCGGCGTCGATCAGTACGCCATCCCCGCGGTTGCCGGAGATCAGGTTGCCCAGCGGCGGTACGACGAAGACCGGCGGCACCGTGCCCTTGTTACCGGTCGGGTTGTTCGTCTTGCCCGTGGCGGAATCGACGAACGCAGTGCCGCCGATCTCGTTGCCGCCGGAGTTTCTGGTGATCAGCAGGCCGTCGCGGCCGTTGGCGATCGCCGCCGTGCCGGCGGCATTGGTGCCGATGCGGTTGGCGACCACTGTGTTGCCGGCCGACCCGGCCAGCACGAGGCCGCTGCCCCTATTCCCGGAGATCACGTTCGCGACGACACCCGAGGCGCCGGACCTGTTGCGCCCAATCAGGTTTCCCGTCGAGGTCCTCGACACATACACCCCGTCGCCGCGGTTGCCGAATGCCGCACCCGCCAGGTTCACGCCGATGTAGTTGCTATTGAGGGTGATCGGGCCGACGTTCAGGGTAACGCCGTCGCCGCTGGCATTGTCCACGGCAATGGCCAGGAGCTGTGAATCGGACGAGCCCGTGACAAATCGCAGGCCAGTGTTCCCGTTGCAGTTTATTTCTACCACCGGCGGGCCGCCGCTGACATACGTCGGCGCCGACGCCCCGTTGATGGTCACCGGTCTGGAGATGACGGGCAGCGGGCTCGCTAGGGTTATGATTCCGTGCACCAGGAAGCTGATGACCGCCGACCTTCCTGGCAAGCCCGTGTCAGCGGCCTGGATTGCCGCCCGCAGCGACCCCCGGCCCGAATCGCTGAGGGTCGTCACCACGATGGATCGCGGGGCGGCCGGGGTAGCGACTGCGCTGCTGGCCGCCACCGTGGCCGCGGCCTGCGCCGCACCCGCGGGGCCGGTAACGACGGCCGCTGACGCGCTCGCGGCCAGGCCAGCAGCAGCAATGGCCCGAATTATCGACGCCGGCGCCTCTGCGAAAAGCGATCCTCTGCGCGGCAGCCTCAACTGCCTGACGAGAGCGAACATTTCTAGCCTGCTTCCATAGCTGGCGGAACGGGCCTCCTAACGCTCTCACCGTTCAGCGGGCTAGACAAACACGCCGCGCCGACCCGGCGCCGGCACTGACGGCAATTCTCCGCGGGGCCGCCCCGGATAATTCGTACATGGGTGAATAAGCCGAGTAGGCCAGCTAATAACTATTTACCGGGAGAAGACATTAATCGCGATAACGCTCTCGCGGCCGGCCGGGCGGGCGGGCGGGCGGCCCGGCGGCCGGGCCTGCCGTGGCGGGCAGTCGATCGCGGCCGGGCGTGGTCGCGAGCCGCGGCGCACAGCACCGCCCGGCGGGCTAGCCGCGCCGGTCGCGCTGCGCCGGCCGGCCACGTCTGCGCGGGGATTTCTCAGTCGAATCGACTGAGAAATCCCCGCGCAGACGACGAGCGCGCCCTATATGTTCCCATACATCCTGATTAGCGAGTCCGGGCGACGCGCCACGCGGGGCTGCTGGTGCCTCATTCCGGGTTCTTGTGTTCACGCCGAGTTACCTTGGGAAACGTGTGCCCATACGCCGTTCTGCCCCGGCCTGTCGTGCTCGCCTGGCTCGACGCCGCGCGCCGGGCTGGGCGAGCACGGCCGGATCAGGCCGCAGCGGCCGTTGAGCACGCGCACGGCAGTAACCCCGGCCGAACGGTGGTCGCATGACTCGTCCGGATGACGCCAGCAAGTTGGCGGCGGCGCCGGCCGACCATGCCGGCAGCATGCTCTGCCGCCTTCTGGCCCGGCACCCTGAGGTCGTGGACATCGAGATGCTCGGCCAGACCGAGATGGCCGACGGGACCATTTCCTACTCGCTGGGCGTGGTGCTGCCGGATGGCCGGGAACTGTTCATCGACGTGGAGGATGCTGAGTGATGCAGGGTGATCCAACTGTCCTTCCGGCGGGCGGGCCGGCCCAGCGCCGGTACCCGAGCAGCACGGCCGAGGACCGCTCCGCGCTCATCCGGCTGCTCTGCATTCCAGCAGAATAGGCACGCCGGGCCGCCGCCCCAACGCAATGAACAAGGCGGAACCGGCGCGGCGCAGCCCTCCGCGTGGGGCGGCGGAAAGCTGCGGGCCGACAGCGCGGAGGATGGCCAGGCCGGACCGATTCCCCGAGGACGAGCCATGCGCCGCAGCACCAGGACAGCCGCGTCGGCGGGTTTGCTGGCGGCCGTGCTGGCGACCGGGTGCTCCGTGGCGGGGTGCTCCGCCGGCGCGCCCGCTGCCTACCGAGCGACCGTGGACACCTGCTATGCCTTCGGCGTGCAGGCTCTGGAGCGGCGCATCACCGTGACCGTCATGCCGCGGGCCTGCCGCGGCCTGAGCCACGCGCAGGTCAATCTGGCCGCCGCCCGGGCCGTCCGTGAGGTGGTCGGACCGCGAACCAAGGCCGCCGCCCGGCGCCTGGCGAACAGGGACGGCGCTTACCTCGGCCACCTCGTCAGCACCGTCCCGCCGTCCGCGCCGGCGTCGCTGGCGGTCGCGCCTGCCCGGCCGGCAGATGACCTGGCCGCCAGCCTGGCCGCGCTGGCCGCCTGGATCCTCACGGCCGCCGCCGGCTCATACCTGCTCGCCGGATGGCTCTTCCGCGGCGGCCTGCGCCGCCCCGCCCAGGCCGACCGGGCCGTCCGCATGCCGCCAGCGATCATCATCAGCCACTTCGCGGTCGCCGTCGCCGGGCTGGGAATCTGGATCGCGTTCGTGGCCACCGACGTGGCCGCGCTGGCCTGGATCGCCGTCGGCCTGATCCTGCCCGCCGCCGGGCTCGGCATGGCCACGCTGGCCGCCGCGCTGCCGGAACCTGCGCCCAGCCCGGTATCGCCCAGCCCGGTATCGGCCAGCCCGGTATCGGCCAGCCCGGCATCGGCCAGCAGGGGGCTGACACTGGCGACACGGATAGCCCAGACGGCAGCACCCGCCCGGGTCAGGATGCCGGTGACCGTCATCGCCGTCCATGGCGTGCTCGCCACCGCCACCATCCTGCTGGTGCTGCTCGCCGCGATCGGCGCCCCCTGAACGGCACCGTCGCCGACGAACGCCTAATTCACTTTGACGCGGTCGTCGTCGGCGGCTCCATGCAAGCCGGGCACCGTCTCGTCGGCTCGCTGGCCGGACACCTGGTGCGCGATGCCCGCTGGCCCGTCACGGTAGTTCCGTAGGCGTGGTCGCCCGCGGAACGTTTGACCAGGTCTCGCTCCGGCACCAGGATGTCAACATGGCCCGCAACTTGCTAGTCGTGCCTACCGCGACTGGCGTGGGTCTGGCTCGCACCTGCCTGGGGCTGGTGCGGGCTCTCGACCGCCGGGGCGTGCAGGTTGCCTTCGTCAAGCCGGTGGCTCAGCCTCGGCCCGACGGCGGCCCTGATCGCTCGGCCGCGCTGATCGCGGCCATAACGACCCTGCATCCCCCGGATCCGCTCGCCACTGCCGAACTGGAGCAGCGTCTCAGTGAGGGCGGCGGCCTCGACGCCGTTCTGGAGAAGATCGTCGCGGCCTGGGAACCGGTCTACGAGCGATCCGACGTCGTGGTCGTCGAAGGGCTCAGCCCCGGGCCGACCAGGCTGTATGCCGCCAGCTTCAATCAGGCGCTGGCCCGAACGCTCGACGCCGACGTCCTGCTGGCCGGCAGCTGGCCGACCGATGAGGGGAACGGCGAGGACCGGGCCGATCGCGAGGCGGAGCCCGGCCCCGAGCGGACCGCGGCGAGCATCGAGCGGCTCGCCGAGACACTGGCGATCACGGCCAGTGGGTACTGGTCTGGCGAGCTCGCGCGCGTGGTCGGCTGCGTGGTCCACGGCCTGCCCGCGAAGGATCCCGACCTGGAGGCGCAGCTGACCGCCGCGTTGGCGCAGCGCGGGCTCCGCCTCATCGCCGCGGTGCAGTATCGCAGCGAGCTGACCTGGCCGCGGGTGCGCGACCTCGTCAGCGAGCTGGGCCCGCGGGTACTCAACGAGGGTGACCTTTCCCGGCGCATCAAGGAGGTGTCGGTGTTCGCCCAGGGTGTCCCGGGCGGCCTCCGCGTGCTCACCGAGGGTCGGCTCGTCGTGGTCCCCGGCGACCGCCACGACGTGCTCATGGCCGCCTGCCTCGCCGCGCTCAACGGAACCCGGCTGGCAGCCCTGCTCCTGAGCGCCGGGATCGAGCCGGACCCGCGGGTATGGGAGCTCAGCCGGGCTGCGTGCGCCACCGGCCTGCCCATTCTTGTCGTGGACGAAAACAGCTATGAGACCGCGGCGCGAGTGCGGGCGCTGGATCCGGGACTGCCGGTCGACGACCTGGACCGGATCGAGGCCGTGACCGACAGCATCGCCGATGCACTGGACCCGGCCTGGCTGGCGTCGCTGTCCGGCTCGCCGCGGTCCCGGCGACTCAGTCCCGCCGCCTTCCGCCATCAGCTGGTCGAGCTGGCCCGCGCCGCCGACGCCTGCGTGGTCCTGCCCGAAGGCACCGAGCCGCGGACCGTGCAAGCCGCGATCGCGTGTGCGAGCCGGGGCATCGCCCGCAGCGTGCTGCTGGGACCGCCCGACGAGGTGGCCGACGTGGCCCGCGGCCTCGGCCTGGAACTGCCCGACGGCATCAGCGTCGTCGACCCCCAGACCATCGCTGAGCGCTACGTCGCCCCGCTGACGCAACTGCGGCGGCACCGCGGCTGGACCGAGCAGATCGCGCTCGATCACCTCGCCGACCCGCTCACGGTCGGCATCATGATGCTCCAGCAGGGTGAGGTGGACGGCATGGTGGCCGGCGCGGCCCACACCACCGCGGCCACGGTCCGCCCTGCCTTGCAGATCCTCGGGACCAAGCCAGGCAGCCGCCTGGTGTCGTCGATCTTTTTCATGTGCCTGCCCGACGAGGTCGTCATCTACGGCGACTGCGCCATCAACCCGCAGCCGGACGCCGACGACCTGGCCGACATCGCCATTCAGAGCGCAGCCTCGGCGCGGGCCTTCGGTATCGAGCCCCGGGTGGCGATGATCAGCTTCAGCACCGGCAGCTCGGGTGCGGGCAGCGACGTCGACAAGGTCGCGAAGGCCACCCAGATCGTGCGCGAACGCGCGCCCGGCCTGGCCGTGGACGGCCCGCTGCAGTACGACGCCGCCGCCGTGGCTTCGGTAGGGCTGGCCAAGCGGCCCGGCAGCCCGGTGGCCGGACACGCCAGCGTCTTCATCTTCCCCGACCTCGACACCGGCAACACGACTTACAAGGCCGTCCAGCGCAGCGCGCAGGTCGTGAGCGTCGGCCCCATGCTGCAGGGCCTGGCCAAGCCAGTGAACGACCTCAGTCGCGGCGCCCTGGTGGAGGACATCATCTACACGCTGGCGCTAACCGCGATCCAGTCGCGCGCCGAGTAGCCGCTCCGCCGCCGCGGCCAGCGCGGTTCAGCGCGGTTCAGCGCGGGGCGGCGGGCCGGGAGTGATCCCAGTCGGAGAGCAGGGTGCGGATCCCGGTGACCAGGGCGACGGGCTGGTCGAGCATGACGTGGTGGCCGGCCGCGGGGATCTCGATCGCGGGGACGCGGCCGAGCCGGTCGTACATCACCTCGCTGATCTGGGGCGACAGGATGCCGTGCTCGGCGCGGAAGAGCGCGACCCGGCAGTCCAGCCGGGTCAGCAGCGCGGGGGTGAGCTGGAGGCGAGCGAAGATGTGCGGGTCGAATTTCCAGCTCCACCCGCCCGCGACGGCACGGATTGAGGTGCTGGCGACATGCGCGAGGATGTAGGGCAGGGCGGGCTGGTCGGGAATCGGGTGGAAGCGGGCGATAGCGGCCTCTCGTGACGGGTAGACGCGCAGGGGTCCGAAGGCGCGCTGCTCGCGGGCTGCGTGCTCCTCGGGAGTGATGTCGCGCACCGGCGAGTCGATGGTCACCGCTCCGGCGATGCGGGACCCGTACAGGCCGGCTGCCCGCAAGGTGACGAAGCCACCCATACTGTGCCCGATAACGATGGGCGGGGTGTCGATCCCGGCGTCGACGGCGACGGCGAGCACCTCGCGGGCCCACAGGTCAAGGCTGTAGCCATCGCGGCGTTCGCTGTCGCCGTGCCCGGAGAGGTCAAGGGCGGCGACCCGGCGGCCACTGGCCAGTAGCGGAGCAATGTGATCCCACCAGCGACTGTGCGCGGCACCGCCGTGTACCAGCACGATGCCGCCACTACCGCGGCCGCCCCACGCCCGGTAGGCGATCGTGGCTCCGTCGACCACCGTCGCGCCTTGCTCGGCAGGCGTGCCCATGGCCGCCGTGAACCAGGACGGCGGCTGCGCGGGATCGAACGGTGCGGGTGAGATCATGCCCAGATTATGCCGGGCCGATGAGATCCCACTTGTTGCCCGCGATGTCGCGGAACACCGCGACGCGGCCGTAGGCCTCCGAACGCGGCGGCGTCACGAACTGGACCCCCGCGGACGACATCCGCAGGTACGCATCCTCGAAGTCGTCCACGTGGAGGAAGAAGCCCACCCGGCCGGCGGCCTGCTGCCCGACGACGGCCGCCTGGTCTGCTCCGTCAGCCCGGGCCAGCAGCAGGCCTGTCGCGGCACCAGGCGGCCGGACCACCACCCACCGCTTGGGACGTCCGTCGTTCGTCAGGGACGGGGAGTCCTCGACGAGCTCGAAGCCCAGCGTGCCGACGAAGAAGTCGATGGCCGGGTCATACTCCCTGACCACGATGGCGACGAGACTCAGATGCACCGCGCCAGCATAGGCACAGCAACGAGGAGGCAATCACCCGCGGCCAGGGTATCGGAATCCCGGTCGAGTTATATCTTGTCTATCTGCCGTCGGTGTCGTAGGCTGTCGATATATCGTGATCGTATCGCAAGAGATTTTCCGGGGGTGCGGGATGCCGACACCAGGTTCGCGGGCCGGGGACTTCGATCCTCGCCTGTTCGATCTGTTCAGTGGCCTGGGCGACTTGCTCGGTCAGGTCCGCCACGCCGTCGGCCTGATGTCGACCCGGCGCGGCCCGGGCATGCGTCGCGGGCCGTGGGATCCGGGGTTCGGCGGGACAAGAGGCCGGGGGCAGTGGGGCGGCGGCTTCGGCGGGTCACCGGGCGGCTGGTGGCCCGGGCCGCCGGGACCGCCCGGCCCGGCCGGGACGTCGCGGGGCCCGAAGGCTGGCCGGGGTGACGTGCGCGCGGCGATCCTGGCCGTGCTGCGGGAAGGCCCGCACAACGGCTACCAGATCATGTCCGAGATCGAAGAGCGCAGCGGCGGCGCCTGGCGGCCCAGCCCTGGCGCGGTCTATCCGGCCCTGTCCCAGCTTGCCGACGAGGGCCTGATCACGGGTGAGGAGTCCGGCGGCCGGCGCACATTCAGGCTCACCGACGAGGGCCGTGCCTATGCGGAGCAGAATCCCGAGATGGCCCGCGGCGCGTGGGAATCGACCTCCCAGCAGGAGGCCTGGCAGCTGCCGGGCCTGTTCGCGGTGGCCGCCAGGCTCGGCGGCGGCATCGTCCAGGTGGCCCACGCCGGCACGCCCGGCCAGATCCGCGCCGCGGAACGGCTGCTGGAGCAGACCCGGCGCAGGCTGTACCAGATCCTGGCCGATGACTTGAGCGGCGAGCACGACGATGAGCCGGACGAACAGTAGAGGGCGAGCAGTGCCATGGATGATCACTTCCGGACCTCGGACGCCGACCGGGACCGCGTCGCGGCCCTGCTGCGCGACCATTTCGCCGAGGGCCGCCTCACTCCCGAAGAGCTGGACGAGCGGCTCACGGCGACGCTGAGCGCCGCGACCCTCGGCGATCTGCGCCGCGTGCTGGCCGACCTGCCCGGGCCCGCCCCGGCACTCCGGCAGGCGCGGCAGCTCCCGCCGCGGGTTTCACTGCGGCGGATACCCGCCCGCCGCCGGCCGCGGATCCTTCCGCTGGCGGCGCTGGCGCTGGTTGCCGCGCTGCTGATTCCGGGGGCTGGATGGCTCCTCCTGGTGTTCTTCCAGGCCGTCCTGCTGATCTGGCTAGTGGCCTGCCTGACCGGGATTTTCATGGCGGCCCGGTTCTACCGCCGCATCCGCCGCGACCGGTGGTCCGGTTATCATCACGGCCGCCGTCAGGGCTGGCCCGGCGGCTACGACCACCACCAGTACGGATACTGGCGCTCCTCGTGACCGGGGCCGTATCCTAGGCGCCGGACCGACCTAGGGAAGGCCATGCAGCACTACATCAGGCCGGAGGGCCTGCCGCCGGTCAGCGGATACAGCCACGCGGTCGCCTTCAGCGGGCGCATGGTGGTGATCTCGGGCCAGGTCCCCGCCGACGGACAGGGCAGGCTGGTCGGGCCGGGTGATCCGGCGGCGCAGGTCCGGCAGGTATTCGAGAACCTGACGGCCGCGCTGACCGCGGCGGGCGCCACGATGGAGCACGTGGTGAAGCTGACCGTCTACCTGACCGACATCGCCGACCTGCAGGCCTTCCGGCAGGTACGGGACGAGTACATCTCCGCCGAGCGGCCCCCGGCCAGTTCGCTGGTGCAGGTGAGCCGCCTCGTCCATCCGGACTTCCGAGTGGAGATCGAGGCACTAGCCGCGACCTGAACGCAGGCGCGCCCCGGGGCCTGCCTGGGGCTGGTCTGTGAACGTGCCCCGGCGCTGCTGGTCAATGATGTCCTGGGCAGCGTGCGTGGGGGTCGTGGTTACCAGGCGGCCGCGATTGCCATCTGCGGGGCGGCGCCGGGCAGCGCGGTGAAGCGTCCGCGGTCGAGCCTTCCGAAGCTGTCACAGCTCACCAGCAGGTGACTGCCCGTGGCGTCGGTCGCGGTCAGGTCGCATGCCCCGATGTACCAGCCCGGGTGACCCGGGTCCGCCGAGTAAGCGGCGCGCACGGCAAGGAGCGTGCGCAGCGGGCGCCCGGTCTGCGCGGACAGTTCGGCGATCCCCCCGACGACCGTGCCCCGGCCGACGTGCTCGGTGCCGTCGTAGGTCACCGACGCGATCACCGTGCGCCCGTCCGGGTTCAGCACCGCTGATTGCACGTCGTCGACTCCGGTGATTTCCGGAATGATCCGTCGGCCCGACATCAGGTTGCTTCCCGGCGCGGTGGTGTCCAGGACCCACAGTCCCGACGCCGTCGTCAGCCCTGATCCGTCGGCTGGCCCGTCGTCGAGCCAGAAGAACCCCAGCTCACGGCCGCCATCGGCCCAGGACAGAGCCGACGGCATTCCGGTCCGGGCGGTGGTCCACGTCCGCACGGCGCCGGTCGCCAGGGAGACGGCCTCAACCGCTCCGTGCCGGCCGCCGCTGAGCTGGATGGCCACCGCAAGCATGCTGCCGTCGGCGCTGACCGCGATATTGTTCGCGAACTCTCCCGCGGGCAGCGGCGGGATGCTCAGCGGGGTCAGCCGGGCGGAACGGCCATCGGCCGCGACACGCATCAGGTAGAACCGGGTCTGCGGGAAGCGGGACAGCGCCAGGACGAACGTGCGGTCATTGCCCGCCGCGGTGATCTCCGACATTTTCGGGTCGATCCCCTGCGGCAGCCGCACCGTGCTGAGGGTTCTCCCGGTAGCCGAGTCGCGGACCTCGGCAACCGGGCGGCCGTGGTTGGTGGTGACGTAGTACGGCGGCATCCCGGAGACCGCGGCCCGGGCAGGCGGCGCTGCTGTCACGGCGGCCTCCAGGAGAAGGCCAGGCGGCTTATCCGATGGGCTGAGCGCAGGCCGCGCGGTCCGGCTCGCCACCGACACACCCGCCGCTACCGCGATGACGGCCGTCACCGCTGCGGCGCGCGCTGCCACCCGGCGATGCTGTCTGCGGCGCACGGCCCGCCGGAAGATTCCGGCCGTGCCGACGGCCGTCGCGGTGACTGGGCCGGCCTGCTCGCGGAAGGCCGCGGCAAGCTCGTTCTGCAGGTCATGATCGGTCAGCATGATGCTTCCTTTCGTTCGGCGTCGGTGATCAGGCCCGGTGTGTCGTGCAAGGCGAGGCGCAACCGGGCCAGCGCGCGGTGGGTATGGGATTTCACGGTGCCCGCGGTGCACCCCAGCACGGCCGCGGTCTCCTCCACTGAGCGGTCCTCCCAGAACCGCAGCACCAGGACGGCACGTTGCTGCACGGGCAGCAGCGCGCAGGCGCGCAGCAGCAGCTGCCGGTCGAGCACGGCCGCCGCGGCGTCGCCAGCGGCGGCGGGTGACAATTGCGTCAGGTCGCCCGTGAGAGTCTCCGGGTGACGGCGCCGCCTGACCCGCCACCGGTCCCTGGCGAGGTTCACCAGGACGGCCCGGGTGTATGCCTCCGGATGCTGCCGGGCCGTCGACCAGCGGCCAGCCGACCGCAACAGGGCCAGCTGGACGAGATCCTCAGCGTCTTGCCAGCCACCGGCCAGCAGGAGCGCAAAGCCCAGCAGCCGCCCGCTGTCGCGGGCTGCGAAGGCCTCGAACTCCGCCTCGTCCCCGCCCGCCATTCTCTGACGTTCTCTTTGTCGTCTCACTTCAGGTCTAACGACACCCGCAGCCGCTGGGTTGTCCTAAGTGCTGGTGACGATGCCCGTGACCTCGACATCTACGTCCGCACGAGGGCGTGCAGCGCGGGCATTCGCTAGGGTCGAATCAGACCGACCGCAGGTCACGGCAGCATAATCGCTGCCTGGGCCGCTGTATGGCCACCATGATAGGAAGCGGTCACGACTGACACCAGCGAGCCGGACCGGTGGCGGGGTACCAGGCGCGTGACCTCTGACAGCCGTCTCACCCTGCCAGGATCAGGACGGCAGCGCTTTGATGACTTTCTCTGCTAGCAGTGGCGGCACTGAGTTGCCCAGCTGCGCCTGGATCGAGGAGCGACTGCCGACGAGTTCGAACTCGTCCGGATAGGTGAAGAGCCTCTTGATCTCCGCCGTTCGCAGGCGCCTGTTGTCCCAGTGGAACGGGCCGACGTAGGGGCCAGGCTGGGCCTGGATCGTTGGCGCAGGCCTGTCCGGGGCTAGCTTCAACAGGAACGACCAGTACTTGCTGCGCCAGCCAAAGAGTGGCGCCGGGTGGTCGCGCTTATCGGTGTAGAAGAGGTAGTTATCTCCGGGCGGAATATCGGGCAGCAGATGCCCGTACTTGCCGTTAACCACTTCACCGGGCTCAGGGTCGCTCACAAGGCCGGCCAGCGCCTCGCCCGTGGTGACATGCGGGCGCTGCGGATCACCGCTTACTCGCCGTTCCCAGTTGCCGCCATGCGAAGGCAGCGGGTGGTCCGGAAGCGGCTCGTCCTTCGGTACGCCGATAACAAACAAGCGAGGCCGAGACTGCGGAACTCCGTAATCCGCAGCGTTAAGAACCTTGGCGCGCCAGCGATATCCGGCATCGCCGATTTCCCTGAGCAGCCGTTCGTAGGCTGGCCTGCTGGCCTTGTTGTTGTAGGTGAGCGCGTACACGTTCTCCAGAACGAAATACCGGGGCCGAGCCTCGGCCAGCACGCGGGTGTAGGCCTGGAGCAGGGACGCGTCCGGATCGAGGCCCTCGCGCTTCCACTCCAGCCAGAAACCCGACTTGGAGAACGGCGTACAGGGCGGACCTCCGACCAGCAGGTCCGGCCGCTGAGTGCCCCTGAGGCCCGCTGCCGCGAGGATCTGCCTGGTCGGCGTGGCGAGGATGTCGCTCTGGATGACCGGCGAGACGAGGTGATCGAAGTTCTTCTCCATCGTGGCCACCGCGTCTCGATCCCACTCAACGGCCGCGCGGACCTCGTACCCCGCCCCTTCCGCGCCGAGGTCAAGGCCGCCCGCTCCGGAGAACAGGGATATCGCGATGCCCTTGGTACTCACGTGATCATCCTCCCTGCAAGTACCGACAGAACCGGGACGCCACCCCGAACGGGTTCAACACAGGCGAGTGGCCTGGACGACAGCGTCAGTCCGGCCGATCCTGCCGCGCCCTGAGCTGGGCCAGCTCATCCTGCGTCGCCGTGAGCAGTCGCTGAAGCTGGCGCTGGACCTGAGCGCTGACCTTGAAGGGAAACTTGCGCCAGTAGTCGTAGAACTCCGCAGGCGTCTCAAACACGCCTGCTCCGGTGCGCAGCCCAGAGATATCGTCGATCGCCCCTATGTACTCCCGCGTCGTGGACGAGCGCTCACGACTCGCGATCCGCCAGGGCTCCTGCACGATGACCTCAAGATCTTCCACACGCGCATTGCTCTCCGGGTTGAGCGTGTAGATCATGATCACGTCAAGATGACTGGCGTAGTCGCTGAACGGCCGGAAGGTTCCCGGCCAGTGCAGGCTCGGCCACTTGAAGTACGTGTTGCCGGTGTACAGCGTGATCTTGCTCTGAGTCCGTCTCCCGTTTGGCGCCCGCCGGGCCGCCTTCACATCGACCGCGTGGAAGCCGCCGCCGAAAGCCGGTCCCGCGACCTCGAAGTCGGGATAGCCGCGCTCGGTGCCCCGGTGTATCTGGGCTCCCGCCACCCCGAGCACCCGCAGGGTCAGGAAGTTGACGATCGATACTTCGAGGACGTTCGCCAGCGCAGCGGGCTCCCTTGGCAGCGGAAGCAAATGCCCTCCCAGCGCCAGCCGCTCCTCCAGCTCGGCAGGGTTGGCAGCCTCCAGGGGCCACCATGCCATGTCACTCTCCCGCTGGAAGACCCCGCCGACCTCGAACCTGAAGTCACTGCACTGTTCCTGCAGCCAACTGCGAAGATTCAAGGGCTGGGCCACGGCGCAAGAGCATGCCACAGGTCGTCGCGTCTGTCAGGAAGCGGCTCTCTTCGGCCCGCTTAGCGGACAGGCAGCTGATCACCGAGGTCGCACATGCATGCACCATCTACCTGTTCTCGCCAACGGTGGGCCCGGCGGGTCCCCGGCGGCTGGCGGTGTCTCGGCGTCGGCCAGCAGCCTGTCCCGGTACCGCGCCTTTACCCGCCTTCGGCCGCCCTGGTCCGACCTGATCCCGCTGGGCAAGAGGCTCTGCCGCGCGCCCGCCTGGCGCCGGTGAACTGGTGGCGGCCCGGTCCGGCCTCGACGGGCGGCCCGTCGAGGCCGGGCAGGTCGATCAGCGCGATGGTCCCGGCCGGTACCTGGACCTCGACGTGCAGCTGGCCGGCCGTTAGCGCTCGGCCTGCGCCTGCAGGTAGCCGGTCAGATTGACCAGCATCTCCGTCGTGCCTTCCTTGCGGAGCCCGGGCTGGTCAATGTCGTCCAGGTACGCGCCCTGCTCGGTGTAGGTCAGCGCCGTACCGTCACTACTTTTCGCGAACTCGATGGTGGTGATCGACACCGAGATCCGCGCGTCGTTGGCGTACATCTCGTAGGTGTAGACGATCCGCTGGTCCGGCACGATGTCGTAGTACAGGGCGTCGTAGCGGTAGGTCGTGCCAGACCACTTGTGGCCGAAGCGCTCCCGCCCGCCGACGCGGAAGTCGAACTCGGCCGCGCCGGCGTCGCCGTCAGCCGGCTCGAGGTCTCCGGTGTCGCCCCACTTGTCCTTGGCTTCAGCCGACGCGAACGCAGCGAACACCCTGGCCGGCGCCGCCGGGTAGGTGCGCTCGATCGTGAATTTGTCATGGGTAACGGAACGCGCGGTCATCGGTTCTCCTCATCTGGCGAGTCGGCAGAGTCGGCCAGGTAATCGCCGAGGCGGTCGAGGCGGCGCTCCCAGTTGGAGCGACGCTCGGAAATCCAGTACTCGGCCGAGCGCAGCGCGGTCGGGTTCATGCTGCAGGTGCGAGTGCGGCCGACCTTCTGTGACCGCACCAGGCCGCTGGCCTCCAGTACCTGAACATGCTGGACTACAGCGGCCAAGGACATGGCCAGCGGCCTGCCGAGTTCGCTGACCGAGGCCGGCCCCTCGCTGAGCCGTTCCACCATCAGGCGGCGGCCAGGGTCGGCGAGTGCGTGAAACACCTGGTCCAGGTCCGACAATTGGTTAAGCATATACTTGAGCATGACAGTCGGCCGGGCGATAGTCAAGTAACTACTTCAGCATTAACGGCCCGAGTTGCCGTGCAAGCCGCTCTCCCGCGGTGGCCGCGGCTGCGAGGGCCAGCGTTAATGCCGCCGCCCCGCCGAGCATGGCGGGGCGGCATGAGCGCGGCCGCTGCCGGTCAGCTGGGCGACGGTGATCGAGTTGCTCGACGCCCCCAGCATCGCCAGCGGCAACCTCAACACGGTCACCGACCTGATCGCGCACCCGCAGCTCGCCGCGCGCTGGGGCGAGGTCGACTCGCCCGCCGGCGTGGCGGCGCTTGCCTGCGGCGCTTGTGGTCGTGCCTGCCGCGGGAGCCTGGCTGCGGCAAGGGCCTGCGGGCCGCTGCGGCGCTGGTTCGGGCATCGTGTCCGCGTCCTGATTACCGGTGTCATTTTTTTTTGATGGTGGGGATTTTAAATCGACTGTGTGTTCGTAGTTGAACAAAATTATCAGTGGTGGTCGATAGTCTTGTCGAAGACAGAGGCTAGGCCGATCGCCCGGGCCAGGTCAGCCGGGCGGCCGCCGCGCCCGGGAGGTGACCAGGTGCCAGAGGCAGACAGGCCGGAGCCAGGGCGTGAGCCGGCCGGGCCGGGTGCTGAGGAGCCAGCACAGCCAGGCGGCGCGCCGTCCGGGGAGCCGGAGGCAGCCCCGGGAGCCGGGGGCGGCGGAGTCGGCGGGGTCGGCGGAGGGGCTGTTCTGGTGTTATGAGGTGGATCTGGCGGGGATGCTGGCGGCGATCGGCGGGGTGCAGGCGGGGGATGCTGGTGATGAGGAGGCGTTTC
>Ga0209839_10000114_pt1 | contig 37021 bp, 31 predicted proteins | sample OrgsoiDNA2013050_FD_185800 | JGI IMG/M metagenome (GOLD analysis project Ga0209839, IMG submission 185800) | Permafrost soil microbial communities from the Arctic, to analyse light accelerated degradation of dissolved organic matter (DOM) -... | ecosystem: Environmental > Terrestrial > Soil >... | reverse complement strand
CCGGCCTTGAGCATCGGCCAGCTCAACACGGCATCGGACAGCACGTCCGGCGCGCGGTGCGACCCATCGACATAAACCAGGTCGAACGGTCCTGAGAGCGCGCGAAGCATCGTCGCGCTCTCCCCTGCATGGACCGAGACGCGGTCGCGCCACGGCGCGATATTGGATTCGAAGACCTGGCGCATGTTGCTCATGTCGAGCTTGAGCGCAACCATGTCCTCGGCGCCCTCGAAAGTGTCGATGCAGTCGATGTGCGCGCCCTCGCCGGTCACGATATTCTCGAGCAGCCAGCAAGTCGAGCGGCCCTCGAAGGTTCCGATTTCCAGCACGCGAAGACCTGCCTTGCCTTTGAATTCGTCGAGCAGGCGCGTCCAGATGGGGATGTGCTGCGAAAACCAATCCTGGCTGAAGTGCATTGCCGTGGATGCTTCGCAGGTTGATGCGCCGGAACCGAGGGTGCTTCAGGCGAGCCAGCGCTTGCGGCGGCGGTAGTGCTTCACGTCGCGAAAGCTTTTCCGGCCGCCGCTCGACAGGCCGAGGTAGAACTCCTTGACGTCCTCGTTTCGCGCCAGCTCGGCCGCTGCGCCGTCCATCACCACGCGGCCATTCTCGAGAATGTATCCGTAGTCGGCGAAGCGCAGCGCGACATTGGTGTTCTGTTCCGCAAGCAGAAAGCTCACCTTCTCGTTCTTGTTCAGGTCGCGAACGATCTCGAAGATCTCCTCGACGATCTGCGGCGCGAGCCCCATCGACGGCTCGTCGAGCAGGATCATCGACGGCTGGGCCATCAGCGCTCGTCCGAGCGCGGTCATCTGCTGTTCTCCGCCGGAGGTATAGCCGGCGAGACTCGTTCGCCGCTGCTTGAGCCGCGGGAAATAGCGGTAGACTTTTTCCAGCGCCTCGCGCGTTTCCGAGCGCGAGATCCTGCGCGTGAACGCCCCCGTCAGCAGGTTCTCCTCGACCGTCAGGTGCGCGAAGCAGTGCCGACCCTCCATGACCTGGCAGACGCCCATCCTCACCAGCTCGTTCGGCGTCAGCTTGTCGACGCGCCGCCCCTGAAACTCGATCGTGCCCTTCGTGACGTCACCGCGCTCTGCGGAAAGCAGATTCGAGATAGCCTTCAGCGTCGTGGTCTTGCCGGCGCCGTTGGCTCCCAGCAAGGCGACGATTTTCCCCTGTGGAACCTCGAGCGAGACGCCCTTGAGCACGAGAATGACGTGATCGTAGATGACCTCGATGTTGTTGATCGACAGGTACGGAGCGGCCTGCTGCACCGCTGGATTAGCGACGGCATTCATACGCGATGGCTCACGGTAATTTTTCGATCGCTATGAACGAACCGCAATTGGACCGTCGTCCCCGCTTAATGGGCAAGGAGCAGGGACCCGGTGTCGTTGCCAGAACGACGCCGGATTCCCGCTCGGTTTTCCGGATGCGCGGAAATGACGGACTGGTCGTTAGCCTTCCTTGCCGCAATCCCGGGCGGTGACCTTTTTCTCGGCGCCATATTTCGCGGCGCTTTCCTCGACCATCTTGCGCACCAGGTCGCGGTCGCCGGCCATGTACGGCGTGAGCGCCTTGAATCCCTTGCCGTCCCATTCCTGGAACTTCACCATGCCCGAACCTTCATGGTCGAGACACGAGGTCTTGATCGGCGGGAACATGCCTGCGGCGCCGAGCTCCTTGATGCGTGCCTCGGACAGATTCAGGTGCTCGAGACCCCAGCGCACCTGGTCCGGCGTCATGACCTTGCCCTTGCCGTACTTCGCCTGAGCGGTGCGGATCGCGTCGACGATGATGATTCCGTAGACCACGCCGCGGGTATGGTAGATGTTGCCCTGCCGCGTCGGGTCCTCGAGGTTGCCCTTGCCCGCCGCGTAGAGCTTGTTCTTGATGTCCTGCATCACCGGAAAGCTCGTGCCCGGCGCGGAAAACGCGGCGCTCACGTAGCCTTTGGCAGCGTCACCCGCGGGAATGACATCCTCCTCGGAGCCTGCCCACCACACACCGAGTATCTTGTCGCGCGGGTAGCCCATCTTGGCCGCGGCCTTCAATGCCACCGGGTTCATCACGCCGAAGCCCCACAGGATGACGTTATCGGGTTTCGCCTGGCGGATCTGCAGCCACTGCGATTCCTGCGTGTTGCCTGGCGGCGTCACCGGCACCTTCATGAGCTCGTAACCATGCTTCGCGGCGAGCGCCTCGAATACGGGTATCGCTTCCTTGCCGTATGCGGAGTCGTGATAGAGATACGCGATCTTCTTGCCCTTGAGCTTGTCGACGCCGCCGTTCTTCTGGCCCAGGTACGCGATCATCGCCGCGGCCTGGTCCCAGTACGTCGTGCCCACCGGGAAAACCCACTCGAAGACGCGGCCATCGGCGGAGTTGGCGCTTCCGTAACCGAACGTCGTCATCGGAATCTTGTCCTGCGCCACGCGATCGAGCAGACCGTAGGCAATACCGGTCGACAGCGGCTCCACCGTCGATGCGCCGCCATTCTTTTTCTTCAAGCGCTCGTAGCATTCGACGCCTCGCGCGGCGTTGTACTCGGTTTCGCATTCCTCGTAGAAAATCTTCACGCCGTTGATGCCGCCGCCGAGATTGATGAGGTTGAAGTAGTCGATCGCGCCGCCGAAATAGCCCGAGCCGCCTGCGGCGTACGGGCCGACGCGATACGACAGGATCGGGATGAATTGCTGCGTCTGCGCGAATGCGCCGGATGCGCCCGCCAGCAAGGCAAGGCCGATCCAGATTGTCTTGATGCTTTTCATTGTCTTCCTCCTGAGAAGCTTATTTTGCGATGATACCCGCAATCGGTTTTGCGCAGCATCCGCGACTGACGCTCGAACGTCGGTATCGAGCCTCCGGCCGACGCCCGTTGCAGGTGACGGATGGCAGGCGCCTAGCGCACGTCGCGTCCGCCCATCAATGCGGGAACGGCCAAAGCCGCAGCTTTTCCTTGGCGATCTGCCACAAGCGTGCCAGCCCGTGCGGCTCGACGATCAAGAAGAAAATGATCAGGCCGCCGAATATCATCAGCTCGAGGTTCGACGCGACGCTGCTCGGAATGCTGAAGTGCAGCGAGGTGTCGAGAAACGTTATCGTCGTGCTGAGCAGGATGGGCAGCAGCGTAATGAATGCGCTGCCGAGAAACGAGCCGAGCACGGTGCCGACGCCGCCGATGATGATCATGAACAGAATGCGAAACGACAGGTCGAGGTTGTACGCCTCAGGCTCCACCGTGCCGAGATACGCGTAGGCGAACAACGCGCCCGCGACGCCGCAATAGAACGAGCTCACCGCGAACGCCAGCAGCTTCGCGCGCATCGGGCGGATGCCGATGACTTCGGCGGCGACATCCATGTCGCGGATCGCCATCCATTGCCTGCCCACATTGCCGCGCACCATGTTCTTCGCCGCCAGCGCCATGACCGCGACGATGCTGAGCACCAGCAGATACTTCGCCGGCGGCGTATCGAAGGTGTAGTCGAGGATGACGATCGGCTGCGCGGTGATCACGCCCGAGGGATTGTAGTTGCTGAACCAGCCGATCTTGCTCAGGCACCAGAGGATGAAGAACTGGGCGGCGAGCGTCGCGACGGCGAGATAGAAGCCGCGGATACGCAGGCTCGGCAAGCCGAACACGATGCCGACCGCCGCCGCGGAAAGACCGCCTCCCGCGAATGCGACCAGCAGTGGAATGCCGGGCACGCGCAGCACGAAGTTGTACGAGGCAAACGCGCCTACCGCCATGAAGGCCGCGCTTCCAAGCGACAGCTGGCCCGCGTAGCCGGTCAGGATGTTCAACCCCAGCGCAGCGAGCGACAGGATCAGGAATGGAATGAGTATCGCGGAAAAAAGGTATGGCGTCGCAAGCAGGGGCACCGCGACGAACGCGACCGCCAGAATCACCGCGATCGCGATGCGATCCTGGCGGATCGGAAAAATCGCCGCGTCGGCCTCGTAGCTTGTCTTGAACTGGCCTGCTTCTCGGTACAGCATGGGGCGGAAATAAGTGTCCGGGTCGGCGAATGTTGTCGTCAGATGCGACGAATGATTTTCTCGCCGAAGAGGCCCTCGGGCCTCACCAGCAGGAAAAGGAGCGCGAGCACGTACGGGAACCAGCCCTCGATGCCACCGCCGACGTAGGGGCCGAGAAACACCTCGGCAAGCTTCTCGGATGCGCCGATGATCAGGCCGCCGACAATGGCGCCGGGAATCGAATCGAAGCCGCCGAGTATCAGCACCGGGAGCGCCTTCAAGGCGACGAAGGTCAGTGCAAACTGCACGCCGTTGCGTGCGCCCCACAGCAATCCGGCGACCAGCGCAACGCCGCCCGCCACTGCCCACACGATCGACCAGATTTGCTGCAGAGGAATGCCGACGGCAAGCGCGGCCTGATGATCATCGGCCACCGCGCGCAACGCGCGGCCGATGCGGGTACGGTTGAAAAAGACCGCGAGCGTGCTGACCAGCACGGCTGCGACACCGGCCGCCATCAGGTCGAATTTGGAGACGTTGATGCCGGTGTTGTCGGAGATCCACTGGATCGGCTCGTCCTGAATTCCGAGCTCGAGCCCATGCACGCCCGAGCCCCACACGATCTGCGCCAATCCTTCGATGAGAAATGAAAGCCCGATGGTCGCCATGAACAAGGTGATTTGCGGTTGATTGATCAACGGACGAAGGACCACGCGTTCGATCACTATTCCCAGGACGACCATGACCAGCAGCGTCGCGGGCAGCGCCAGCCAGAAATCGAGCCCGTGCTCGACCAGGCCGACGAAGGTGAGCGCGGCGAAGAACACCATCGAGCCCTGGGCGAAATTGAACACGCCCGACGCCTTGTATATCAGCACGAAGCCGAGCGCCACCAGCGAGTACATGACCCCGCTCAACAGGCCGCCGATCAGCACTTCGAAGAAAAATTGCATTTATCCGGATTCCGCGTTGCGTCCTGGGATGTCGTCGTCCCCGCGAAAGCGGGGACCCAGTGGCGTTGGCACAAAAGACGCTGGATTCCCACTTACGCAGGAATGACGAATTGGGGTGCCGATTCCTTCGTTCATTTCAAAGTACCATTAGTCGACATCGCCACCGTCGACTCAGAACAAACGCGCGGTCTCAATGCGCGACGCCCAGATACGCGTCGATCACCGCCTTGTTGGTGCGCACCTCTTCCGGCGTGCCGTCGCCGATCTTCTTTCCATAGTCGAGGACCACGACGCGATCGGAAATGTCCATGACCACGCCCATGTCGTGCTCGATCAGCACGATGGTCGTGCCGTACTGCTCATTGACGTCGAGCACGAAGCGGCACATGTCCTGCTTTTCCTCGACGTTCATTCCCGCCATGGGCTCGTCGAGCAAAAGCAGTGTCGGTTCCGCGGCCAGCGCCCGCGCGAGCTCGACCCGCTTTTGCAGGCCGTACGGCAGCTTTCCCACCGGCGTCTTCCGTATGTGCTGAATCTCGAGAAAGTCGATGACCTCCTCGACCTTGCGCCGGTTTTCGAGCTCCTCGCGCCGGGCGCGCCCGAAGTAGACCGCCTGCTCGATGAACGTGGCGTGCATCTTGAGGTTGCGCCCGGTCATGATGTTGTCGAGGACAGACATGCCTTTGAACAATGCGATGTTCTGAAAAGTGCGCGCGATCCCCTGAACCGCCGCCTTGTGCGTGTCCATGTCGCGCCGCACCTCGCCGCGAAAGGTGATCGTTCCTTGCTGCGGATGATAGACGCCGTTGATGACGTTGAGCATCGAGCTCTTGCCCGCGCCGTTGGGCCCGATGATGGCGCGGATTTCGTGCTCGCGCACGTCCAGGCTTATCGCGGTGAGCGCCTTTACCCCGCCGAAAGAAAGGGAAATATTGTCGAGCTCGAGCACGACCTCGCCGGCGCTTCGTGCCGCGCTCATCCGGCGGGCCCACACTTCATGCGGCTTCCCGCGCGGCGCCCGCGGCAAAGACATTCGCTTCCGCGATCCTCAGGTCGGCCGCAACCATGCCGCTGCGGCCATCCTCGAACTTGACCAGCGTCTCGATGTGCTGCACGTTCCTGTCCGAATACAACGCTTCGATCAGGATGCCATACTTTTCGGCAATGAAGTTGCGGCGCACCTTGCGCGTGCGCGTCAGCTCGTCGTCGTCCGGATCGAGCTCCTTGTGCAGGATGATGAAACGGTGCACCTGCGACGAAGCGAGCGGCCCCTCGCGTGCGAGCTCGGCGTTGACTTGCTCCACGCACTCGCCGATGAGCTCGTACACCTCGGCCTTCGCCGCAAGGTCGGTATAGCCGGCGTACGCGATGCCGCGGCGCTCGGCCCAGTTGCCGACCGAGCCCATATCGATGTTGACGAACGCGCACACGGTATCGCGGCCGTTGCCGAACGCGACTGCCTCCTTGATGTGCGGGAAGAACTTGAGCTTGTTCTCGATATAGTTGGGCGCGAACATCGCGCCGCCGCTCATCCTGCCGACGTCCTTGGCGCGGTCGATGATCTTGAGCTGCCCGCTGTCGTCGATCAAGCCGGCGTCCCCGGTGTGAAAAAAACCCTCGTCGTCGATCGATTCCGCGGTCGCATCGGGACGCTTGTAGTATTCCTTGAGCAGCATCGGTCCCCGCACCAGCACCTCGCCGCCGTCGGCGATCTTGATCTCGACACCCGGCGCCGGCTCGCCGACGGTGTCGAATTTGACCCCGCGGTCGGGCTGAAGACAGACGTAGGCGCAGGTCTCGGTCGAGCCGTAGAGCTGCTTCAGGTTGATCCCGATCGAGCGATAGAAACGGAACAGATCGGGGCCGATGGCGGCGCCCGCGGTGTACGCGACCCGGATGCGGCTCATGCCGAGGACGTTGCGCAACGGCGCGTAGATCAGAACGTTCCCGAGCGCGTACAGCAGGCGATCGCCCAGCGCGACCGGCTTCCCGTCCAGCATCGCCGCGCCGCAGCGCCTGGCGACGCCGGTGAAGTATCGAAACAATCCGCGCTTGATCGCGCTCGCGTCCTCCATGCGGATCATGACTTGCGTGAGCAGATTTTCGAATACCCGCGGCGGCGCGAAGTAATACGTGGGCCCGATCTCGCGCAAGTCGGTCATCACGGTGTCGCCGGACTCCGGGCAGTTGATCGTGAACCCGCCCGCAAGCCACTGCGCGTACGAGAACAGGTGATCGCCGACCCACGCCATGGGCAGGTACGACAGAATGCTGTCGTGCGAGTCGAGCTTGTCGAACTCGCAGCCGCCGAGCGCGGAAACGATGAACGCCGCGTGTGTCTGGCAGACGCCCTTGGGCTTGCCGGTGGTGCCCGAGGTGTAGAGCACGATCGACACGTCGCCGGGCCGGCCTTTGGCGACTTCGTCGTTGTAGAAGTCCGGGTGCGCGAGGCCGTACTCGCGGCCGATCTCGCGCAAGCGGTCGACGCTGGTCACGCCGTCGTAGTTGCGCAGGCCGCGAGGGTCATCGTAATAGATATGTTTGAGGCTCGGCACCTTCGGCGCCGCCTCGAGGATCTTGTCGACCTGCTCCTGATCCTCGACGATGGCGAAGACGATTTCCGCGTCGTTGAGAACGTAGTCGAACTCCGCCGCCGGCGCGTCCTGGTACATCGGCACCGCGATGCCGCCGAGCGACTGCGCCGCGATCATCGACCAGTAAAGGCGCGGCCGGTTGTCGCCGATGATGGCCAGGTGCATGCCGCGCCTGAATCCCTGCGCGGCGAGGCCGCACGCCAGAGCGCGCACCTCTTCGGCAACCTGCCCCCAGGTCCATGTCTGCCAGATGCCAAGATACTTTTCGCGCGTCGCGGGCGCGTTCGGCCGCAGACTGGCGTGCTCCAGCATCAGCCGCGGGAACGTGTCAAGACGCTCGTCCATCGATCCTCACCCGTTCTGGACTGGATTCATGTCCGGCCCACGCTGCAGCGCGCGATACATGCCATTCGCGTCTTATACGAACGAGGCTGCCTGCGATGGCACCCAGCCTGCCCGCTGCGCGCGCGCGGTCGAATTATGCCGCAATTGGCGGCAAGCGGTGAAAGGTGGCAAGGCGCTTGGCGTGGATGAGCGTCGGAGGCGCCTCGCCAGCGTGCCCGACCCGGCTCTGACTCCGAAAAGACAGCGGTCACGCCGTCGGCAGCCGGTAATCCTTGAATTGCTCGCGCAAGGTCATCTTGGACAGCTTGCCGGTCGCCGTATGCGGCAGCTCCTCGACGAAGACCACGTCGTCGGGGACGCACCAGCGCGCGACCTTGCCTTCATAAAACCCGATCATCGAGTCCTTGCTCAGCTCGGCGCCGGGCTTCTTCACCACCACCAGCAGCGGCCGCTCATCCCACTTGGGATGGCGCACGCCGATGACTGCGGCTTCGATCACGGCAGGATGGCCGATGGCGATATTCTCCAGATCGATCGAGCTGATCCACTCGCCTCCGGACTTGATCACGTCCTTGGAGCGGTCGGTGATCTGCAGATAGCCGTCGTCGTCGATGGTCCCGACGTCTCCGGTCGGAAACCAGCCGTCCGCCGTGAGCGGAGTGCCGCCGTCGCTCTTGTAGTACTCGCGCACGACCCACGGACCCTTCACCAGCAGGTTGCCGAACGCCTTGCCGTCGCGCGGCAGCTCGCTGCCGTCGCCGTCGACGATCTTCATGTCGACGCCGAAAAGCGGGCGGCCCTGCTTGAGCGAAAGCTGGAATGCTTCGTCGGCGGGAAGCCCGGCATGCTTCGACTTCGGGCAATTCACCGTGCCCACCGGGCTCATCTCGGTCATGCCCCAGCCGTGCATGACCCGCACGCCGAAATCGTCCTTAAGCGTGCGGATGATCGCCGCCGGGCACGCGGCGCCGCCGATGGTCGTGACCTTCAGCGTCGAGAGCTTCAGCTTGTTCTGCTTCATGTAGCTGATGAGGTTGAGCCACACCGTCGGCACGCCCGAAGACGAATTGACGCGCTCCGTTTCGAACAGCTCGTACAGACTCGCACCGTCGAGTGCCGGTCCCGGAAAAACGAGCTTCGCGCCGACCAGCGGCGCCGCGTACGGGATGCCCCAGGCGTTGACGTGAAACATCGGCACGATCGGCAATACGACACTTTGCGCCGACATGTTCTTGGCGTCCGGCAGCGACGTCGCATAAGCGTGCAGCAGCGTCGAGCGGTGGCCGTACAGCACGCCCTTGGGATTGCCGGTGGTGCCCGACGTGTAACACAATGCGGCCGCGGTGTTCTCGTCGAACTCGGGCCAGTCGAAATCGTCGCTCTCGGCTGCGAGCAGCTCTTCGTAGCAAAGCAGGTTCGGGATCGCAACCGTCGGCATGTGCGCGCGATCGGTCATCGCGATCCAGCCCTTGACCCCGGTGCACGCAGGAGCGAGGCGTTCGACGAGCGGCGCGAAGCTCAGGTCGAAAAAGCAATACTCGTCCTCGGCATGATTGACGATGTAGGTGATCTGGTCGGGAAACAGTCGCGGATTGATGGTGTGGATCACCGCGCCGGTCCCCGACACCGCGTAATAAAGCTCGAAGTGCCGATAGCCGTTCCACGCCAGCGTCCCGATGCGATCGCCCGCTTGCACGCCCAGGCGCGCCAGCGCACGGGCAAGCCGGCGCGCGCGGACGTGAGCATCGCGATACGTGTAGCGATGCATCGGGCCCTCGACGGTGCGCGACACGATTTCAGTGTCGCCGTGGTTCCGGTCCGCGTGGCGAATCAGCGACGAGATCAACAGCGGCTGATTCATCATCAGGCTGAGCATGCTTCCTCCTTCCGGCGCGTGGCCGAGCAACGGCGGCTCGCCGCGTTCTTATTGCTTGTAATACGGAATCCAGCCCGGTAGCATCGACATATTAACGGACCGGACCGGATCGGCGTCGAATGCCGCCCCGGCCACGATGTCCGAGACCGTTCGCGACACGCGAACCAACAGAGCTGGGAGGAGATATGCGCGGAAGCTCGAGTCGCGACACTTGCATCTGGCTGGCCCTGGCGGCAACGCTTCTCGCCGCGCCGGCGGCTGCCGAGGTCAAGTTTGCCTACATCGATCCGCTCTCCGGCGGCGCCGCCAGCGCGGGCATCAATGCGCAGAAACACATGACTTACCTGGTCGATCGACTGAACGCCGCCGGCGGCCTCAACGGCGAGAAGGTCCAGCTGATCTCCTACGACAACAAGGTCGATCCGCAGGAATCGCTGATCGCGCTGAAAAAGGCGCTGGACGATGGGGCGCGCTTTGTATTCCAGGGCAACGGCAGCGCCGTCGCGCTGGCGATCACCGACGCGGTGCTCAAATACAACGAGCGCAATCCAGGCAAGGAAGTGCTGTACTTCAACTACGCAGCGGTCGATCCGGCCCTGACCAACGAAAAGTGCAACTTCTGGCATTTCCGTTTCGACGACGATGCCGACATGAAAATGGCGGCGCTGACCGACGCCATCGCCAAGCAGCCGCTGACCAAGAACGTCTACCTGATCAACCAGGACTACTCGTTCGGCAGGGCGGTCGCGGCGGCGGCCAAAAAAATGCTGACGGAAAAGCGCCCGGACATCAAGATCGTCGGCGACGAATTGCATCCGCTGCAGAAGGTTCAGGACTTCTCGCCTTACGTCGCCAAGATCAAGGCGTCCGGCGCGGACACCGTCATTACCGGCAACTGGAGCAACGACATGTTGCTGCTGATCAAGGCCGGCAAGGACGCTGGCCTCAAGGTGAACTGGTACACCTACTACGGCGGCGCGCTGGGAGCGCCGAGCGCGATCGGCAAGGACGGCATCGGCATCGTCAAGCAGATCAGCGAATATCACAACAATGCGCTGCCCGAGCTCGATCCCGACGTCGCCGCGTTCAAGAAGCGCTTCACCGGCAAGGACGACGAGTTCGGCTACTACCGCCTCAAGACGACGTTCGACATGATCGCCGCGGCGGCGAACAAGGCCAAATCGAACGATCCGGTGAAGCTTGCCAGGGCACTCGAAGGCATCAAGGTGATGACGACCGTCGGCGAAGCCGAAATGCGCGCCGACAATCACCAGATCCTGCAGCCGATGTTCGTCTCGACATTTTCGGATAACGTCAAGTTCGACGTCGAGAAAACCGGCCTGGGATTCAAGACCGACTCCAAGATCAACGCCAAGGACACGGCGCTTCCCACGACCTGCAAGATGCAACGGCCTTCGTAGTGGGCAACTAAGGCCGGGCCGGGCACGACGCGGAGCAGCGACGCCGTGCTCGAGCTCATCGTCTTCTCGCTGCTCAACGGCATCGTCTATGGACTGCTGCTGTTCATGCTCTCGAGCGGCCTCACGCTGATCTGGAGCATGATGGGCGTGCTCAACTTCGCGCACGCCAGCATGTTCATGCTCGGCGCGTATTTTTCCTACCAGATCGCGAGGTATATCGGCTTCTGGCCGGCGCTGGTCGTTGCGCCGCTGCTGGTAGGCGCGATCGGAGCCGCGGTCGAGCGCTACGGCCTGCGCCACGCGCACAAGCACGGCGCCGTCGCGGAGATCCTGTTTACCTTCGGGCTGGCGTATCTGATCGCGGAATTCGTGGTCATGCTTTGGGGCCGCAACCCGATCGCGAACGGCGTGCCGGCGGTGATCGACTTTCCCGCGTTCACTCTTTTCGGAACCAGCTATCCGTTCTACAAGGCGCTGATGATGGCGATCTCGGTCGGCATGTTCGCGTTTCTCTATCTGGGCCTCAAGCGCACGCGCATCGGCCTCATCATTCGGGCATCGCTCACGCATCCGAACATGGTCAGCGCGCTGGGGCACGACGTGCCGCGAATCTTCGTGCTGGTATTCGCCGTCGGCAGCGCGCTCGCCGGACTGGCGGGAGTGATCGGCGGGTTCGCGCTGCTTACCGAGCCGAACATGGCGGCAGCGCTCGGCCCGATCGTGTTTGTCGTCGTCGTGGTCGGCGGCCTCGGCTCGATTCCCGGCGCGCTCATCGCGTCGATGGTGATCGGCATCGTGCAGACCTTCGCGGTGGCGCTGGACTACTCGTTGCTCGACTTGTTCGGTGCGCTGAACGTGCAGGTTTCGCGCGGCTCGCCGCTTTACGAAATCTACTCGATCAAGATCGCGCAGGCGGCGCCGATCATTCCATACCTGCTGCTGGTGCTGATGTTGATCCTGCGTCCGAAGGGCCTGATGGGCACGCGCGAGACATGAAGGCGAGTGGCGCGTCGCCATCCTCGGTCGCACCGGTTCCGGTGCGAGCCGGGTGGTTTCGCGACCATGGGTGGTGGCTTGCCGCGATCGCGCTGCTGCTTGTCCTGCCGCACATTCCCGGCTTGAACAGCAACTTCGGGCGCTCGCTGTTGAGCCAGATGGCCATCGCGACGGTGTTCGCGCTGTCGTACAACCTGCTGCTCGGACAGACAGGCCTGCTCTCGTTTGGCCACGCGGTGTATTTTGGCCTGGGGGGCTTTGCGGCGATCCACGTCATGCGGGCGATCAACGCCGGCCTCGGACTCCCGATGCCGCTGGTCCCGCTCGCCGGCGCCGCCAGCGGCCTTTTTTTCGGAATGCTGTTCGGATCGCTCACCACGCGCCGCGCCGGCGTGGTTTTCGCGCTGATCTCGCTCGGAGTCGGCGAGCTCGTCTTCGCCGCATCCGGAATGCTGCAGGGTTGGTCCGGCGGTGAAGGAGGCCTCACCGCCAACCGCGCCGCCGGCCCGCATCTGTTCGGGCTCGATTTCGCCTCGCAGCTCCAGGTCTACTACATCATCGTGTTCTGGACGCTGGTCGCGGCGTGGCTGATGTATGCGTTCACGCGCACGCCGGTCGGGCGCATGTGCAACGCCATCCGCGACAACCCGGAGCGCGTGGCTTTCGTCGGCTACGACCCGCAGCGCGTGCGCTTTATCGTTTTTGCCATTGCCGCCATGTTCGCCGGCCTGGCCGGCGGCCTGCACGCGATCAACTACGAGATCGTTGCGATCGATGCGGTCGGCGCGGCGCGCTCCGGCATCGTATTGTTGATGGTCTATATCGGCGGCGAGGCCTACTTCGTCGGCGCAATACTCGGTGCAATCACGATCACCTGGCTGCAAGTGAGCTTGAGCGACTACACCACGGCATGGCAGCTCTACCTCGGCCTGTTTTTCATCGCGATCGTTCTGTTCGCGCCCGGCGGACTCGCGGGACTGATCATGATGCACGGCCCCATCGTCCGAACCCGCGCCTTCCGCAGCGTGATCAAGGCCTACGCTCTGGCGGCGATTCCTGCGCTGTCGATGCTGCTGGCCGCAATCGTGCTGCTCGAGATCAACTACCGCCTCTCGACCCAGCCCGAATCCGGATCGAGCATGAAGCTGTTCTGGGTCGGTATCGATACCGCGACGCCGTGGCCCTGGTTGGTGGCGGGAGTCCTTGCCGTCGGCGGCTTCTATGCCTTTCGCAAGACGTGGCCCTACGTCGGCGCGGCATGGCAGCGGGCGTGCGATGAAGCGGGACCCCATCACGACGCGGGCGGCGCGGGCGACGCGAGATGATTGCCGCCGCGCCCACGGCGAAAACGCATGCATGCGCGCTGGAGTTACGCGACGTACATAAGAATTTCGGCGCCACCGCCATCATTCGCGGGGTCTCGCTCGAGGTGACCGAGGGCGAGCGGCACGCGATCATCGGGCCGAACGGCGCCGGCAAGTCGACGCTCTTCAACCTGATCAGCGGCCGCTTCGCGCCCAGCAGCGGGTCGATCCGGCTCCATGGCGACGAAGTGGCGGGCCGCGCTCCGTTCGAGATCTACCGGCGCGGCCTGGCGCGCAGCTTCCAGGTGACCAACATCTACCCGCGCTTGAGCGTTTACGAAAACATCCGCTGCAGCGTGCTGTGGTGCCTGGGCCACAAGTACAATTTCTGGCGCAGCGTCGCCAAGCTGCGTGATGCGAACGAAAGGGCCGAGAGAACGCTGGAGCAGATCGGCATGTCGGCGCGCCGGAATACACCTGCGGGCGTGCTCACCTATGCCGAGCAGCGGGCGCTGGAGATCGGCATCACCATCGCCGGCGATTCATCGGTGATCCTGCTCGACGAGCCGACGGCGGGCATGAGCCGCGGCGAAACCGAATCCGCCGTCGCGCTGATCCGGTTAGTCTCGCAAGGCCGGACCCTGGTAATCGTGGAGCACGACATGGGCGTGGTATTCAATCTGGCGGATCGGATCTCGGTGCTGGTGTACGGCGCGATTATCGCGACCGACGTGCCCGAGCGCATACGCGGCAACACCGACGTCCAGACAGCGTACCTGGGCTCCGCCGCGCATGCTTGAGCTCGACAACGTCCACGCGTATTACGGCAAGAGCCATATCCTGCAGGGGATCTCCTTTCGCGTCGGCGAGGGCGAGATCGTCAGCCTGCTGGGAAGGAACGGCGCCGGCCGCTCGACGACCATCAAGACGATCATGGGCGAAGTCGCCGCCGTGGGCAGCATCCGCTTCAAGGGCGAGCGCATCGACGGATTGAAGCCGCACCAGATCGCGCGCCTGGGCCTGGGCTACGTGCCCGAAGACAGGGAGATATTTCCCAGCCTCACGGTGCGTGAGAATCTTCTCCTCGGAAAGAAGTCTCCGGAGCAGACTGGGCGCTGGTCGCTCGACGACACGTTCGAGCTCTTTCCGCTGCTGCGCGAGCGCGCCGACACGCCCGGCGGCGTGCTTTCCGGAGGTGAGCAGCAGATGCTGACGATTTGCCGTACCTTGATGGGAGACCCCGACTTGATCATGGTCGACGAGCCGACGGAAGGCCTGGCGCCGAAGCTGGTCGAGCTGGTGCGCGGCTTGCTGGAAAAGATCGCGGAGCGCGGAATCGCGATCCTGCTGATCGAGCAGAAGCTGACGATCGCGCTGGCCATCTCGCGGCGACTCTACGTCATGGGCCATGGACATATCGTGTTCGAGGGCGAGCCGCACGATCTGCGCGCCAACGATGCAGTGCGCAAGGAATGGCTCGAAGTCTAGCGGCGCGAAATCGGCGCATGGACGCAAGGGCATCGATCCGATAAGGAGCAGGCATCATCGGCGCTAACTATCAGTTGCACGACGCGGTGGCGGTGATCACGCTCGACAACCCGCCGCTCAACGGGCTCAATCACGATCTGCGCGCGGGGCTGGTCGCCGGGATCGACCGCGCCAGCGCCGATGCAGGCGTCGCCGCCGTCGTCATCATCGGCGCCGGCAGGGCGTTCTCGAGCGGCGCCGACATCCGCGAATTCAATACGCCCAAGGCAACGGCGGAGCCGACCTTGCGCAGCGTGATTCGCATCGTCGAGGCGAGCGCCAAGCCGGTCATCGCGGCCATCGGCGGCATCTGCATGGGTGGCGGGCTGGAGCTGGCATTGGGATGCCATTTCCGCGTTGCGTCCTCGGGCGCGAAGATCGCGCTGCCCGAAGTGAAGCTCGGACTCGTGCCGGGCGCGGGAGGCACGCAGCGCCTGCCGCGTGCGATCGGCGTGGAAGCCGCGCTGAACATGATCGTTTCGGGCGCGCCTGTGCCTTCCGAGCAATTCAAAGGCGGCAAGCTCTTCGCCGAAATCGTCGACGGTACATTGTCGGAAAATGAGCTCTTGCAGGGTGCGCTGGCGTTTGCGCGCAAAATCGTCGCCGCGCGCACGCCGCTCGCACTCCTGCGCGACGTGAAGATCGACTTCCCGAACGCCGACGCGTTTTTCCAGTTCGCCCGCAACAGCGTGGGCCCGCTGGCGAAGAACTTTCCCGCTCCGCTCAAGTGCATCGACGCGGTCGCCGCGGCCGTGACCCGGCCGTTCGAGGAAGGCCTCAAGTTCGAGCGCGAGCTTTTCATGCAATTGGTGCAAACACCGGAGTCGCGCGCATTGCGCCACGCATTTTTTGCCGAGCGTGCGGCGGCAAAAATTGCCGACGTCCCCGAAAATACGCCGGCACGCAAGATCGCGAGCGTCGCGGTCATTGGCGCGGGCACGATGGGCGGCGGCATCGCGATGAACTTCCTGAGCGCCGGGTTGCCCGTGACCCTCCTCGAGATGAAGCAGGAGGCGCTCGACAAGGGCGTCGCGACGCTGCGCAGGAACTACGAGGCCTCGGTCAAGCGCGGCAAGCTCACTGCCGAAAAGCTCGAGCAGAACATGGCGCTGCTCGTGCCGACGCTCTCCTACGACGGCATCAAGACCGCCGATCTCGTGATCGAGGCCGTATTCGAGGACATGGCCGTGAAGCAGGCGGTGTTCGAGCAGCTCGATGCGGCGGCGAAACCCGGCGCCATCCTCGCCACCAACACGTCGACGCTCGATGTCGACAGGATCGCGGCCTTCACCCGGCGCCCGCAGGATGTGGTGGGAACGCACTTTTTCAGCCCGGCCAATGTCATGAAGCTGCTCGAGGTCGTGCGCGGGAAGAAGACCGCCAAGGACGTGCTGGTCACGGTCATGCAGGTCGCCAAGCGGATCAACAAGACCGCAGTCGTGTCGGGCGTCTGCGACGGCTTTATCGGCAATCGCATGATCGAGCAGTACTTGCGCCAGGCGATGTTTCTGCTCGAGGAGGGCGCATCGCCTGCCCAAGTCGACCGCGCGCTGGAGCGCTTCGGCATGGCGATGGGGCCGTTTCGCATGAGCGACCTGGCGGGCAACGACGTCGGCTGGTACATCCGCAAGCGCCGTTATGTCGAAAAGCCCGACGTCGTCTATTCCAGGATCGCCGACCGTCTGTGCGAGCTGGGACGCTTCGGCCAGAAGACGGGGCTCGGCTGGTACCGTTACGAATCGGGCAAGCGCGACGCGATTGCCGACCCCGCGGTCGACGAGCTGATCGCCGGCTACCGCAAGGAGCTTGGCGCGCAGTCTGGTACGGTGCCGCGCAAAATCGCCGACGACGAGATCGTCGAGCGCTGCGTCCTGGCGCTGGTCAACGAAGGCGCGCGCATCCTCGAGGAAGGCATTGCCCAGCGCGCATCCGACATCGACATGGTCTACCTGACCGGCTACGGATTTCCGTTGTGTCGCGGCGGCCCGATGCTCTACGCCGACACGCTGGGCCTGTACAACGTCGTGCGCAGCATGGCGCGCCTTTCGACCAACGCGCGCGCTGATCCCGCATTCTGGCAGCCGGCGCCTCTGCTGGCCCGGCTCGCGGCGGAAGGCAAGACGTTCAACGGCTGACGGCACCCGAAGCGATCCCAGCGAGAACATTCCATGACCGACGCAGTCATCGTCTCCACCGCACGCACCGGCCTTGCCAAATCGTGGCGCGGCGCGTTCAACATGACCCACGGCGCGACGCTGGGCGGTCACGTCGTCAGGCACGCGATCGGGCGCGCGAAGCTCGATCCGGCAGAGGTCGACGATGTCCTGATGGGCTGCGCCTTTCCCGAAGGCGCGACGGGCTCCAACATCGCGCGGCAAATCGCCTTGCGGGCGGGCTGCCCCGTCAGCGTCCCCGGCATGACGATCAATCGCTTCTGCTCGTCGGGACTGCAAACGATCGCCATGGCGGCGCAGCGGGTGATCGCAGGCGAGGGTGAGATCTTCGTCGCCGGCGGCGTCGAATCGATATCGTGCGTGCAGAACGAATCCAACAAGCACATGTTGCGCGATGCGTGGCTGCTCGAGCACAAGCCGGAGATTTACTGGACGATGCTGGAGACGGCGGAGAACGTTGCCAAGCGCTACGCGATTTCGCGCGAGAAGCAGGACGAGTACGGCGCACAAAGCCAGCAGCGTGCAGCGGCCGCCGCGGCGGCAGGAAAATTCGACGCCGAGATCGTGCCGTTGACCGTGACCGCGGGTGTGGCCGACAAGGAGTCGGCGCGCTTGTTTACCCGGGAAACGACCATCGCTGCCGACGAGGGCATACGCGCCGATACAACCTACGACGGCGTCGCCAGGATCAAGCCCGCGCTACCGGGAGGCGTGATTGCCGCCGGCAACGCCAGCCAGTTCTCCGACGGCGCGTCGGCGTGCGTGGTGATGAGCGATCGGGTTGCCGCTGCCAGGGGCCTGCAGCCGCTGGGAATCTTCCGCGGGTTTGCGGTCGCCGGATGCGAGCCGGATGAAATGGGAATCGGCCCCGTCTTCGCGGTGCCGCGATTGCTGCAGCGCGCCGGCAAGAAAATCGACGACATCGGGCTATGGGAGCTCAACGAGGCGTTCGCGGTGCAAGTGATCTACTGCCGCGACAAACTGGGCATCGACAACGATCGCCTCAACGTCAATGGCGGCGCGATCGCGGTCGGACATCCCTACGGCGTGTCGGGCGCGCGCCTCACCGGACATGCGCTGATCGAGGGCAAGCGTCGCGGCGTCAGGTTCGTGGTGGCAACCATGTGCATCGGCGGAGGCATGGGCGCAGCGGGACTGTTCGAAGTGGCCTGAAGGAGGTATCGGAAGGCCCGGCCAGGACTCGATCATTGTTCGATCAGGCTTGACGCGCATTCCCTTCGGCCACTGCGGGCGCCCTTCGCTGCGGGTGTCGATGCAGCGCCGCCCGGATCAGCTGGCGCGTGAAGCCGGCGTGGCCTTCCGGATCGTGCGCGAGGCAGATGTCGGCGCTGCCGGCGTCTTCAGGAAGGTAGTAGACGCCGCAGTTGGGATTGATTTCCAGCATGAACGGCGCGCCGCTGCGGTCGACACGAAGGTCGCAGCGCCCGAAGCTCGCACCCTTGAGCGCGACGAAAAAGCGGGCCGAAACATCGCGCAGGCGAGCATTCAGCAGCGCGTCGTCGACGGGGAAGGCGGACATCTTCTTGTAATCGACCCACTTCATGTCCGAGTGCTTGAAGGTCTCGCCTTCGGGAAAGCGGTATTGAATCGGCGTGTAGGTCCTGGGCCGCATCGGATCGTCCGGATTTTCCGCCACGAGGACGGTGCACTCCGTCCCCTCGATGAACTCCTCGATCAGCGCCGCGCCGTGGCGGCGCATGATCTTGCGCGCCTGCTGGCGCAGTCCGGCGGGCGAACAAACGCGGGAGCGCCGGGAAAGGTCGACGCTGGAATAACTGCTGTAATGCTTGACGAAGAGTGGAAAGCGCAACGTCTCCGCGGCCCGTTCGACGTCTGACTCGCTTCGCGCCAGGATGTAATCGGGGGTAGCGATGCCATCTGCCCTGCAAGCGAGTTTCATCGCCTCGCGTGAGGGCTCATAGAATTCCGACGTGGCGCCGGTGAAAGCGACGCCATGTTCTTCCAATGTCTTCACGACCTCGATGCCCGGAATGCTCTGGTCGGCGGCCCCATCGCAAAGGTTGAAAAAAACGTCGAAGCCCTGCCGGATACGCCGGGCGACCTGATCGACCGAGGTCGCCTTCCTCAAATACTCCACCTCCCACTGCGCGTCCGAAAAAAAAGGCCTCGGATCGCACGGCCAGTCATCGGAAGGAAAAGGGTCAGCGAGAAGGTCCTGGTTGGTCAGCAGGCAGATACGCATAAACGTTCGCCGATTGCCTACTGCTCGGGCTTCACCCCCGCCGTCGAAATCACCTTAGCCCACTTGGCGATCTCGTCGTCGAGGAACTTGCCCGCTTCCGCGGGCGTGTTGCCGACCGCTTCGATGCCGATGGTCTCGAAACGGGCCTTGATGTCAGCAGAGGCGACGGCCTTGGCGGTTTCGGCCGCGATCCGGTTGACGATCTCGCGCGGCGTTCCGGCCGGCGCGAGGAACAAGACCCAGGTCGAGCCCTCGATCAGCGGACCGCCCGCTTCGGCAATGGTCGGCACCTCGGCGGCGCCCACCACCCGTCTGGCGGAGAACATGCCGAGCGCCTTGATCTTGCCGGCGCGCACCTGCGGCATCAGCGTGCTGGGCACGTCGACCAGGATCTGGATGTTCCCGCCCATCAGGTCCTGCAGCGCCGGCGCCGTGCCCTTGTAGGGAACGTGGACCATGTCGACGCCCGCGGTCTGATTGAAGAGCTCCGTGGTCAGGTGCGCCGCCGCGCCCACACCGGACGAACCGAAGGATAGCTTGCGCGGATTCGCCTTGGCGTATGCGATCAGTTCCTTGACATCCTTGACCGGCAGGTCGTTGTTGGCGGTCATGATGAGGGGTGCGATCCCGACCAGAGACACGGGCGCGAAGCTCTTCACCACGTCGAACGGCAGCTTGCCCGCGTACAGCGTGGCGTTGGCGGCGTGCGCTGCGATCACGGTGAGAAACGTGTAGCCGTCGGGCGCCGCTTTCGCTGCCATGTCGGCGCCGAGAATCGAATTCGCGCCGGGCTTGTTCTCGACCACAATCGTCCACCCGTTCTGCTCCGCCATCTTTTGCAAGACCATGCGCGTTGCGCTATCGGTGATGCCGCCCGGCGGATACGGGATGATCCAACGGATCGACTTGGTCGGCCATACGGGAGTCTGGGCCTGGAGGGCCGTCGAGGCGAGCAGTGCGAGTGCGGCGAATGCCAGTCTCTGCAGTTGCATGGTGAAGCCTCCCGTTGCAAGGTTCGGATCGAGACAACCCTCAGACAAGCTTGACGAGCTGCTTGCCGAAGTTCTCTCCTTTGAGCAGCGCGATAAGACCCTTCGGTGCATTCTCGATGCCCTCGACGATCGATTCGCGGTATTTGAGCTTGCCCTCAGCGAGATAACCGCCGAGGTCCTTTAGCGCCTCCCCGTAGCGGTCCTTCCAGTCGAAGACGATCATCCCCTGCATCCTGATGCGATTGACCAGCACCGAACGCAGCATTTTGTAGCCATACGGCGCGGTTGCGTTGTAATCGGAGATGAGGCCGCAAACGACGATTCGCGAGGCTAGATTCATCACGCGTAACACGGTATCCAGAATCACGCCGCCGACGTTCTCGAAGTTGACGTCGACGCCCTTGGGGCAATGCTCCCGAAGGTCAACCAGCAGATTGCCGGCCTTGTAGTCGACGCAGGCATCGAAGCCGAGCTCGCTCACGACATAGTCGCACTTCGTCTTGCCGCCGGCGATGCCGACGGCGCGGCAGCCCCTAATCTTGGCGAGTTGTCCGACGACGCTGCCCACGGCGCCGGAAGCGGCCGAGACGACGACGGTGTTGCCGGGTTTGGGCTGGCCAATCTCCAACAAGCCGAACCACGCGGTCATTCCGGGCATGCCGAGGATCCCGAGGTAATACGATGCGGGTACGCGCGTGACGTCGATCCTGGTGAGCTCCGTGGCGCTCGCGATGCCGTAGAGCTGCCACCCCAGCGGTGCCAGTACCTTGTCGCCCGCGTTGAAATTCGCGTCGCGCGATTCGATGACTTCGCCGACCGTCTGACCGACCATCACTTCGCCGATCTCGGTCGACTTTGCATAGGACTTCGCGTCGCTCATCCTCCCCCGCATGTACGGATCGAGCGAGAGCCACTCGTTCTTGACCAGTACCTCGCCCGGCCCCGGCTTGCCGACGGGCAGCTCGACGAATCGAAAGTTATCTTCGGTCACCGCGCCCTGTGGGCGGCTGGCGAGCAGAACTTGCTTGTTCAGGGCGGCCATGCATGGTCTCCTCTACGCGGATCAATACGCCTTGGCGAACCGATCGAGGTGATGATCGGCGTCGCCGAATTGCTGCGCGATCATCGTCAGGCGCCGAAACGTATGGCTGATCTTCAGCTCGTCGCTCATGCCCATGCCGCCGTGCAACTGGATGGTTTCCTGAGCGACATGGCGGCAGGCGTCGGCGATCTTGATTTTCGCCGCCGAGACGATGCGCTTTCGCTCGACCGGATCGGTTGCCGAATCGACCTTGGCGCAGGCGAGTCCGGCCATCGACTTCGCCTGCTCGCCGCTGATGACCATGTCGACCATGCGATGCTGCAGCGCCTGGAACGAGCCTATGGGCACGCCGAACTGCTTTCGGGTCTTCAAATAATCGAGCGTGGCGTCGTTGGCGTACCTGATTGCGCCGACGGCTTCGGCACAAAGAAGCGCCGTTGCATAGTCGATCACCTCTTCGATCAGCGCGAGTCCCTGGCCTGCCTGGCCGATCAGTGCGTCGGCCGGCACCTGCACGTCCCTCAACAACACGTCGGCTGCGCGCAATTCGTCGATGGTGCGATAGGCGTTCATCGAGACGCCCTGCGCTTGCGCGTCGATGATGAAGACGCTGATGCCTTCGCGATCGGTGTCGGCGCCGGACGTGCGTGCCGAGACGATCAACCGATCCGCGCACGGGGCGTGAACGACGACTCGCTTTTCGCCCGATAGCGTGTAGCCGGCGCCGGTGGCCTTGGCTCGCGTCGCAACGTGCGCCAGGTTGTAGCGCGCGTCCTTCTCGGTTTGCGCCAACGACATCTTGAGCTTGCCGGAACCGACAAGAGGCAATATGGCCTGCTGCTGGGCGCTGGTGCCGGCCCTCGCGACGAATTGCGCGCCCAGGCCCACGGTCGACAAGTACGGTTCGACGACCAGCGCCTCGCCGATCGCCTCCATGACGCTCATCAGGTCGACCGCGCCGCCGCCGAAGCCGCCGACCTCGGGCGAGAACGGCAGGCCGAGCAAGCCGATCTCGGCGAAGGTCGACCAGATGGCGTTGCTGTAGCCCTCGTTCGACGCGACGATCTTCCCGCGCGCCTCGAAGCTGTAGTCCTTGTCGATGAATCGCTTGACCGACGCGGCGAGCAGCTGCTGCTCTTCGTTGTAATCGAAGTTCACGTGGCCGTTACAAACCGAGTGACATCTTGGCGATGATGTTGCGCTGGACTTCGTTCGAGCCGGCGTAGATCGAGGTCTTGCGATAGTTGCAGTATCGCGGCGCGAGCGAAGCGGTGAAGTCGTCGAAGTCGACGCTCTGCCCGACCGGCGCGAACGGCTGCGCCAGCGGCCCGGCCGCCTGCATCATCAGCTCGGTCAGCGCCTGCTGGATCTCGGTGCCCTTGATCTTCAACATCGACACATCGGCGCCCGGCGCGCGCCCGCCGCGCAACTGGTCGAGGAAACGAAGGTTGGTGATCGACAGCGCCATCAGCTCGACTTCGACCCGCGCCAGCCTGTCGCGGAAACGCGTGTCCTCGATGAGCGGCCTGCCGTCATGCAACTGTTGTGCGGCGAACGCCTTGAGGTTTTCCAGCGCGCGCTGCGACGCGCCGATGCGCGCGGTGTTCATGCGCTCATGGCCGAGCAGATACTTGGCGACCGTCCAGCCCTTGCCCTCGTCGTGCACCAGATTCTCGGCCGGCACGCTGACGTCATCGAAAAACACCTCGTTGACCTCGTGGCCGCCGTCCATGAGGATCAGCGGCCGCACGGTAATGCCGGGCGATTTCATGTCGATGAGCAGGAACGAGATGCCGTCCTGCTTGCGCTCCATCCCCGACTCGGTGCGCACCAGGCAGAAGATCCAGTCGGCCATGTGCGCCAGCGTGGTCCATGTCTTCTGCCCGTTGACGAGGTAGCGGTCGCCCTGCCGCACCGCGCGCGTGGAAAGCGATGCCAGATCGGAGCCGGAGCCGGGCTCGGAATAACCCTGGCACCAGAAATCCTCGCCATGGTAGATGCGGGGCAGGAAGCGCTGCTTCTGCGCTTCGGTACCGAATTTGAGCAGCACCGGCGCGCACATCGCCAGCCCGAAGGGGACGAGCGGCGGCGCGCCGGCGTAGCCGCACGCCTCGTCGAAGATGTAACGTTGCACGACATTCCAGCCGGTGCCGCCCCATTCCTCTGGCCACGACGGAGCGATCCAGCCCTTGGCGGCAAGAATTTTGTGCCAGCGAAGCAGGTCGTCCCGGGACAGGTGGGCGTAGCGCGCAACCTTGTCGCTCAGCTCCGCCGGCAGGTTGCCGGCGAGCCAGCCGCTGACGTCGTCGCGGAACGCGAGCTCTTCTTTGGAATAATTGAGGTCCATGGGGCACCAAAGCAGGCGGTTCATCTTAACTTAGAATGAAGGCGGGGAGGATCACCATGAGCCATCACCATGAGCCTTAAGCAACTGTTCGACCTTGGCGGCAGGACCGCGCTTATTACCGGAGGATCGCGCGGCCTTGGCTTGCAAATGGCCGAGGCCCTCGGCGAGATGGGCGCAAAAGTGGCGCTGACCGCGCGCAAGCGCGACGAGCTCGATCAGGCCGTGGCGCATCTCGAATCGCGGCTGGGCATCGCTGCGGTGGCGCTGGAATGCGACATGTCCAAGGCGACAGCGATCGCGCCCGTCGTCGAGCGCGCCATCGCGGCGCTCGGGCCGATCGATATTCTCATCAACAATGCCGGAACGACGTGGGGCGCGGCGACGACCGAGCATCCGCTCGAAGCATGGCAAAAGGTCATCGACCTGAATCTGACCGCGATGTTCCTGATGAGCCAGGAAGTCGGCCGCCGATGCATGGTCCCGCGGCGCAGCGGCAAGGTGATCAACATCGCATCGATCCTGGGGCTGGTCGGCGGCGGCGACCCCGGCCGGCCGGCCACCATCGCGTATAACGCCAGCAAGGGCGGCGTGATCAGCTTCACCCGCGCGCTCGCCGCAGAGTGGGCGCAGTACGACATCAACGTCAACGCGATTGCTCCGGGGTTCTTTCCCACCAAGATGACCAAGGGCATCATGGAAATGCTCGGCGACGAGGTCGCCAACAAGGCGCCGCTCAAGCGTGTCGGCGGGCCCGAGGATTTGAAGGGGCTTACGGTGCTCCTCGCTTCCGATGCCTGCGCTTTCATCACCGGACAGGTCGTCGCGGTCGATGGCGGCGTGACGGCCATCTGACAAGCATCGACCGGAAAGCTCGCGGGCAAAGCGTGGTCAGCGCATGAGTAACTACGACGACTTCCAGGGAACGCGTCCGGTCGCCGACGCGAATCGCTTCGACGTCGGCGCGCTCGAGTGCTACCTGCGCTCGCATGTGCCGGGCTTCGAGGGACCGGTCGCAATCGAGCAATTCAAGGGCGGGCAGTCCAACCCGACGTTTCTGCTCCGCGGCGGCGAGAAGCGATACGTCCTGCGCCGCAAGCCGCCGGGCAAGCTGCTGCCGTCGGCACACGCGGTCGATCGCGAGTATCGAGTCATTACCGCATTGGCGACAAGCGACGTCCCGGTCGGCCGCACCTATTGCCTGTGCACCGACGAATCGGTGATCGGCTCGATGTTCTATGTCATGGACTATGTCGAGGGACGCGTGCTGTGGGATCCGCTGCTGCCGGGCATGCAGCCGTCGGAGCGGCGAGCGATCTTCGACGAAATGAACCGCGTCATCGCGGCGCTTCACCGCGTCGACTATCACGCGGCCGGCCTTGCCGACTACGGCAAGCCGGGCAACTACTTTTCGCGCCAGATCGATCGCTGGAGCCGGCAGTACAAGGCTTCGGAAACCGAAAAGATCGAAGCGATGGACCGGCTGATCGAATGGCTGCCGGGGAATATTCCGCCGGGTGACGCGACCGCCATCGTTCACGGCGACTACCGGCTCGACAACATGATCTTTCATCCGAGCGAGCCGCGCGTGCTCGCGGTGCTCGACTGGGAGCTCTCGACGCTCGGCCATCCCATGGCGGATTTCTCGTACCATATGATGACGTGGCGGTTGTCGCCCGACCAGTTTCGCGGCCTGCGCGGCAGCGATCTCGCCTCGCTCGGCATTCCCACCGAGGAAGAATATCTCGCGATGTATCTGCAACGCGTCGGCAACGCCGACAAACCGGATCCCAGTGCATGGAGCTTCTACATGGCGTACAACATGTTCCGCATGGCGGGCATACTTCAGGGCGTGATGGCGCGCGCGCTGGCGGGCAACGCGGCAAGCGCACAGGCATTGGAAGCCGGAAGGCGGGCACGGCCCATGGCCGAGGCGGGATGGCACGAGGTCGAGCGCATGCTCGCGCAGTCATGAGACGAAAAATGCGTTTGGGGCGCGCGCATTGGACAAGGGACGGCTATGGATTTTGATTACTCTCCGAAGGTCATCGAGCTGCAGGCCGCGCTGCGGGCCTTCATGGAAGCGCACGTCTACCCCAACGAGCAGCGCTTTGACGACGAAGTCGGCCAGGGCGATCGCTGGCAGCCGACGCGCCTGATCGAAGACCTCAAGGCGAAGGCGAAAGCCGCGCGATTGTGGAATCTCTTCCTGCCGGCATCCGAGCGCGGCGCGGGCCTCACCAACACCGAATACGCGCCGCTGTGCGAGATCATGGGCCGCGTGCTATGGGCGCCCGAGGTATTCAACTGCTCGGCGCCGGACACCGGCAACATGGAAGTGCTGGAGCGTTACGGCACGGCGGAGCAGAAACGGCAGTGGCTGGAGCCCTTGCTCGAAGGCAGCATACGATCGGCCTTCACCATGACCGAGCCCGACGTCGCCTCCTCCGACGCGACCAATATCCAGACATCGATCCTTCGCGACGGCGACCAGTACGTCATCAACGGCCGCAAGTGGTGGTCATCGGGTGCCGGTGATCCGCGCTGCAGGATTTTCATTCTCATGGGCAAAACCGATCCGCAAGCGCCGAAGTACGCTCAACAGTCGATGGTGCTGGTGCCTCGCGACACGCCGGGCGTGAAGATTCTTCGCCACCTCCCCGTCTTCGGCTACGACGACGCACCGCACGGGCACATGGAGATCGCGTTCGAGAATGCGCGCGTTCCGGTGGCGAACATCCTGCTGGGCGAGGGCCGCGGTTTCGAGATCGCGCAGGGACGTCTCGGGCCGGGCCGCATTCACCACTGCATGCGCCTGATCGGCGTGTCGGAGCGCGCGCTGGAGAAGATGTGCAAGCGGGTCAAGACGCGCGTCACCTTCGGCAAGCCGGTGGCCGAGCAGACAGTCACGCTGGAGCGCATTGCCGACGCGCGGATCATGATCGATCAGGCGCGGCTATTGACGCTGAAAGCGGCGTACCTGATGGACACCGTCGGCAACAAGGCCGCGCGCGCCGAGATCGCGATGATCAAGGTCGCTGCGCCGGTGATGGCGTGCCAGGTCATCGACTGGGCCATACAAGCGCACGGCGCCGCGGGCGTGTGCGACGACTTCGGCCTTGCGCGCGCCTACGCGCATGCCCGCACCTTGCGCCTGGCCGACGGGCCCGACGAAGTGCACCGCAACCAGCTCGGGAAGCTGGAATTGGCGAAGTGGTGAACCGATCATCGGTTGTCGCCGCGCCGCAACGAGGCGCAGCTGCGTCGCGCCGGCGCCGCGGAGATTCCCCGGACGCTTCCGATCCGGGTTTCTCCTACTGGGCCTTGATGCCAGCAGCTTTGATCACCTTGGCCGACCCGTCGATCTCCGCGCGCACAAAATTCCTGAATTCGGCGGGAGTCATCGGCATCGGATCGGCGCCGAGGTTGGCGAATCGCTCCTTGACCTCGGCGGATTGGAGCAGCTGTCCGACGTCCCTGTTGATCTTGTCGACGATCTCGGGCGGCGTTCCCGCGGGCGCAAATACGCCGACCCACAAATTGTAGTCGAAGCCCGGAAGTCCGGACTCGGCAATGGTCGGCACGTTGGGCAGCGCCGCCGATCGCTTTGCAGTGCTCACGCCTAGCGCGAGCAGCTTGCCTTCGCGGACATTGGGCAGCGCCGCAGAGATCGGCGAAAAGAAATACGTCACCCTTCCCGCCATCGTGTCGGTCAGCGCTTCGGGCGTGCCCTTGTAGGGAATGTGAACCACGTCGATGCCCGCGGCAAGCTTGAATTTTTCGGCGTTGATATGCGTGCCGCTGCCGTTCCCGGCGGAGCCGAAATTGAGCTGCCCGGGCTTTTGCTTGGCCAGCGCGATCAGCTCGGCGACGGATTTGACTCCCGCCGACGGCGCGACCACCAGCACGTTGGGCTGCCCGGCGAGCGGCACGACCTCGACGAAATCCTTCGCCGTGTCGAAGGGCAGGTTGGTGTAGATCGACGGGTTGTACGCGTGCGCCGCGGAATGCACCAGCAGCGTGTAGCCATCCGCCGGCGACTTGGCGACAAAAGCCGCGCCGATGGTCCCGCCGGCTCCGGGCCGATTGTCGATGATGACCGGCTGGCCCCAAAGCTCGAAGAGCTTCTGGCCGAACGTGCGCGCCAGAATATCGGTGGCGCTGCCGGCGGTAAACGGCACGACGAGGTGCACCGGTTTGCTTGGGTAAGGCTGGCCGATCGCCAGCAGCGGCCACAACATCGCAAATCCGAACGCTACGATATATCGTGAAAACTTCATGCCCTGACTCCTCCGGCTGCCGTCGTCCCCGCGAAATCGGGGACCCAGCGGCATATGTGGAAAACACGTATGTGGAAAAGACACTGGGTTCCCTCCCCGCTTTCGCGGGGACTAAAGGCCGCGGGAATGACGATAGTATAGTTTTCGCGTTACGCATTTTCGCGGCAGCCAATAAATCGATCAACTACAGCCCGTCGCTCACCGGAACATTTTCCGGCTCCAGCGCCAGACCGGACGCCTCGGCTTCCAGCACCAGCAATTTCGCAAAATCCTCCTCGGTCATGCCGCGGCCGATCAATGTTTGCACCGCGTCGCGGGTGATCGACGCCAGGGGCATCGGCACGCCGTAGCGGCGCCCTGCATCGAGGCCGAGATCGAGATCCTTGCGCAGCAGGTACGGCGTAAACGTCACCTTGAAGTCGAGATTGACGAACGCCGGCGTCTTGTAGCGCGTGAAGACCGAGCCCATCACGCTCTGGTTCAGAAACTCCAGGAACGCGTGCCGCGGCACGCCGGCCTTTTGCGCCAGCACGGTGATTTCGGCCAGCGACTGCGTCACCACGCCGAGAAAAACGTTGTGGCAGATCTTCACAATGCGCGCCAGCTCGCCCTCGCCGACATAACTGGCAGCGGGCGCGATCATCCTGAGATACGGCAGTGCCGCGTCGTAGGCCGTTCTCGGGCCCGAGCAGACGAACGACAGCTTGCCCGCCTTGATCACCTTCGCGTTTCCGGACACGGGCGCCGCGAGCAATTCCACGCCGCGCGCCTTCAAAAGCGCGCGCAACTCGGCGGAGCCCTCGAGCGAAATCGACGAGCACTCGACGAGCATGCGCGGCAGTTTGCCCGCGCTCGACAAGAGTCCGCCCGGACCGGCGATGACTTCCCTGACGTCGTCCCAGGTCGACACCATGCAGAAGACGATGTCGCACGCGGCAAGATCGGTCAGCGAATCGGCAATCTTCGCGCGGAACTCGGTCAGCGGCTCGGCTTTGGCACGGGTGCGGTTCCAGACCGTGACGTCGCCGCCGCCCTTGGCCAGCCGCTTGGCCATTTCGAAACCCATGCGGCCGGTGCCGATCCAGCCAAGTTTCAACTTCGCATCCGAATTCACGATTTCATTCTCTTCGATCGCCGCACTTGTTGAGCATTCCGAAAATGCGTGACGGTCATAACCCTAATCGTCATTCCCGCGAAAGCGGGAATCCATCGGCTCTTGACGGTCGGAAAATGGATCCCCGCCTTCGCGGGGATGACGCTAGTTTTCTGGGAGCCGTCATCCATTTCGGTAATCCTCAGCAGTGCCTTAGTATGCATTGGCAATCGGCAACTCTTCCGCCGGATACAGGGAAATGATCTTCGGTCCGCTCGGCGTGAGAACCACTTCTTCCTCGATGCGCGCCGCGGAGAATCCATCGCTTGCCGGGCAATAGGTTTCCACCGCGAAGACCATTCCGGCCTTGAGCTCGATCGGTTCCTTGAGCGAGTTCAGGCGCGAGATTAGCGGCCGCTCGTGCAGGCCCAGCCCTAAACCGTGGCAGAAGTTGAGTCCGAATGCATCCATCTCGCTCGCAAAGCCGATGTCTTTGGCCGTAGGCAGCGAGCGCGCGATCCTGTCGGTGCTGACGCCCGGCTTCAACAGATCGATGGTGCGGTCCATCCATTCGCGCGCCTTGCGGTACGCGGTGCGCTGCGACGACGTCGCGCGGCCCACATTGAAGGTGCGGTAGTAGCAGGTGCGATAGCCCATGAACGACTGGATAATGTCGAAAAACGCCTGGTCGCCGGGACGAATCAGGCGGTCGGTGAAATTGTGCGGATGCGGGCTGCAGCGCTCGCCGGAAATGGCGTTGATCGCCTCGACGCAGTCGGATCCCATGCCGTACAGGCGTCCCGTCGCGAGCGCGACGATTTCGCTTTCCTTCACTCCCGGCTTGAGTGCCTCGGCGATGTCCTGGTAGACGCCGTCGACCATCGCCGCGGCCATGTTGAGCAGCGTCAGCTCGTCGATGTTCTTGACCTCACGCGCCGCGAGCATCGTCTGCTGGCCGTCGCGAATTTCGATGCCCAGCTTCTGCAGCTCGAACATCATCGGCGGCTCGACGACGTCCAGGCCCAGCGGCATATCGCCGACACCCTCGGCGTCGAGGATCGACTTGATCTCGCGCGCCGCGTCGCGGAACAGCGTGATGTCGCCGCCGACTGCGCCGCGCAGGCCGAGCAATCCGGCGCGGCAATGGTCGTGCGCGAGCCACGGCGCATGCAGGCGATGATGCTTGGCCGCGGAGCCGAAATCCCAGATGTACGGGTCGCCGTTGCCGGTGAGCAGCGAATAGCGCGTCAGCTTGTCGCGCGCCCACTCGCCGATGACGGTACTGGTGGTGTAGCGGATGTTGTGCTGGTCGAACGAGAGCAGCGCGCCGAGCCCCGAATTCGCCAACGCCGCGCGCGTCCTCGCCAGGCGGTAATCGTGAAGGCGCCTGAAGTTGACGCGCTCCTCGAAGTCGACCTGCGTGTGCCCGGGCGATTGCAGCGGACGATCCCAGCGATGATGGGGGTCGATGTCGTCCGGCCGGACGATCTTCGGTTCTTTTGATTTTCGCGCCATGCGCTGCCTTTCTTCGCTCAGCGTTTGCCGAGCGCCCCTGTCGCCGTCGCCCGCTCGTAGAAGGAGAGGTCGACGTACTTCATCGGATCGGTCAAGCTCTTCTGCGGCGAGCCGAACTTGCTGCGCAGGCGCAGCACCGTGCGCATGCCGGCGAGGTCAGGCGCGAGATCGCGCGCGAGTCCGCCTTTGTCGCCGAGCAGCAGATCGTAGGACTGTTTCGCAAGCGCAGGCGTCATGTCGCGAATATTGGCGATCAGCAGCGCTTCGACGATGTCGCGGTTGGCGCGGTCGTACAACCAGTCCGTCGCGGCGCGGTAGGCGCGGACAAAACCCACCAGCGCCGCATCGTGCTCGCGGGCCCAGCTTCTGCGCGCGACGCCCACCGTCCCCTGATACGCGCCGAGAGCATCGCCGCTGGCAAGCACATTGAAGCCGCGATTCTGCGCCAGCAACTCGAATGGCGTGCGCAGCAGCGTCGCGTCGTGCTTGCCCGCGATCAGCTCGCGATATCGATTCGCGGTGCCGCCGGCGCGCACGAAGCTTATGTCGGATTCGGCAAGCGCGTTGCTTGCGACCAGCTCACGAACCACGAAGGCAAATCCGGTCGTCATCGCATCGACCGACAACGTCCTGCCCTTCAAGTCGGCGAAGCGTTTCACGGCCGGGGCCGCGACGATGGTCAGGAAGCCGCCGTCGCCGCCCATGAACGCGAACAGGTCCGGGTTATCCGGGACCTTTGCTTCGCCCTGCCCCTCCTGGTAGGCGACGACGTTGTCGAACACCGCGAACGCGATGTCCACGCGGTTTTCCAGCAGCGCGCTGACCAGGAACGCGGACGTCGGCGTGTAGGAAAGCTGCACGGCGACACCCTGGGTGTCGAAGAAGCCCTGGCGCTGCGCCGCCCAGATCGGAAGATTCCAGCCGCCGTCGAAGGCGATGACGCGAAGCGGCGTCTGCGTCGGCGCCGGCGGCAGGGTCTGCGCCGGAATCGTCGATGCAATGACGCAAGCGCAAATAAAGCCGATAATCTTCCGCGCTGTCACTTCATTCCTCCCGCGTTCGATGCTTGTTGCGGTGTTTCATCTCGTTTTCGCCGCCGCCAACGACAATAACCGATGTGCGCGCCGCTGTAAAAGCGGTCGGCGGTCGACATCGGCGCGGGAGTGCTAGGGCGACAGCGTTCGACCGCCGGATCGCGACAACGGCCGCCGTCTCGCCAGCCACGCAAGCGTGCACCCCAGCAATATGCCAGCAAGAAGATGCTTGAGGTTGTGGCCGGAGACGAGCATGCCGGTCGCAGGATATATCTCATCGTCGAAGCGCTCCGCGACGGTCATGGTGACGTCGAGCGCCAACGCAGCCCACAGCCAGCCCGCGCCCGAGTATCGGCCGCGGCGCAGCAGCAGGAGGAAGGCGATGGCGACGCCCGTTCCGATGCGCACGATCAGGTACAGGCGCAGGTCGTCCGCGCCTTGCCAGCGGGTCCACGCCCACCACAGGACGCTGGCTGCGCCAAGCGCCGCGACCGGCCACAACGCGACGTCCGCGAACACCGGATCGATCCGGTCGGCGAGCAGAAAAGTGAGCAGCGCCGCCAGCACCAGCGTCATCGGCAGGCGATCCCAGACCAGCCGCGCGTCGCTCGGCGCCCAGTGGTAGTACGCCGACCCGAGCGCGGTCAGCAGCATGCCCGCGACGAGCAACGCGTACGCCGCACGCTCGCGCGGCTCGACCTGCACGCGCCGCCAAAGAAGCAGGCCGGCGACACCGGCCGCGAAAATCGAGAAATTGGTCAGCACGTCGCCGGCACGGGGAATCGGTCCGCAGCGCCGGACATCGGCGAGAATGTGATACGACGGGTCCTGCGGCAGCGTTCCGAAAACAAGACGAAGCACCGCGTAGAGCACGATCGCGATGCCGATCGAGCTCCACGTCTGCATCCTTGCGCGGGAACGCGTCTGGCTGGACAGCGGAGGTTCGCTCATCGCGCCTTCGCCGATGCGGCGGCCGCCCCGGCCGCGGGCAATGCAATTCTTACCCGCCGTAGTAGAACTTTCATGTTTTCGAAAGGCCGCCGCGCGACACTATCGCTTGATTCGCAATCGCTTATAGCCTCTAGGTGCCCGGCACTGTCTTTGCTTGATTCGCGCGTACGAGCTGCGAGAGTACGATGACTCCCGGCTCATCGGCAACAAGGACGGCTCTGGAAACCCAATGAATAATCCCGTGAAGCGCTCACCGTCCCTGAAGATCACGCTGGCAATGATGAGCGTGCTCGGGATGGCGATCGCCATCGTCGTCGCCGTCGCCGTCGCCCGCCATGCGTCTTCCGCCGGTGCCGCGCAACCGCTTTCGGCGGCCGCTGGGTCCTTCGATACGACGCTGGTGGCCAAGGGCGCGTGGCTGGCCGCGATCGGCAACTGCAATACCTGTCACACCGCCGACCACGGCACGACGTTTGCCGGCGGACGCGCGCTGCCGACGCCGTTCGGCACTATCTACGCCACGAACATCACACCCGATCAGGAAACCGGCATCGGACGCTGGTCGCCGTCAGATTTGCTGCGCGCGATGCATCAAGGCGTCGATCGCGAGGGGCGCCATCTCTACCCGGCATTTCCCTACGATCACTTCACCCATGTCGCCGACGAGGACGTCAACGCCATCTACGCGTTTCTCATGACACGCGATCCAGTCCGCGCGAAAGCCCCGGCCAACCGCATCCTGGTTCCGAGGGCGGCAATCGGCGTCTGGAAGTCGCTTTACTTCAAGCCCGGAGCGATCGCGTCCGACGCCGGTCATGACGCACGCTGGAACCGGGGGCGTTATCTGGTCGACGGCCTCGGGCATTGCGGCGCCTGCCACACGCCGCGCAATGCGCTTGGCGCCGAGAAGGATCAGGAAGCTCTCGCCGGCGGCAGCGCCGAAGGATGGCGGGCCCCGGCGCTGAACGAGTCATCGCAGGCGCCTGCTCTGTGGACGGTCGAGCGGCTGGTCACGTATTTGCGCACGGGCTTCGACGCCGCGCACGGGACGGCGGCAGGCGCGATGGAGCCGGTCGCGCACAATCTTTCGATGGTTCCCGAGGCGGAGGTGAACGCCATCGCGGTCTATATCGCGGCAAGGATGGGAGCCAGCGCGGGCGCTCGCGCGACCGCGGCGGGCATGGCTCCCGGCGCGGGAAACGCGGCACGGTCCGAGCCCGGCGAGGATGCGCCTATCGATGCAGGCAAAGCCGACGACGGTGACGCCATCTATCGCAGCACCTGCGCCCGCTGTCATGACGACGGCAGGCGCGGCATCGCACTCGACCACAGCACCTCGACGACCGACACGACGCCGGGCAACCTGATCCGCGTGATGCTCGAGGGTATCCATCCGCGCGAAGGCGAAAAGGGTGGAATCATGCCGGCGTTTCGCGGCGCGCTCGACGACGCGCAGCTCGCGTCGCTGGTTTCGTACTTGCGCATGCGGTTCGGCCACGCGCCGCCGTGGCAGGATATCGGCAGCGAAGTCGCGAGGGCCAAGCGCGAGCTGGCGAGCGAAGACCGGAAGCCATCGTGATCACGCTCAACGTCAACGGCCGCGTGCACGAGGTCGACGCCGACCCGAAGACTCCCCTGCTTTACGTGTTGCGCAACGATCTCAAGCTCAACGGCGCCAAGTTCGGCTGCGGGCTTGGGCAATGTGGCGCGTGCACGGTCATGGTCGACGGCGAAGCGGTTTATTCGTGCATTACGCCGATATTCGTGCTGAAGGGACGCGCGATTACGACGGTGGAAGGACTGGGCACCGCCGAGCGGCCGGGTCCGCTGCAGCAGGCCTTCATCGACGAGCAGGCCGCGCAGTGCGGCTACTGCATTGCGGGAATGATCATGCGCGCGCAGGCGCTGCTCGAACGCAACCCTTCGCCGTCGGACGAGGAAATCCGCGTCCACATGAATCCCGCGTTGTGCCGCTGCGGGACGCACATGCGCATACTGCGCGCCGTGCGTCGCGCATCGGACGCCATTCGAAATGCAAGCCCGACCGGGAAACGAACGTGACGATAAGCCGCAAACCCTTGCGTGCGGATGGGTGCGAAACCCAGCGTGAGATGAGCGGGGAAACCGCGCACGGATTTCGTTTGTCGCGGCGCGAATTCGTCGCCGGCGCCGGCGCGCTGGTGGTGAGCTTCGCACTCGCGCCGCGTCTGGGCCTGGGACAAAACGCGCAGGATGCCGGTGCGCCCGGAAGCCTCAAGGACACGCCGATACTCGACGCGTGGATTCGCATCGGCGCGGACGGAACGATCACCGTCTTTACCGGCAAGGTCGAGTTCGGGCAGGGCATCAAGACCGCGCTGATTCAGCTCGCCGCGGAAGAGCTCGTCGTCAGTCCCTCGCGCATCGTGCTGGTCACCGCCGACACCGCGCGCACGCCCAACGAGGGCTACACCGCCGGCAGCCACTCGATGCAGGACAGCGGCACCGCGATCATGAACGCGGCGGCTCAGGTGCGCGAAATGCTGATCGGAATGGCTGCATCGCGATTCGGCGTGCCGCCCGAGACCCTGGCCGTGAAAGACGGCAGCATTCGCGCTGCCGACGGCCGCAGCGTGGCCTACGCCGAGCTGGTGGCGGGGCAAGCGCTTCATGTCGCGGCACAGCCGCAATCGAAGCTTCGCGATCCGAAGGCGCGCACGATCGTCGGCAAGGAATTTCCGCGCGTCGATATTCCAGGGAAGCTCACCGGCGCGGTTGCGTATGTGCACGATCTGCGCCTGCCGAACATGGCGCACGCGCGCGTCGTGCGCCCGCCGAGCTACGGCGCGCGCCTGGGCGCGCTGAACAGCGGCGCGGCGGAAAAGATGCCCGGCGTGGTCAAGGTCGTTCGCGACGGCAGCTTCGTCGCCGTCGTCGCCGAGGGCGAGTTCCAGGCGATCGCCGCGATGCGCGCCCTCTCCCGCGCCGCGACCTGGGACGAGCGGGCAACGCTTTCCCCGCAAGCCGACGTCTACGCCGAGATGCAAACGCTGCCGCACGAGGACTACCTGATACAGGGCGATGCGTCGCCCGGCGCCAAGACCTGGAGCGTCGAATCGAGCTATCGGCGGCCCTATCAGATGCACGCGGCGATCGGCCCGTCATGTGCGGTGGCGCTGTTCGAGGCCGGCAAGCTGACCGTGTGGACGCACAGCCAGGGCGTCTATCCGCTGAAGGCGGCGATCGCCGAAATGCTGCGCCTGGCGCCGGATTCCGTTCGCTGCATCCACATGGAGGGCTCCGGCTGCTACGGCCATAACGCCGCCGACGACGCCGCCGCGGACGCCGCTCTGATCGCCGTCGCGCTGCCCGGCCGCCCGGTGCGCGTGCAGTGGATGCGCGCGCACGAGCATCTCTGGGAGCCGTTCGGATCGGCGATGCTCACCACGGTCAAGGCCGCGCTCGATGCGCAAGGCAAGATCACCGACTGGCAGTTCGACGTCTGGAGCGGAACGCATTCCTCGCGGCCGGGCAAGGCAGGCAATCTCGCCGCGGCGTGGCTGCTGCAAAGTCCTTTCCAGCTCCCGCTGCCGAAGCCGATTCCGCAGCCCGAGGGCGGAGGAGATCGCAACGCCGTGCCGCTGTACGACATCGCTAATGCGCGGATCACGCATCACTTCATTCCCAAGATGCCGCTGCGCGTGTCCGCGCTTCGCTCGCTCGGCGCGTACATGAACGTCTTCTCCATCGAGAGCTTCATGGACGAGCTCTCGCTCGCCGCCAAGCTCGATCCGGTGCAGTTTCGCTTGCGCCACCTCAAGGACACGCGGGCGCAGGACGTCATCCGCCTGGCCGCGGAACGATTCGGCTGGAATGCGTTCGACTCGCAGCGCGAACTGGGCCGGCGCCGGGGCCGCGGCTTCGCCTTCGCGCGCTACAAAAACCTCGGCGCGTACGCGGCCGTGGCCATGGAAGTCGACGTCGACCGCGAAAGCGGCCGCATCGATATCGTGCGCGCAGTCGCCGCCGTCGACAGCGGCGACGTGGTCAATCCCGACGGCATCCGCAACCAGATCGAAGGCGGCATCATTCAGTCGCTGAGCTGGAGCCTGTACGAATCGGTCGCCTTCGACGATACGCGGATCACCAGCCGCGATTGGAGCAGCTATCCGATCATGCGCTTCGCAAGCGTGCCGCAGAAGATCGACATCCACATCATCGATCGGCCCGGCACGCCATTTCTGGGCACCGGCGAGGCGACGCAAGGCCCGGCTGCAGCGGCGCTCGCCAACGCGGTCGCCGACGCCGTCGGAGTGAGAATCCGCGAATTGCCGCTGACCGGCAAGCGAGTCAAGGCCGCCATTGGCGTGTGATCGGCACATTCCGGCCGGCGCTG
>Ga0209839_10000113_pt1 | contig 37028 bp, 38 predicted proteins | sample OrgsoiDNA2013050_FD_185800 | JGI IMG/M metagenome (GOLD analysis project Ga0209839, IMG submission 185800) | Permafrost soil microbial communities from the Arctic, to analyse light accelerated degradation of dissolved organic matter (DOM) -... | ecosystem: Environmental > Terrestrial > Soil >... | reverse complement strand
ATCCCATAGATCAGCGCGATCAACACCGCGAACATCAGCAGCCCCAACAGCACCGAAACGATGTCCATGCCGAGAATGATCGACCCCCGGACATCAAGGCCGCGTGCCAATTCAGCCCCGCCGCATAAAGATGCTGTGAAGACGGCGTTGACGCTGGGGCTAAGTGGTCGCCGAAGCTAACTATCTACAACTCTGGCGTCACACAGCGCGCTCGGCAGTCGCACGCACGAGCGGTGTGTGCGGATCTGCTCGGATGCGCTTCGGACAGTCTCACGCCAGCAGATGTGAGCTGAGCGCCGGCGCGAATGGAGCCAGCACGAGGACGCTGAGAAATGTCAGGACGGCGAAGATGGCGATGAATCCGATTAGGAAGATCACGAACGTTGGGGTGTCGGTGCGCAGCGTGCCGAGGCCGGGTGGGGCGATCCGGCGGGGTCCGAGCGAGCCGGCGAGTGCGAGCACCGCCAGGATCGGCACGAACCGGCCCAGAGTCATAGCCCAGCCACCCGCGAGGTCAGCGAACGCGATCCCGTGCGCACCGACGTTGCCCGCGACGGGTTGGACGAAGCCGCTGTAGCCGGCAAATGCCGAGCCGTTGTTCTGCGCTTGGGACAGGTACGCGTAGACCGATTCGGCCAACCCCTGGGGTCCATGGGTCGACATTGATTGGCGTCCTGCCGGGGAGGCGACGGCGATCGCCGCGAACACCAGTACGAGCAGCGGCACGAACAACGACCCCAGGGTGGCCAGCTTGACCTCGCGGGCCTGGATCTGCTTGCCGAGATACTCCGGTGTTCGCCCCACCATCAGACCCGCGATGAACACGGCGAGCACGACCAGCAGCAGCATTCCGTACAGGCCCGAGCCGGGACCGCCGAAAATCACCTCACCGGTCATCATGTTCGCCATCGCTACGCCCGCTCCGAGGCCGGTGAACGATTCCACACCACTGTTGACCGCCCCGTCGCCGCTCGCGGTGCCCGAGGAGACGAACAGTGCGGAGCCCGCGACACCGAAGCGCTGCTCCTTGCCCTCCATGTTGCCGCCGATCGAGCCGGTGATCAGGCCCGTATGCAGGCCAGCGGCGTGCTGGGCCGGGGTGCCGTGCGCCTCGGCGGCATACATGACCGCCGTGCCACCAACGAACATCACCATCATCGCCGCGTACAGCGCCCAGCCTTGGCGCCGACGGCCGATCATCCGGCCGAAAGTCGCGGTGAACGCCGCCGGAATCAGCAGCATCAGCACGATCTCGACGAAGTTGGAGACGCCGGTGGGGTTCTCGAACGGGTGCGCCGAATTGGTGTTGAAGAATCCGCCGCCGTCGCCGGACATCAGCTTGATCGCCTCCTGGGATGCCACAGGGCCGACGGCGATCGACTGAGCGAGGCCCGTCGGGCCATGTGCGCTCAGGTAGTGCTCGAGCGTCTGGGGCACCCCGCACGCGACGAGGAACACCGACGCGAGCGCGGCAATCGGCAGCAGCACGTAGAGCAGCGATCTCGTCATATCGACCCAGAAGTTCCCCAGACGGTGCGTGCCGCGGCGGCCAAGCCCACGAATCACCGCGGCCGCGCCATCCCGGTCGCGCACGAGGTGAAGCTGGCCACGGTAATTCCCGCCATCTGCGAGAAATAGGACAGCGTCGTCTCGCCGGCGTAGTACTGCCAGCTGGTGTTGGACACGAACGAGGCTGCGGTGTTGAACGACAGCGCCCACGGACCCGAGTGAAACGACTGCGGGTTGAATGGCTGAACCGTCTGCGTGCGCAGCACGAGATACAGCAACAACCAGCCGGCGGCGCTGAACAGCAACACCGACCGCGCGTACTCCTTCCACCCCTGCTCCGCCTTGGCAGTGACGCCCAACACGCGATAGGAGACCTGCTCGAGCGGAGCGAGAACGCCAGACAGGAGCACCCGCTCACCCTCGTAGACCCTTGCCATGTAGCCACCGAGCAACGGCGTCAACACGGTCAGCACCGCGACCAGAGCTACGATCTGGATCCAACCCGTGACCGTCATCAATATCGCCGCTCGCTCAAGGCGTGATACCTCGCGCGCGGCCAGTCATCAGACCGGCGTGCGCGCGCCCACCGCCGGGTCATCACTCAAAGCGATCGCGCCAAGATCGCGAGCGCGTGCCGCGTAGACGGCACGCGCTGCTGCCCGACGCGCTCGGGGCGTTGAGGGCCTTGTCTTTGACAAGCCAGGGGTCCGGTTTGCTCCGCTGATCGACTGACCGTAAACCGCTTGTTGTAACGCCCATGTGGAGATTGCAAGGCAGTCCATCAAGATTCCGTGAAGCCCGCGGCTCGATCGACTTGCGTCGCCTTCCCGCCGCCTACACGGCGATCGGGAACTCATGTGTCGACGGGTCCCGGGTCCCCATCGCCGCGGTTGCGACGCGAACCAGGCGCCGGAGCGCGCCCGGCTCGGCCGGGTTATAAAGGGCTGCGGCCGCTCGTGAGCTGGGCCGCGCGCACTGAACGCTCCGGCGAGGAGGCCGGATCGGTGGGCTACTCGGGGTCAAACCGAAAGCCCAGCCCCGTCTCCGTCCGAACGTAATGCCTGCACCTGCCTCCGGCAGGCTCTATCTTGCGACGCAGACGGGCGATGTGGGTCCGCAGGACCTGGGTGTCATCCGCGTAGCCCGGTCCCCAGACCTCCGACAGCAGCATCCGGTGGGTCAGCAGCCGCCCGCGGTTGTAGAGCAGCACGCGAAGCAACTCAAACTCGATCTGGGTCAAATGGATCTCTTCGCCATCGCGGCGAACGAGATGTGCAGCCAGGTCTATCTCTAGGCCATCGGATGTGAGCAGGCTCTCCTGCCGCTCTGGCGAAGCGCGTCGCAGCGCAGCCTCCAGCCGTGCGACCAGCTCCCGGGGGCTGAACGGCTTGGTCATGTAATCATCCGCGCCTGCACGGAGCGCCTGGAGCTTCGGCTCCTCGTCGCCAACCGCCGAAAGTACGATGATCGGCATGTCACTCCAATCGCGCAGCCGGTGGCATAACTCGATTCCATCGCCGTCGGGCAGGAGCAAATCGATGATCGCGGCCTCCACTGGCGACACCGCCGCGATGTCCAGCGCCGCCTCCATGTTCGCGGCCGGGAGCACCTCGTAGCCCTCCCCACGAAGAATCACCTTCAACGCACGGAGAATCTGCGGTTCATCATCGCAGGCAAGTATCCGACGACCGCTCGGGCTCAGGCTGACCATCAACGCGACGGCAACGTCGGCGCGACACCAACCCCAAGCCGGTGGGAGATCGCTGGCGGCTCACAAGCTCGAAGACGGTCCGCCGCGCGGCCAAGCGGACCGGGCCGACAGCCACGCCACGGCGGCTCACCGTACACGCCGGTCCGGGTCGCCACCGGTCGCCGGCCGGTCCGCGCGGGCGGCGTCATCGTTGAGGCTGAAACCATTAACGTTCTCCGACCGCTCACGCTAGATCCCGCGCTGTGAAGCCCCTGTGGAGAATGCCTCGCGGATCATGAAGATTCCGTGAAGGCGCACGATGGTCAGGCCTCGTCGGGCCACGGCGCGAACGACGTTCGACAGTCCGGAGGACTCGTAACGAAATTGGCAAACGGCGCCCTGGGACCGTCCATGCTGCGGCGCCGCTACGGACGGGAGCGAGGGGCCGCTCGCCACGTCGAGCTGCGAACGCTGCATCCGGCGCCGCGGAGTTGCGTGAAGTGAACCGCTGAGAAGCGTCGTGTCACCTCAGCCGAGCGGCGTCGAGCTCGGACATCTTCGCAGCCGCGCGCAACACTTCCTCGTACTCCTCCTGCACATCGGCGACGTCGGACGGTTCGGGGATCGACTCGATGCTCGCGCGGTGGATCATCGCTGCCTGGTCAAGCAGCAGTTGGCGTTGGTCGGGCGCGGTGGTGTGCTCCATGATCTTGGTCAGCGCTTCGAGCTGTCGGATCATCACCGCGGGCATCCCGCGGCTGGACTGACGGATCTTCTCGAACGCACGCTCGACCAGTCCCGGATAGCTGACTTGGGCGGTGATCACGCGCACGAAGCCATGGCTGTCGCGATGAAGCCGAACCGGATGCCATCGGGTGGTGATCTTGCACAGGCTGTCGCCGAGCCAGTCGATGCAGGTGAGTGCGGTGAACGTATCGTTGACCGCCGGTGACAGCGCCCTGATCGCGATCTCGACAAGCTGATCAACCGCGAACGCGAGGTCCTGGACGAGCGTGCGGTTCGGCCCGCAGATGTGAGCGCGGCGCAGCGCCTGGCTGACGGACGCCGCCGCGCCCGCTGGCCAGACCGTCGCCATCGCGTTGCCGCTGACAACGAAGTGACCTGGACGATGGTGCAGGCGGATCACCGCGCCCTTCTCGGCCGCCAGCCCAACCAGCGTCTCGTGCCGGATGAACTGCAGATAGCCGCTGGCCGGTGCGGGCACCTCGCCGCCGCCCTCGCGCATCCGCGTTAGAAGCTCCGAGACCGACGGGCCCGCCTCGATCTTGACACCGTCGTCATCCGATTCGACGTCGATCGCGCGGGACAGGTCACGCGCGATGCTGGCGATCACCTGCGGGAGCTGGATCGAGGTCGCGATGTGATGGATGAAGAAGATCAGGACGCCCATCGACAGCGTGACCAGGGCAACCGAGAGGCTGATTGAGAGGTGCGGGACAAACGTGTTCGTCCCACCACCCGGACCGATCGATATCAACACGAGCGTCGCGTACACGAACGTCGCCACGAACGTCCCGAGCGTGAACTGCGTGCCGCGGTCCCGGATGAAGTTACGCAGCATGCGCGGGCCAAACTGCGTGGAGGCGAGCGTCAGGGTCACGATCGTGATCGAGAACACGACCCCCACGACCGTGATCACGGCCGCCGCGAGCGTCGTCAGAATCTGGCGCGCCGCGTCGGCCGAGCCGAAGATCACCCATGAAGGCAGCCTCAGCGTGTGGTCAAACGCCGCCCGGTCGATCGCATGCGTCCCGAAATACAGGCCCACCGCGACGATCACCTCGATCATTGGGACGAGCCATAAGTTCGTCCTCAGAGCCTCACGGCGCCACGACCAACCGAGCGGAAACGGGAACACCGGCTAGAGCTCAGGGTTGGTAGGCAGCTTCACGGCACGTCGAATCGGGCGCCGACCAGTCTTCCCGGCTCACCTGGCCGAAATCGTACCGGCCGGCAGGCATAGCGACCCGCTGATCCGTATGCCAACTAGGTTGTGCGAACGATCATCACCGAACAGGGTGCGTGATGGGAGACCTTGTTCGGCACCGAGCCGAGCAGAAACCGGGTCGCACCGGTCATGCCCTTGTTGCCCACCACGATCAGATCCGCGCGCTGCTCCTCCGCAACGTCAAGGATCGCGTCGGCGGCGTCGCCGAGTCGCGCGAAGGTCTCCACTCGCTCGACGCCGGCGCGCTGGGCTTCCTGCTGGGCTGACCGAAGCAGCGCGAGCACGTCCTCGCGCGGGTTGATCGTCCACTGGAGGTCGGGCGGCGCCTCCTGGCGCTCGTCGCGAAGGCGCTGCTCGGGGACCGGCTCGTAGGCGCTGACGATCTGAAGCCGCGCGCCGAGCGAGCCGGCGAGACCGATGGCCTGCGAGACCGCCGTCGCGGCCGTGTCCGATCCGTCCGTGCCGACAACGATTGCCCCGAACACAGCCCGCACCGTACCCGCGTGATCAGGCCAGCTTGGTGATCGCGATCACCATCCCGGCGAGCACGAACACGACGATCGCAACCTGGGCCCAGAGCCAAAGCCGTGGCATCCCTGCCAAAGCTATCGTGTTCGCGATGCCGGAGCCGCTGAGTCCCGCACTGAAGGTGGTGAGCGACGCGGTCCTGGCGGTCGCGTCGGAGCTGTCGGTCGATGAAGTGCTCCAGCGCCTGGTCGAGTCCGCTCGCGAGCTTGCCGGGGCCCGCTTCGCGGCGCTCGGGATTCCAGATCGCGAGGGCGGCTTCCGGCGTTTCCTGGTGGCCGGTATGAGCGACCGGCTGGTGGCCGCTATGGGTCCTTTGCCGCGGACCCACGGGATGCTCGGAGCGATGCTCGACGCCGAGCGCCCCTATCTGACCGACGACATCCACCAAGACCCGCGGTTTCGCGGCTGGTGGCCACGGGAGCATCCCGACATGCGTTCCTTCCTCGGCGTGCCGATCGTCGCTCGCGAGGGCGTGATCGGGGCGTTCTATCTGACCGAGAAGGAAGGGGCGGCGGCGTTCAACGCCTCCGATCAGGAGCTGATCGAATTGCTTGCCGCGCATGCGGCAATCGCGATCACCAACGCGCGCCTGTACGAGCGCAGCCGGGAGCTGTCGATCCTGTCCGAGCGAAACCGGCTGGCGCTGGAGCTGCATGACGTGGTCAGCCAGAAGCTGTTCAGCCTGAAGCTCAGCGCGGAGGCCGCGGCGACACTGCTGGAGCGCGATCCGCAGGCCGCCCGAACCCAGCTGGATCGAGTGCGCGAGCTGGCCCGCGACTCGCTCGAGGAGCTGCGCTCGCTGATCCTCGGGCTGCGCCCGGCGGACCTGGAGCGCGATGGTCTGGAAGGCGCGCTGCGCAAGGAGGTCGCGATGCTCAGCCGCGTGCACGGCATTGAGGTGCAGTTGCACATCCAGGGCGCTGGCGGCGCCGGCCATGATCGCGATCTCGAGGTGCTGAGGATCGCCAACCAAGCGCTGCACAACGCGGTCCGGCATGCCGGCGCCCGGCAGGTCGTGGTGCGACTCGATCACACTGATTCCAGGCTGGTGGTCGAGGTGATCGACGATGGGGTGGGGTTCGACCCCGATCGGATCGAGATGCGGTCGCGCCATCTGGGCCTGACGTCGATGGAGGAGCGGGCCAGGGAGCTTGGCGGCCGGGTCGAGATCCGCTCGGCCCCCGGCGCCGGGACGACGGTACGCCTGGAGCTCGCAGCGACATGAGCCAGGAGCTGATCCACGTCCTGATCGTCGACGACCACGCGGTTGTTCGCGAGGGACTGCGGGCGTTCCTCCAGTTGCAAGAGGGAATCGAGGTCGTCGGAGAGGCCGGCGACGGCGAGCAGGCCCTGGAGCAAGCAGGCAGGCTCCGGCCTGACGTGATCCTGATGGACTTGGTGATGCCGAAGCTCGACGGTGTCGGCGCGATGCGTGTGCTGCGCGAGCGTGGGTCGTGCAGCCGGGTGATCGCGCTGACGAGCTTCCTCGACGATGACCGGCTGATGCCGGCGATTGAGGCCGGCGCCGCCGGGTACCTGCTCAAGAACGTGGAGCCCGCCGAGCTCGCACGGGCCATTCACGCGGCGCACGTTGGCGAGGCGATGCTCGATCCAACCGTCGCGGCTGCGCTCGTGAACACGATCGCCGGGCGCCCCAGCTTGTCCGACCGCGAGCGTCTGACCCCCCGCGAGCGCGAGGTGCTCGAGCTGATCGCTCACGGGCGGTCCAACAAGCGGATTGCGTTCGAGCTCGGGATCTCCGAGAAGACCGTCAAGACACACGTCGGCCACGTTCTGGCGAAGCTCGGCGTAACCGACCGCACCCAGGCGGCGCTGCTGGCCGTGCACGAGGGGCTCGTCCCGGGAGCGGAGGCGCAGGCCAGGTCCTAGGACCAATTACCGCTGGAAACGATCACGAACCGGCGGTAGCTTGGTCGACATGCCCCTGTCGATCGTAACTGGAGCTTCCCGTGGCCTCGGGCTTGCGCTGGCCCGGGCCCTGGCGCAACGCGGCTGGGCGCTGGTGCTCGACGCCCGCGGAGTTGACGAGCTGGAGCATGCCGCCCGCGAACTCGGCCAGATCACAGAGGTCGCCGCGATTGCCGGCGACGTTGCCGACGAGTCACATCGCGAGGCCCTGGTCCGAGCGGCGGGCGGGCGGATCAACCTGCTCGTCAATAACGCCAGCACGCTCGGACCGAGCCCCCAGCCGGGGCTCGCCGCCTATCCGCTGGTCGAACTCGAGCGCGTGTACCGCGTCAACGTGATCGCGCCGCTCGCGCTCGCGCAGCTAGTCGTGCCGCGGATGCTCGACGGCTCGCGAATCCTGAACATCACCTCCGACGCGGCCGTCGAGGCCTACGAGGGCTGGGGGGGCTACGGGTCGTCCAAGGCGGCGCTCGAGCAGATCTCGGCGATCCTTGCCGCCGAGCACCCGGCGCTCAAGGTGTACGCGGTCGACCCCGGGGACATGCGCACCCAGATGCACCAGGAGGCGTTCCCCGGCGAGGACATCTCCGACCGTCCGCCGCCCGAGGAGAGCCTTCCCGGCCTGCTCGAGCTGATCGAGGGGCGACTCCCGAGCGGGCGCTACATCGCGCGCGAGCTTGCCGAGCGAGAGCAGCCGGCGTGAGTGCGCTGGCGTTCCAGCTTCCGCCGGCGTTGGAGGCGGGCGAGCCGCCGGAGGCGCGCGGGATCGACCGCGACGCCGTCAAGCTGATGGTTGCGCAGAGGTCGAGCGGGGAGATCAGTCACACGAGCTTCCGCGACCTTCCGGCTCATCTGCTGCCCGGCGATTTGCTGGTCGTGAACATCTCGGCGACGATTCCCGCGGCGGTGCCGGCGCGGCGCGCCGACGGCACCCGGGTCCGGGTTCATTTCGCGACCCGAGCGCCACGGCTGGACGACCGCTGGCGGGTGGTCGAGCTACGCAGCGCCGACGGATCGCGGCCGGCACGGGGGCGGACCGGGGAGGTGATCTCGCTGGCCGGAGGGGACGCGGAGCTGGCTCTGGTCGCGCCGTACGCGTCGGGGCCGCGATTGATGATCGCGCGGTTAGCGGGTGTGGTGTCGTTTGCGGCCTATCTCGAGCGCCATGGGGAGCCGATCCGGTATCGCTACGTGAGCGAGGGCTGGCCGCTGCCGGCCTACCAGAACGTCTATGCAAGCACGTCGGGAAGCGCCGAGATGCCGAGCGCCGGCCGACCGTTCACGTACGAGCTGATCACCGCGATGATCCCTCGCGGCGTGTTCGTGGCACCGATCGTCCTGCACACGGGCGTATCCTCCCCCGAGCGCCACGAACCGCCGTTCCCCGAGTACTACGAAGTGCCTGAGGCGACCGCGCGCCAGGTATCGGCGACGCGTCGGTGGGGTGGACGGGTGATCGCGGTCGGCACGACGGTCGTGCGCGCGCTCGAGACCGTCGTGCGGCCCGACGGCACGATTGGCGCCGGAGCGGGCTGGAGCGGGCTCGTGGTGGCTCCCGAGCGGGGGCTGTACGCGGTGGATGGGCTGATCACCGGCTGGCATGAGCCCGAGGCCTCGCACCTGCAGATGCTCGCGGCCGTCGCCGGGGAGGAGCTGCTCGAGCGCTCCTATCGAGCCGCGCTGGAGCACGGCTACCTGTGGCATGAGTTCGGCGACAGCCATCTGATTCTGCCGTAGCGCGTCGGGCGCTCAGCGCAGCTGGTTGGCGGCGAGCTGATCCAGCAGCCCGACCGCGCGGGGTTCCTGTCCCGGTTCCAGGATCACGGCTCCGCCGGGCCAATACGGGTGCGGCGGGCTGGCGCGGCTGAGCAGCAGCGGCTCGTATACCCATGAGCCGGTGTTGACGATCCGCGGTCGCCCGCCGGGCCCCTGCCATTGGGCCGGACGGTCTCCTGGGAGCGGCCCGAGGCGGTGCACGTGGCCGAACACGACACAATCGGCGTCCACGCCGAGGCGGTGGACGACTCGTGCCATCGCGGGAATGCTCGCGTGGCGCATCTGCGCTCCGAGCAGCATCGCGGTGATCGGCGCCAGCCGCCGGTGAAGCAGGATTCGCGGGACGCGCGGCATCGTCGCCGCGCGCACGAGCTCGGCCACGTCCTCGACCAGCGCCGCGAGCGGGCGGGGCAACCTGGTCAGCAGCGATTCGAGCTGTGTCACCGACGGACCGCCGGCGAGCTCGTAGTCGATCGGGGTGGCGCCGCGGCGCGGCAGACGCCCCAGCAGCCCTCGGGCGATGCCGAATGCGGACTCGGGCAGCAGGTGCCGATCGAGGTAGTGCCCATGGGTCGCCCACACGCGTTCGGAGAGCCATACACCCGGGTAGTGGACGCGCACCTGCGCCGGCGCGAGCCAGGAGACGAGACGGGCGAGCAGCGACGTCGCCGAGGGCTCGACGGCTGAGTCAGGAGCGAGCTTGTGGCCCTGTGCTCGAGCCCAGTCGCGTACCAGTGACCCGTCGTGGTTGCCGGGAACGACGACCACTTGGCGGTCGGCCCCGAGTTGCGCGCCGAGTGCCCGCAGCACGGGCTGGGCGGCGGCCATCGCGCGCTGAGGCTGCCCTCCCATCAACTCGACGATGTCCCCGAGCAGAACCAGCCGCTCGACATCGCCGACCGCGTCCAGCAGCAGGGACAGCGGCTCGGGCCGGCTGAGCACGTCGTGCCTCAGCCGCCCGCCGATGTGAAGATCCGAGACGACCAGCGTACGCACGCGGTTGGCACCATACCCGCCCCGCGCCAGGTCAGAGCACAGGCCCTCAGCGAGTGCCGCGTGCCAACGCCCGTGTGTCGTGATTCGGAATTCCGGGAGCAGGGCGGCTCCCGGAATTCCTGAATCAGGGAGTTCTAGGCGGCGATCAGCGCTTCGAACACAACTGGGATGCCGCGCGCCAGTACGAGCACCGGCGAGGATGCGTCCTCGATCATCTTGTGCGCCTGAGAACTGATCATCACGCGACCCTCTGGAGCCTCGGGGCGGGATCCCACGACCAGCAGGTCGACCCGCCGTCCGACTTGGACCAATGTCGCGTCGAAGCACGCCGCGAGTCCGCGCGCCGTCTCGATCGCCGCCTCATCACCTGCGCCGGCGAGCACTCCGACGGTGTTGATGCGTGGCGCGCGGTCGCTGCGATAGTTCGCGGGCGCGACCGCGACCGCAGCCCGACCACCTTCCAGCAGCGCCTGGGCCGAGGTGCCCGGGGCCACGTGACCGGCGGCGGTACGGTAGTCCGAGCCAAATACGACGATGTCCGCGGCCTCCTCCTCGGCGAGCCACTTCAATCCCTCGCCCGTGGACGCGCTGACCACGACTCGACGCTCCACCTCGTTATGGGCGAGCCAGCTCGCGCCGCGCTCGAGCAGCGCTTCGGCTTCGTGTTCTTCAAGCTCTTCCCGGGCGCGCTGCACCTGAGTGGTGTGACGCACGTACGCGAGCGTCAGCCGGACGCCGGCCTCGCCGAGGATGCTTCCCAGCATCAGCGCGTCGTGATCGTTCGGCGTGTCGTCGTAGGAAACGATCGCATGTGGTCCCATTCAGCCCGCTCCTGTCATCTGGTTTTGCCCGTCCGTTTTGCCTTTGCTTCGGTGCGAGCATGGCATCTGCCTGCTATCAGTGCTAATGACGTTCTTCATCGGCGGGATAAGATTTACTAATGCTGAATCTGGCCCGCCTTCAGATGCTGTGCGAGGTGGTTACGCGCGGCTCGTTCTCCGCGGCCGCGGAAGCGCTGTCCTATACCCAATCAGCCGTCTCGCAGTCGATCGCGAGGCTCGAGGCGGAGACCGGAACGACGCTGGTGACTCGCGATCGCCGCGGCGTTCGTCCGACCGCGGCCGGGACGACGCTGGTCGACCACGCCGAGGCGATTTTCGCCCAGGTGGAAGCCGCAGAGGCGGATCTCGCGGCGGTGCTCGGTGTCCGGGCCGGCCGGCTGCGAGTGGCCTCGTTCCCGTCCGCGGGCGCGACGCTGATGCCGCTCGCCGTGGCGACGTTCCGCGAACGCCATCCGGACGTGGCGTTGACGCTCGCGGAGGGCGAGCCGGAGGAGATCGCGCCGCGGCTGCGCGCCGGCGAGTTCGACCTGGCGCTGCTGTTCGAGTTCCCAGGGGTCCTGGAGCGGGACGCCTTGGCGGTGAGATCGGTGACGTTGCTCGAGGACCCGATGCACGTCGCGTTGCCGGCCGAGCACCGACTCGCCTCCAAGCGCGCGTTGTCGTTGGCCGATCTGAGCGAGGAGCAGTGGGTTCAGACCTCGGCCTCGAGCCCATGCGCACGGCACGTGGTCCGCTCGTGCCTCGCCGCGGGGTTTGAGCCACACGTGACATTCGAGAGCGATGACTACGAGACGATCCAGGGGCTGGTCGCCGCGGGGGTGGGGGTGGCACTCATCCCGCGCTTGGCGCTGACCCGCGTCCACTCGGGGATCGTGGTCCGGGGATTGGCGCCGCGCAGCCCCGCGCGCAAGGTGATCGCGGCGACGACGGCCGGGCCCGGAGTTGCTCCCGCGGCCACGGCGATGGTCGCCGTGCTCAGCGACGTCGCCAGCCGCTACGCCGACGACCAGGTTCCGGGCGCGGCGTAGCGCCGGCGCTGGCTAGCCTTGCTCGAGCGCCAGCGCCCGGGCCAGCTCCTTGGCGCGTCCGCCGATGACCAGCGGTCGGAGCATGCGCTCGAGTGGGCGGGCGAACACCCCGATCGGACCCGGGTCGACCTCGAGCGTGTACGTGACCCTGGTCCGATCGTCACCAAGCCGCTCAAGCTCCCACCCGCCCTTCATGTAGTCGAGATCGTCGGATTGGATCTGGGTCCATGTCAGTCGCTGCGGTGGCTCGTAGTCGAAGCGCACGCGGGTGCGGACCTTGGTGAACCGAGCGTCGCTGACCGTGTCGCAGATAAGCGGACGGCCGCGCTCGTCGCGCGTCACCACGACGACCAGCTCGAGCCCGTGCTGCCACCGGGGCGCGTTGAGGACATCCTCGACGAGCTTCCAGCAGCGCTCGATCGGCGCGTCGATCTCAGCCGACGCAGCTCCGGTCAGGACCGGCATCGCCGCCACGCTACCCGGTCGGCTTGAGCTTCACGAGCACCCGTGTGCTCCCCCGCTGCGAGTCGACCACGCCCACCGTGAGCAGCAGCGACCGGCCGCCGATCGCCTTGGCGCCCGCGAGCAGGCTGGCGCCGGTGCGGATCCCCGGATATTCGATCGTGGCGCGCAGCGCCCCGGCTTGACCGCGGAGCGAGATCACGAGCGCGCGGTGAACGACGTGGCCGGCGAATCGCAGCCGTTTACCAGCCGGGGTCGAAATCGTCACGCCGAGGGCTGAGGAGAACCGCAACCCTCGTGGCAAGCTCGCAACGTCAAACGTCTGGATCGGCGGCGCTCCATGGCCGGCGATGAGCGTGAACGACAGCTTGGGGCGGCCCGCGGCGAGGCCCGCGAGCGAGGCCCTCGTCACTCTCGGCGCGGCGCCGATCGTCCAGTTGAACGTCGCCCCGCCGGTCGCACCGTCAGCGTCCCGCGCAACGATACTGACTGCGAAGGTCCCGGTCCTGTGAGGCGCACCGGAGATCCGACCGCTGGCGGAACCGAGCGACAGCCCGGGCGGCAGCCCGCCGGCGAGGTAGCTGACCGCAGCCCCGCGTGCGTCGGTGGTCGTGAGCCGGAGATTGACGCTCGTATGCACGGTCGACCGCTGCGTGCCCGGGTTGACCAGCCTGATTGCGTCGAGGCACAGGGGCGGCGCGAGCGCCGCGGCGTTCGGGGTGCCGAGGCCCGAGGCCATGTCGTAACCGGGGCTGGCATCGAACTCACCATTGCTGGTTCCCGTAAGGTCGTTGTTGCCCGAAACGACGTCGTTGAAGCCGCTTGCGTATTCGCTTCCGGCCGCCCGGTAAAGCAACGGGTTGGCGAACCCGACCGAAGAGCCAGCACAAGACCGCGAGGCGTCCGCCAGCGCGATCAACGCGGCCCAGACCGGCGCTCCGGCGCTCGTGCCGCCGATCCCCTGCCAGCCCGACGGCAGGTCACTCAGGCCTGGGCTGCCGTTCCAATAGATCAGGTAGCCGGTCCCGGGATCGGCGTCGGCCGACACGTCGGGCACTTGCCGGCAGTAGCCGCCCGCGCGGCCACACGGTGCCCCGGAGGAGCTTGCCTGGAGCACGTCCAGCGAGGGTGAAGCAGTGAGCTGGTTCGCCGGCATCGGCCAGAAGCTCGATACACCGCCGCCGCCGGCGCCCGGCGGGAACGGACCGTCCGCCAGGTTCCAGACCGACTCGGTGGGTCGAGGTCCGATCGCGGTCAGCGAGGTGCCCCCGACCCCGGTCACGTACGGCTGGCTCGCGGGATCGTCGACTGCCGGCTGCGGGCCCGCAACGCCGTCGATGGTGTTGCAATCCTCCGACCCGCTGTCACCAGACGCCGCGACGATCGACTGTCCCTGCACGGCTGCCTGCTCGAACAACGTATTCTCAGCGCCCGCGCTGGCGGCGCCCTGTGCCCACTCGCACTCTCCCCACGAGACCGCGATCACCTGCGCGCGGTCCTGGTTTATGATCGCGTTGAACGTATCGAATGGTCCAGCCCCAGGCGCGCCGGAATTCGAGTTGGGGCCCTGATAGACAAGCACGTTTGCGTCCGGCGCCAGCCCCACCAGGTTCTCGATATCGAGCGCCGCCTCGCTGGACCCGGCGCCGGTGCCCGCGCCGCCATCGACCTTGACGTAGGAGATCGAGGCGTGGGTTCCGTAACACGCCTGGTACGCCGCGATATCCGTCGGAGCGTCAGGTTCGAGCTCATACACCGCCACGGTTACCCCGGCGGCCAGATCGCCGGCACCGTACAGGCCGGAAAACCCGTACGCCGAGGCGATCTGATCGGTCGTATAGGCACTCTGGCTCGGCGCGGCGGAGCGGGCCGCCACACACGGTTGCGGGCCGCCGGTCACGACCCGCGAGCGCGCAAGCGGGGGTGAGAACGAGCGCGGAGCGGCTCTGAGGCTGAGCGGGCGCGGCTGCGACAGGGTCTCGAGCCCGACCACCGCCTGCACGGAGTCGGCGATACCGGCATCGAACGACGGGGCGGCAGAGGCCGCGATCGCGGTCCGCCGGCCGGGCAGCGCCAGACGGAGAAACGAGAGCGAGAACGCCCGCTCGAGCTGGCCCGCGGTCGCGCTGACCGAGACCGACAGCCGGTTCGTGCTCAGCTTTGTGTGGCGCAACCCGCGCGTGCTCAGTGACGCTTGCACGGCGTCCAGCTGCGCGATGCTCGCGCCGAACCGTCGGGCGAACCGCTTCGGGGTCAGATAGGCGCGGTAGAGGCTCGAGCCGGCGGTCGATACGGCTTGTGCGTAGCGAGTCAGCGCAGCGGGATCGCGCGGCTTCAAGGTCACGGTGACATGCATCGGGGTGCTCGCGGGCAGGCCACCGAGGATGCTCGCCCCCCGAGGCAGGCTCGGCTGGCGACCGACGCGCATCAGCCCGCTGCTCGACGCCGTCGCGAGCGCGTCGGTGAAGCCCAACCCCGCCACGGCGACCGCGACCGTGCACCCGCAGGCCAGCCGTAGCGCTCTTCGTGATGCCCCTCTCATCAGAGCCTCACAAGGCTAGTGCAACGATCGATGCGACCGGACGGTTGGCTCTGCGTTATGGCTCCGGGCGTCGTGAGCCACGGCCACGAAGTACTGGTTCTCGAGCAGGATCGTCCCAGCGCCAAGCTCCTGGGCAAGGCCATACGCGTCGAAGTAGCGCTTGTAGACCTCAAAGCGCGAACCGTCGTTGAGGACCCGCTCCTGCCTCTCCTCCGCTCGATGGCCGGGGCGCAGCGCCGAATCGATCACCACCAGCTCGGGCGCGACCCGACGCGCCTCGGCGATGAACCGGCGGCGATCCTCGGGCTCCAGGTGACCGTAGAAGTGGCCGGTCAACAACCGCTGGAAGCTATCGGCGGGGAACGGCAAGCTGAGCGCGTCGCCGCACACCAGCGCGGCGCACGGCAGACGCGTGCGGGCGACCGCGAGCATTTGCTCGCTCTGATCCAGGCCGGTCAGCGCTCCCCGCAGATGGCGAGTCAGGAATCCGGTTCCGCACGCGACGTCGAGCGTGCGCGCGGGGGGCAGTTGGGCGACCATCCGCTCGAGCTCGGTGACTGCAGCGTCCCAGCCGGGTCGGTCGATGTCCTCAAACCGGCCGAGTCCCATGTACCACTCGTCATACTCAGGCGCCCGTGTGTCGTAGTACTCCTTCACGTCGTTGGACTCCTTCGTCTCTGGGCTGCTTCGCCAGCCGCAGGTGAGCTGCCCGGCGTTGCTCCAGCCGCGTCTTGACCTCCGGCCATTCGTCGTCGATCACGGAGTAGAAGGCCGAGTCGCGGGGCGCGCCGTCGCGGATCACCATGTGCTTACGCAGGATGCCCTCGAATTGCGCGCCCAGCGCTGTCAGCGCGCCGCGCGATCGTTGATTGCGGGCGTCGGTCTTGAACTCGACCCGGCGGCAGCCAACGTGCTCGAACGCGTGTTCGAGCAGCAGCAGCTTGGTCTCGACGTTGATGCCCGACCCCCACACGCTGCGGGCGAGCCAGGTCCAGCCGATCTCGACCCGCAGGTGCTCGAGTCGAGGCTCGAGAAACCGCGTCGAGCCGACCGGCTCCCCGGTGCTCAGATCGATGACCGCAAACGGCACCTCGCGCCCGAGCTCGGCGCTCTGCAGCGCAGCGGCGAGCCAGCAATGCAGACGCTCGCTGGAGCTTGCCATGTCCTCGGGAAGCCAGGTGAACACCTGCGGGTCGCGCGCGGCGGCGATCAGGCCCGGTTCATGATCCGGCCGCAGGGGCTCGACCGCGACCAGATGGCCAGCGAAGGAGCCGCAGAGGTCCGCGAGCGTCGGCGCGCGCGGGTCGGGGAGAGCGGCAGGGTCCATCGCCGACGACGATAGAGGCTTGGTTTGCCCGATCGCGTCGCGCGGCGAGTGCCCTCGGATGTCACATGGCTCGGGGCGCCGACACGAGCCCCGCCGCGGCCGGTCGCAAGCGGCCTTATCGGGCGTGAGCTCGAATCACGACACTCTAGGAGTCCGACTCGACGTTCTGCAGCCGGACCTGGCCGCGGGCGACCAGCTTGTCGTCGTGGGCTCGGCGCATCTCAACCTGCCAAAGTTGCTGGGTGCGTCCCTGCTGGATGGCAACTGCCAGTACTCCCAGGCGCCCGGCGCGATGAGGACGGATGAAGTCGGTCGCGTTGGCCACCCCGACCGCGAGCTGGCCTCGGTCCTTGACCGCCTCATACGCGCCGGTCGTGGCGAACGTCTCGATCACGGTTGTGTACAGCCCTCCGTGCACCAGTCCCCAGGGTTGATGGTGGCGCTCGTCGGCGGCGACCGAGCCGCTGACCCGGGTCGGCGTGCACTCTTCGAAGCGGACCTCGAGCAGTTCCATGAGCTCGCTCGCACCAGTGCGGTCAGGGATCGCGGGCTCGTCTCGGGAGGCGTCTGAGGTTGGCAAAGTTGCTCCGAACGATAAGTTGCTTTACAAAACTGACTAGTGGAAGGTAGCACACCGAGATGCCCAAGCTGATGGTTGTGATCGGCAGCACCCGCCCGGGCCGAGTCGGACTGCCGGTGGGCGTGCAGGCGGTCCTACGCGCGCTGCGCGTGCAAGGCGCGTAGATCGCCCGATGAGCCCGTTGCAGGCGGCGGCGATCTTCGCGGCCGGGGTGGTGGCAGGGGCGATCAACACGGTTGTCGGCAGCGGTACGTTGTTCACCTTCCCGGTGCTGCTGGCATTCGGCTACCCGCCGGTGGTGGCCAACGTGTCCAACACTGTGGGGCTGGTGCCCGGTTCGGTCGCCGGCGCCGTCGGCTATCGCCGAGAGCTGGCCGGTCAGCGCCGGCGTGCGCTGCCGCTGGCGGCGGCGTCGGCGCTCGGCGGGGTGATCGGTGCGATTCTGCTGCTGAGCCTCCCCGCCTCGGCGTTCAAGGCGATCGTGCCGGCGTTCATCGCGGTCGCGTTGGCGCTGGTCGTGCTTCAACCGCGCCTGTCCCGAGCGCTCGACGCGCGTCGCAGCGAGCCGCGTGAGCGGGCTGGGCCGTTCGGGACCGCCGCGGTGTTGGCCAGCGGCATATACGGCGGCTACTTCGGCGCCGCCCAGGGGATCCTGCTGCTGGCGATCCTCGGCTTGTCGCTGGACGATGAGCTCCAGCGAATCAACGCACTCAAGGTCGTGTTGGCGGGGTTGGTCAACCTGGTGGCGGGGATCGTGTTCGTGTGCGTGGCGCACATCGCCTGGCTGCCGGCGCTGTTGATCGCGGTGGGCTCGACGATCGGAGGCGCCCTCGGCGCGCGGGGCGGCCGGCGTCTCCCGCCTACCGCCCTGCGCGCCGTGATAGTCGTCGTCGGAGTGATCGCAATCGTACGGCTGTTGGCCGACTAAAGAAAATATTCAATTAATTCAATTAATGATTTATCGGCAGCGTCCGTTCCTGGACCTGGGGCTTGCGCGCCGGGTCGCTGGGTCACGCGCGGGTGCATCGGCGGTCTACTGATCGTGTTGTGCTTCCCGAAACCGGGACGCCACCCACGGCGGCGCTCGCGCCGATGTCAGCCTGAGCGCCGGCGCGACGGGGCTCGCCCGCGTGGCTGGCTGGGTGCTTCGCGCATCGGCGGTGTGGGGATCGCCAGCACCACGGGCTGCTGCGCCGTCACCGTGACCGGCTTGCCGTGGTGGGTGATCTCCAGCGGCGAGCCTTCGCTCAGCGAGTAGGTGGCGTGTTGATGGGTGATCTCGACGATCATCCTTCGCCCGCGGAATCTGACCCGAAATCTGAGCCGGCTCAGCGAGCCTGGCAGCCAGGGGATGAAGCTCAACTTGCCATCGAGCTCGCGCAGGCCGCCGAAGCCGGCGATCGCGGCGATGCAAGTACCGGCGACCGAGGCGATATGGATTCCGTCGCGGGTGTTGTGCTCCAGATCGTCCAGGTCCATCCGGGCGGCCTCGGCGAAGTAGTCATAGGCGAGCTCAAGGTGACCGACCTCGGCGGCCACAACCGCCTGTGTGCCAGCCGACAGCGATGAGTCGCGGACCGTCAGTCGTTCGTAGTACTCGAAGTCGCGGGCCTTCTCCTCAGGGCTGAATGCGTCGCCGCAGACGAACAACGCCAGCACCAGGTCCGCCTGCTTGACGACCTGCTTGCGGTACAGGTCGAAGTAGGGAAAGTGCAGCAGCAGCGGGTATTGGTCCGGGTCCGTGCCGTCAAAGCTCCACAGCTGATGCTGGGTGAATCCCTCGGCCTGCGGGTGCACGCCGAGCACCTCGTCATAGGGGATCAGGACAGCTTGTGCCGCATCGCGCCACCCGGCGGTCTCCTCGTCATCGACTCCGAGCTCGGCCGCGCGTTGCGGGTGACGCTCCACCGCGTCTGCGGCGGCGCGCAGGTTCCGCTGCGCCATCAGGTTGGTGTAGACGTTGTTGTCGGCGACGGCGCTGTATTCGTCGGGTCCGGTCACGCCGTCGATGCGAAAGTGCCCGGCGGCGTCGTGATGGCCCAGCGATCGCCACAGCCGCGCCGTCTCGACCAGTAGCTCGACTCCGACCTGATGCTCGAACTCCGGGTCATCGACCGCTGACTGGTAGCGGCGGACCGCTTCGGCGATATCGGCGTTGATGTGAAACGCGGCCGTTCCCGCCGGCCAGTAGCTCGAGCATTCTTGTCCGTCGATCGTGCGCCACGGAAACGCCGCGCCCTTCAGGCCCAGCGTCCGTGCTCTGTCGCGGGCCAGATCGAGTGTTTGATGGCGCCAGCGCAACGCGTCGGCCGTGGCCCGTGGGGCGGTGTAGGTAAGCACCGGCAAGACGAACGCCTCGGTGTCCCAGAACGTGTGTCCGTCGTATCCGGGCCCGGTAAGGCCCTTGGCCGCAATCGCTCGCCGTTCTCCTCTGGCGCCCGCCTGCAGCGTGTGGAACAGACCGAAGCGGACCGCCTGCTGAATCTCGGCGTCCCCGTCCAGCTCGACATCCGAGCGCTCCCAGAAGCGGTCGAGGTAGGCCCGCTGCTCGGCGAGCAGTCCGGCCCAACCGGTGCGACGGGCTACCGCCAGGGCCGCCGCCACCTGGTCGCGGAGCGCCGGCACCGAGCGCGCGGCCGACCACCCGTAGGCGAGCAACTTGATCACGCGAAGCGGCGCTCCGGGCGCAACGTCCGCGGTGACCGTCAGCCGAGCGACGTCCTCGAAGCTCTCGACCGCCGTCTCGGTACCCGACGGGCCGTCGATCACATGGTCCATCGCGGCGGCCATCGTCAGCCGGCTGACCTTGGTCGAGTGCACGAGCAACGCCTGGGTGTCGCGCGAGCCGAAGAACTCAGAGCGCAGCGGCGAGGCCAGAGCGGCCGCGGCACGCGGATCGTGTTCGCCGAGGGGCAACGACTCGTTGGCCGCCAGCTGCGATTGCACGACCACCGGCACCTTCTCCGCGATCGGCTCGACCTCATACAGGATCGCCGCCACCGCGCGCTGGGAGAATGACACCATGCGCGTCGAGGAGACGCGCACCGCACGGCCCGTGGGCGAGGCCCACTCGGCGGTTCGGCGCAGCGTTCCGGCGCGGAGGTCGAGCACCCGCTCGTGGCTCTTCAGCTCGCCGTAGCGGACGTCGAACGGCTCGTCCTGCACGTGCAGACGGAGGATCTTGCCGTTGGTCACGTTGACCACCGTCTGCCCGTCCTCCGGGTAGCCGTAGCCGGCCTCGGCATACGGGAGCGGCCGGACCTCGTAGAACCCGCCCAGGTAGGTACCGGGCAAGCCGAACGGCTCTCCCTCGTCGAGGTTGCCGCGCAGGCCCAGGTGCCCGTTCGCCAGCGCGAACACCGACTCGGTCTGCGCGAGCATGTCCAAGTCGAGCTCGGTCTCGCGTACGACCCACGGCTCGGCGGGGAACGCGGGATGGGTAATCACGGCTTATCGAGCAGCTCGGCCAGGTCGCTGACGACGATGTCAGCCCCGTGAGCGCGTAGAGCGTCGGCCTGCCCAACCCGATCGACGCCGACGACGAAGCCGAAGCTTCCTGCGCGGCCGGCCTGGACTCCGGCCAGCGCGTCCTCGAACACCACCGCCTGCGCGGGCGCCACGCCGAGCGCCCGAGCGCCCTCCAGGAACGTGTCCGGTGCGGGCTTGCCGTTCAGTCGCTTGCGGTCGGCGACCACGCCGTCGACGATCTGCTCGAACAGATCGCCGATCCCGGCCGCGTCCAAGACGTCGCGGCAGTTGGTGCTCGACGAGACCACGGCCCGGCGCAGACCGGCCGCCCGCGCGGACTTCACGTAATGGACTGAGCCCTCGTAGGGCTCGACGCCCTGCTCGCGGATCAGCTTCAGCACGAGCTCGTTCTTGCGGTTGCCGACACCGTGAACGGTCTCCGCGTCCGGTGGGTCATCGGGAGCTCCATCAGGTAGCTCGATCTTGCGGGAGGCGAGGAACGAGCGCACGCCGTCGTACCGGGGCTTACCGTCGACGTACTGGTCATAATCGCTGGCCGGATCGAACGCCTGCAACGGCTCGCCGAGCTTCGTCGCCCGGCGGCGCAGGTAGTCGTCAAAGGTCTGCTTCCAAGCGGCCGCGTGCACCTTCGCGGTCTGCGTCAGCACGCCGTCGAGGTCGAACAGGCACGCCGTCATACCGTCAGGTAGACCCAGCACGGGTCAGACCGTATCGCCTTCGAGGTCGTGCGGCGAGGTCGAGCACCGCCGAACAGGGGGGCGTGATCTGCTCGAGGCGATCGACGTTCGCGACGGCCGGGAAGAACCGGCTTCTCAAATCGCCGCACCTCAAGGTCCAGCGTCAGCGCCCCGTTGAGCGAGGGGGTTTTGCCGGATGCGGACGGCTGCGCGCTGAGGTGAACAGCGCGGCGATCTCCGGCTCCATGTAGTAGTCGGTGCCACCGTCGGCGCGGCCTTCGGTGGCGATCGGCAGCACCCGATCGAGGTGCCGGCAATAGCGGCCGGGCCACGCGAGGATGCCGGCGACGCCGTGCGCGCCCTTCTCGAGCGAGAGCCGTTTGGCGATCTCCTCACCGCCGAAGCGCCCACCGGGTGCATCGGCGAGGAGGTCGAACAGCGCTCGTGCCGGCGGCGCGAGCTTACGGTACAGCCAGGCCGCCTGGTCGGCGTCTTTCGCCGACCAGGCGTGCGCCTCGCCGTGATGTCGCAGGCCGCGCCGTCCGCGAGGGCCTCGCCCACCGGTTGGGGGTGGGGTCCCCGGCTCGGCGGTCAGGAATGCCGCGAACCAGGAGTAGAACTCCGGCACGCGCTCCTCGGGTACGGCGACGGTGATCTGCTTATCGGCCATCAGAGCTCGGTCGTTGCGGCCGGCTGCCCGGTGCTCTCGCTCTGCTCGGTGGCCTCGCGGCGGCCGGCGCAACGGTGGCCATGGTGACCGCGGTGCGGACTACCGTGCCGACCTCTGCGCCCGCGGCCCATCGGACCGGCGAGGAAGCGCGCGAAGAACGCGTGGAACTCCGCGACTCGCTCCTCCGGGACGTCCACCGTGACCTGCTGGGACTGCGTGGTAGTGGGGGTTATGTTGTGGGTATTCATTACATCTCCTATTGTTGCTTACGCTAGCTAGCATAGCACAAGTAAATACATAAGTAAAGCCACCCGGAACCACTTGCCACGATCGCACCGAGACCGCGACTAGATCCGCTGCACACGTCGAGGAGGAGACCCGTCGCGGAGGAGACTCCCGCAGGGAACCGCAATCCCTACCTATCTGCGGGACACGCCACTAGGTCCATGACCGCCGAGCGCGCTCATCCCAGTACACCGGGGCCTGGATCGCCAGCGCGGCCGCGAGCTCGTTGAGCTCGGAGTCCCAGTGCGCGGCGCTCGCCGCGAGGTTGCTGCGCAGGGTCTCGACGGTGACGGCGCCGCTGAGCACGATGTCGACCCAGGGCTGGGCGAGGGCGGCGCTGATCGCCAGGTTGTCGGTGCTAAGGCCGCGGGCCGCGGCTGCCCGGACCAGCGCTGGTTGGTCTCCGGCGTCCGTGAGGCGACCGTTGGCGAGCGCTTCCTTGACGATCACGGTCATACCGGCTGCGTGTGCCTTGGCGAGTGTGTCTGCGCTGGAGGGCTCGAGCAGGTTCCAGGTCGTCTGCACCGCATCGAACATGCGCCAACTGCCCACGTAGGTGTATCCCCATTTGGAGCCGACGACGATCTCCGCCGCGGTCAGACCTCGCCGCTGGAGCCAACCGGCGAGGAAGTTCTCGGCCAAGCCGTAGGAGCGGGCCACGTCGATATAGCGCACGCCGGCTTCATAGGCGGCGTCGAGCACTTCGTCGGTGCGCTGGCGTAGCGACTCCACGCTGCGGTCGGGTCCCAACTCGGCCTGCCGATCGGTGGTGATGTATGCGGGGCGACCCAGCGCCGCCAGGCCCAACCCGATCCGGGGTGCGGTCCGCAGCAGTTCAGGCGGCCAGCTCATCAGCGCCTCACGAGTTGGTCGGTGAGGCTGAGCATCCGATCTCCAGCCGGACACTAGACGATCCCGACACCTCGCCGGGCTCTATCGTCTGCGGGCATGCAGAGCAGGCCGCAGAGCGTCGGCGATGAGCTCGAGGCCTGGTTGGGGGGAGACAGCGACAAGACGCTGGGCAGCCTCGTCGAGGTGTTCGGGGAACGCGGCTTCGCGATCCTGTTCGTGTTGCTGCTCGGGGTCCCCGCGCTGCCGCTGCCGACCGGCGGTGCCACGCATGTATTCGAGATCATCGCCGTGCTGCTGGCGCTCGAGCTGATTGCCGGCCGACGCGAGATCTGGCTGCCGGCACGCTGGTGCCGGCTCGAGCTGGCCGGGTCCAAGCAGCAGCGCTTCATCGCCGCGCTGATGAGGATGATTCGCCGCCTGGAGCGCGTGTCGCGACCGCGCCTGCGGTTCCTGTTCGGTCATCGCCTGAGCAACGTCGTATTTGGGCTGCTGGTCGTCGGCGGCGCGCTCGGCGCGTTCTTTGCCCCGCCGTTCACGGGCCTCGATACGCTGCCCTCGCTCGGGGTGGTGCTGCTGTCGCTCGGCGTGCTGCTGACGGACTTCGCCGTCGTCGTCGTAGCGCTTCTGATCGGAGCAGCCGGTGTTGCGCTGGAGGTCGTGCTCGGCAGCGCGGCGATCCACGGCATCTCCAAGCTGCTGTAGGACCTGCATGCCCATGGCCGAGCCGTCCGGCCTCGCACAGGCGGGTTGAGACACCCGCCCGCGCCCCCGAGTTGCGAGGCCGACATCTGGGCCCGGTGATGACCGCACAGACCCAGCTGTTAGGTAGAAAACCTACCTAGCTAACATAAAGCGGGCGTCAAATCGTCAGGAGCCGCAGGCAGCGTCAGGTCCAAGGAGCGGTAGGCTTTTGGGAGGATCCAGACCGATGCGTCCCACGAGCAACAAGCCATTCGGAGATGCGCTGCGTGCGCTAATGGGCGAACGCGGTCTGACCTATCGTGGGCTCGCTGAGGTAACGCGCGAGCGCGACGCCAAAGGGATCACCCACGCGCACATAAACATGCTCGCCAACGGGCACGATAAGCCGTCGATGCGAGCGATGGAGCTGATCGCGCAAGCCTGCGGCGTCGAGCCGGACTATTTCGCTGAATATCGGCTCGCCGCGGCGATGCGGGATCTCGACCCCGCCGAAGTTGGGCTCGAGCGGGCGCTGGAGAACCTCAACGCTCGGCTCGGCTCCCACCGAAGAGTCGGCGCCAGAGCACGATCAGCGCCGCAGCCCCGAGCGCAACCTCGTCCCACGGGGTAGCTAGCGGATCGACGGGGCTGAGCGCGACGGCGAACAGCACCGCCCACACGAGCCAAGCAATCCGGACGCCCCGGCGGGTTACCTCCGGGTAGCGCCAGAGCATCCGAGCCAGACGTCCGGCAAAGAAGCCCAATTCGTCCGTCTCACCCAGGAGCCTCCCGGCGCCCGACAGCGCCGCCAGCGCCACGACATAAGCCAGATAGCCCAACGGCCGAAATAGAGATCGTGCCAGAAACATATCCGCTGTCCTTGGGTTCCGGAGCCGCGAAGCTACCACACACGGTCGCTGGGAGAAAGGCGTAGGTGGCGCAGAGGTCAGCGGATGATGTGATCGGCCAGCAGTTGATGCTCGACCATTGTCGCGGCAACGCTGTCGCTGGCGACCGATAAGTGAACACCGTCGGATTCGTGGATCACGAAGCCGCGGCCTTGATAGCTCATGAAGTCCCGATAGCGGTTGCCCGGAGTGAAGAAGGCGTTGGCATCAATCAGCCCGACTCGTCCTGGGAAGCGCTTGGCAGCCACGCGGATCCCGCCGTTGACGCCATCGAACAGCGACTGGAAGTTGCCTGTGCTAGGGGTCGGGAGCGTGAACCAGTAGACCCGCCCGGCGCTGCCTCGCAGGTAACTGGTCATCATCTGGGCGACGAGCGTCGCGTAGCCGCCGCTCCAGCCGGTGCCGCAGCAGAGGATCAGCCGTCCGCCGGCGCCCCTGACCGCGAACCCGTCGTTGGCGCCCATGAAGATCACCGTCACGTCGGGCCGCAGGGAAGGCGCCTGTTGGCGGGCGTGGCTCTGCCAATCGAAGAAGAACGAGTTCGTCAGCCCAGTGCTGATCCGGGCATCGCTGCTCACCTCGACCCCACGGGACCGCAGGTCCTGCCCAAGGAAGTCATCGAGCAATTGCATCTCGGAGTCGCCGGCCGCCAGCAGCCGGATCCGGCCCCCCGGATGGCTGGCCCAAACAGTTGCCTCCGTAACGGCCTGATACGCCGTGTTGATGCTGATCCCCCAACCCCCGGGACGCGGCGTGGCGATTGCAATCATCCGACGTCGCTGCCCGCGACGTAGGTACCAGTGACTGCACGCGGCTCGTGCGCCAGGGGCAGAGACGCAGATCCGCAGCGGGAGCCCGCCGATCATCCATCGGTCGTGAAGCTTGATCGTCAGCGCGCCGCCGACCCGCGCCTGCCGGCCGACGCTCGTCGCCAAGCGCCGCTTGCAGCTCGGTGTTCGCGCCTCGGCGCTGGCCGGCGGTATGACGGTCGGCGCCAGCGCGGTGACTAGGAGCCGTCGCACACGCCGGTCACATCGCCAGATCAGGGCTCGCGGAAGCTCGACGGTGCCCGTCGCAAGCGTGAAAACATCGATCCGCCGGACACCGTGCCCAACGCGTTCGCTCAGCTGCACCCTGGTGCCAGCCGGCCCGCTGATCCTGGCGGAGACGTAGCCGAGCTGGTCGGTCCCGGCCCGAATCCTCAGCGGTGCAGCCGCAGGTGGGCTGATGGGCGATGAATGCTCCGCGGACGCGAGTCGGCCGCCGTAGTGGTGAGAGTGGTGTCGGCGCCGCGGTTTGGGCTGCGCGTACGGCAACGCGCGCGCGAGCAGGCGCGTGAACGCGGCCGCTCCCGGAGTCGTGAGATGCAGACCGTCGGGTTGGAACCAGCCCCGGTGCCCGTGGCTGTCGTTGACCCAGTCGAGCAGCAGAATCCGAGCGGGATGACGTCGTGCCTCCTGGCGCTCGACGACCGCGTCGGAGCCCGATCCCCCGCCGAGCTCGCGCGGTGTGACCAGTACCAGCAGGCGCGTGCAGCAGAGCAGGCCAAGCGCCGCTCCGACGTCGTTATGGGTGACCGAACCGTTGGCGCCGAGGGTGATCACGATCATGTGCGGCAGCGTGCCCTGCGCCTTGCGCGCCCGAAGCATTGCCAGCGCGGCTGGGAACTGGCGGCAGCCCTGAGCTTCGGCGTCGTAGCCCTCGGCGGCGAGTTGGTCGAGCGCCAGCAGCATCGTCGAGTCGCCGATCGCGAGCGGGGGGAGCACACCCCTGACCTGATGGCTGGGCTCGGCGGTGTCTGGACCGCCACAGTCCGCCCGGGCGTGCGCCGGCAGCACCAGTACAGCAAGCGCCGCCAGCAGCGCGATCACGCCGGCCAGGCTCGTGCGGTGGCTGAGTCGGTGTCTCACTTCGACCGCTACTCTGACGGATTCGCTCGCGCGGCGCCACCGCCACGCGCATGGGATTTGGGGTCTGCGTAGATGCTGTTTCCAACTGTCCAGTTCGGCATCTTCTTTCCGATCGTGCTCGCAATCTCGTGGGCTCTGATGGCCACGCCCCACCTGTGGAAGCCGTTCATTCTGCTCGCCAGCTACGTCTTCTATGCGGCGGCGAGCCCGGTGTTCTGTCTGCTGTTGGGGGGCGTGACACTGTGGAATTACGGCGCCGCACGGCTCATCGGCGGCTCCGCCGATGACCGGACTCGGCGTCGGATCGCCGCGCTGGCGGTGAGCGGAAATCTGCTCGCGCTCGGGGCGTTCAAGTACTACTCGTTCTTCGCCGAGTCCGTGGCTCGCAGCTTTCATGCGCTGTCGCTGGGGGTGCCGTTGCCTTTGCTGACGGTCGCGCTTCCGGTCGGGATCAGCTTTTTCACCTTCCAGGCGATCTCCTACACGGTCGACGTGAGGCGCGGGTTGATCGAGCCGGCGACGCTGATCGACGTAGCGATCTACCTCAGCTTCTTCCCGCATCTGATCGCCGGGCCGATCGTCCGCGCGCGTGAGTTCCTGCCTCAGCTAAAGCGCCCGCGCGACCCGCGGCACGTGGCCGTCAGCTCCGGGCTGTTCCTGATCGGCATGGGAGTGGTGAAGAAGGTCGTGATCGCCGACTACCTCGGCCGCACGGTCGTCGATCCAGTGTTCGGGGTTCCACAGGCCTACCACGCGCCCGACGTGCTGCTCGCCGCGTACGCATACGCGGCACAGATCTACTGCGACTTCTCGGGCTACACCGACATCGCGATCGGCCTGGCGCTGCTGCTGGGGTTCGTGTTCCCGCAGAACTTCCATAGCCCCTATCGCGCCACCGGCTTCCGCGACTTCTGGCGCCGCTGGCACATGACGCTGTCTCGGTTCCTGCGTGACTTTCTCTACATCCCGCTCGGCGGAAACCGTGGCTCGAGGCTGATGACGTACCGGAACCTGATGCTCACGATGGTGCTCGGCGGGCTGTGGCACGGCGCGGCGTGGACGTTCGTGCTCTGGGGCACGTACAACGGCCTCGGGCTGGTGCTCGAACACGCGTTGGCGGGAAAGCTCAGAACCCCGACATGGCTGCGCTGGTTCGTCACCTTCCATCTGATTGTGTTGGGTTGGGTGCTGTTTCGCGCGCAGCAGATCGGCATCGCATGGTCGTTTCTGGGGCGCTTGGGGTCGTTCGGAGCGCCGACGCTTTGGACCGCTCCGGTGCTGGGCGCAATCCTGATCACAATCGGGCCGCAACTACTGCCCGAGCGACCGATCGACCGACTGCAAGCCTGGCTCGGCAAGCTCAGCCCGGCAGTGCTGGGGTTCGCCCTGTCGGTCGTCATATTGTTCGTCGCGGCGACCGTGCCCAGTCAGGGAGTGGCGCCGTTCATCTACTTCCGCTTCTGATGCCACCAGGCCAACCGCAGCATCAAGATGATAATCAGATGGAGCGCTTCGATCGCTCCGGGACGCGCCGCTTCAGGGCCCGGGACGGACTGATCGCGGTGACTGTCGCCGCGATCGTGTTGATCGTGTGTTCGGGGGCGTCGATTCGCAAGCAGGGCGAGGAAATGGCTCCGGGCATCGGCCGAGACGTCGTGCTGGCCGTCGGCCGCCCCGCAGCCTGGATCGCCGGCCAGCTCCCATTGCACTCGGCCGTGCGCACGATGACCGGCTGGCTATCCCCCGACACAAACCTGGGTGGGCCGGGAGGCTTTACCGATGCTGCCGCGTTCGGCACCGGGGACGCGATCCCCGCGGTCACGCCCGATGCGTTCCAGCCGAGTCAGATCGGCGCTCCGCCACCACCTAAGCGAGCGCTGCACACCGTATTGGTGACCGGGGACTCAATGTCCGAGCCGCTTGATCTGTATGTCGCTCAGGCGCTTGCCCCTGACGGCGTGAAGGTGATCCGCGACCCGCACATCGGAACCGGAATCTCGCTCAGCGTGCTCGTCGATTGGAGCAAGCTCTCCACTCACCAAGTACGGCAGTATCACCCCGATGCGGTCGTCGTCTTCATCGGCGCCAACGACGGCTATGCGATGCCGGGGCTGGGGGGGCGATCGGTGGGCTGCTGCAGCGCCCAGTGGGCCGCGATCTACGCGGCCCGTGTACGCCGGATGATGAACACCTACCGCCAGGAGGGCGTGGCGCGGGTGTACTGGCTCACGCTGCCGACACCGCGCGACGGCGCGCGGGCAAAGATCTCGCTCGTCGTCAACGCCGCGATCGAGGTGGCCGCAGAGCCGTGGCGAGACCAGATCCGAGTGCTGGACACGGTGCCGGTGTTCACTCCCGGCAATCGCTACCGAGACTCGATGACCGTCAACGGGCAGCCGACGATCGTGCGTCAGTCAGACGGAATTCACCTCAACAACGCCGGGTCCGCGTTCGCCTCGAAGCTCGTCCTTGGACTCATCGACCAGGACTTCACCCACTAGCGCCGTGAAGTTTCTGAATCGGGACACCAGTGCCCGGCCGGCGTGACTGGGTCTATGGCGGTGGTGGCCGCGTAGTCTACGTGTCCTGAGTGAAGGTCCACACGACCTTACGTGACCCGTTCGTGCAGGTCTCGCGGTCGTCGTACTGCGTCGGACTGCTCGCGAGGCGCTTCTTGGTGCACCGCCAGCCCTTGCCACCGCGATGCTTGACTACGCTGCGGCCGTTCGCGCAGCCGATCTTCTTGACCGACAGCGAGGTCAGATACGTGTAACCGAATCCATGTCCGGCACCGACCCCACATCCGCTTGCGACACGCGCGGTAGGGGAGCTAGCGCTCGCCACAGCGGCCGCCGCGAGAACCACCAGCACACTCGCCCACAAAATCCTGATCCACCGAAGCTCATGCGGCGCCTTCATGTTTCCTCCCGAGGAGACTTGGACCGATTCGTATCGTATAGCGCGGTCACGGGCGGCGGGCCTCGACATAGACGCTGCCACCCGCTCGGGCGCCGACCTCGGCCGCGGCCAGCATCGCCGCCGTCGGCGCCAGCGCCGCCCCGGCGGCGAGTGTCATGCTCCGGCGCGAGCCGCTGATTGCCTTGGCTCTGGCTTCGGGTTGCCGAATTGCGTCGTACAGGCTCGGCCGGCCGGGCAGCATCGACACGAGCCCATCCAGCCAGCCGAACATCACCTGGCCGGCGCGCCAGTAGCTGACCCGGTCGATCTTCAAGCCGCTTTCGCGGATGCCCACGACCAATGCGTCGGCTGGCAGGTGCACGAGGTGCCGCGGGAGGTCAAGCGCGAGCCACCGATCCCCAAGCCATCTGGCCTGCCAGCTGGCGCGGTTGGGGACCGCGATCACCAGCAAACCCGCAGGAGCCAACAGCGAGCAGGCGTGGCGCACCGCGGCGCGCGGCTGGTGTAGGTGCTCGAGCGAATGCCAGAACACCACGGCGGCCCACTCTCCGGGCCGCTCGTCGAAGTCGACGATCTCAACTTCGCGCACATCCAGCCGGCCGTGTACGGCTTGGTCGCCCTGCTCGAGCCCGACCGCGACCCGGCCCGTGGTTTCGATCGCGTCGAGCAGCGCTCCGTCGCCGCAACCAACATCGAGCATCGGCCCCGGCGGCGCCAGTCGATCGAGCCTTCCGGCGAGCAGCGCTCGCGTATGGCGCAGGAGGCGGTCGCCTCCACCAGAGAAGCGGCCGGACGGCGGGCGGTATGAGCCGGCATAGGCCGACCGCAGCTCAGCTTCGTCGGGCGGCGGGTACGTCGTCGCGGCGCCGCACTCGTCACACACCGCGAGGCGGCCGGCGACGGGTCGTGCCGGAGCACCGCACCACGCGCAGCGCGGCTCGAGCTCCGGGATCACGGTGCGTCGATAGCGGCGGGGCTCGGCGCCGGCGCATCTCGCTCGACCGGCGAGACTTCGAGATACGGGAACGACCGCGCACCGGCCTGGTGGAGGCGATACTGGGCCGCGGTGCGCAGCACGCCGATGCCGTAGTCGATGCTCCGGGCCAGTCCGATCGAGGAGGCTTCGGTGTGGTACCGGGTGGGGCAGGAGAGCTCACCGATCCTCGCTCCGGCCGCGAGGGCCTGAACGATGATCTGGTTGTCGAACACGAAGTCGTCGGAGTTGCGATCGAGTGGAAGCGCAGCGAGCAGTTCGCGACTGTAGGCGCGAAGCCCTGTGTGATATTCGGAGAGCTTCTGGCGACATACCAGGTTCTCCACTACGGTGAGCGCGCGGTTGGAGATGTATTTGTACCTTGGCATGCCCCTCGCGACCGCGCTCTGGGCGAGGATCCGTGAGCCCAGCACCAGGTCGTACTCGCCGTAGGCGATCATCGCCGCCATCGCGGGCACGAGCAGCGGCGAGTACTGGTAGTCGGGATGGACCATCACGACGATGTCGGCCCCCAGAGCCAGCGCCGCCCGGTAGCACGTCTTCTGATTGCCACCATACCCTCGGTTGATGGAGTGCCGGACGGCTGTGACCCCAAGCGCCTCGGCTGCTTGCACCGTGTTGTCAGTGCTGCCATCGTCAACCAGCACCAGCTCGTCGACGATCGTCCGGTCGAGATCGTCAACCGTCCGCTTGAGGGTTGACTCGGCGTTGTACGCCGGGAGGACTACGGTGATCTGCTTGCCGTGGAGCACCGGCGGATGATAGTCCGCGACCGGAAGTTCGTACCCGGAGCGACAAGCGCGCTCCGCAGTGGCTCGGAGCTTGTAGCGATCCGCGTCGACTACCTTATCGTCGTGCCGTGACCACCACGCTTCCTGACACGCCGACGTTTCTGCGGTCATGGGCCGCAGCTGCGTCAAACCGGGCGGCTTCAGTGCTCGAAGCGGTCGTGGTCCTGGCTTCGCCGGGCGTCCTGTACACCGTCCTGCGGCTCAGGGGAATGGGGCCGGCCCAGCTGCCGGACCCGAGCATGCACACGACGTTCATCATCGCCCCGCACGACGTCTTTGCGCGCTACCAGGCGCTCTTCACGCCCTCGTCCCGGCTCCGGGAGGCGGCGCGGGTCGGGTTTCTCGTGCCCGCGCGGGTGGCTTACCTGCTGTTCGGGGCAGTGCCGGGTTTCTTTGTCTTCCGCTACGTGCTCGCGCTGATCGCGATCGTTCCGCTCTACATGCTGCTGAAGAAGGTCTACGGCCGCTGGGCGGGGTTCGTGGGGATCGCCGTCGTGATGAGCAGTCCTGTCGTCGTCACCGCGTGGGGGACGGACTATCCGGACTCGGCCGCGGTCTCGTACCTGACCGGCGGACTTGCGGCGTTGGCGCTGTCCTGGGAAGCCGGGCGTTGGCGGCCGGGCTGGGTGGTCGGCGGCGGTGCGCTGCTGGCGATGGCGGTCTGGTCGCACGGGGTTTCGGTGCCCCTGGTTCTGGTCCTGGGCGTGGTCTATCTCGGCGTGCGGCTGCGGCGAGAACGGGCTCATCTCGGGCGGGACCTGGCATTGCTCGTGGGGTCCGCGATCTTGACCACCGGTCTGTTGGCGATTTGCTCAAAGCTGCTGCTCGGCCAGTTCAACTTCGTCACCCCCACGGTGAAATCGGCGAGCTCACTGTCCACGCCATCCGCGCTCCGCGCCGACCACTCCGCGAGCTGGAGCTGGGCTCCCTACGACCTTTATCTACTCGTCCCACCGGCGATCGCACTGTCGTTCTTCATCGTGGTCACTCGCAGCCGGTCGCGGGACATCGGCACGACTGTGATGTTCGTCGGGCTCACCGGCGCCCTACAGCTGGCCACGTTTCTGTACCTGCAATTTCTCGGCAGCTTCCAAGCCCTGGAGATCCACTACTTCTCATCGGTGCTCTGGTCGTCGGTGAACATCATGCTGGCCATCACCGTGGTCGAGCTGACCCGGCCATTTCTCGGCCCCGGCGTGGCCGCGGGATCGGATCGCGCCCCGCCAGCGCGTCTGGCCGCTGAACCGCCGCGGTTCGCGCGGTGGGTGGCCGGCGCTGTGCCGACGCTGCTGGTGCTCGCGGTCGCGCTGACCTACGAGGGCGCCTACCGGGTCGGGCTGGTCGTGCCCGCGTTGACCTGGACTCCCTGGGGGGTCGTCTTGGCCGCGATCGTGCTGCTCGGTGCGGTCCTCGGGAGGCTGACGGTCGAGTGGATGAAGCCTGCTGCCGATCGGCGTGCGCCGACGAGCTTTGCCCCCGGCCTGCTGTCGGCCGGCGCCGTCGTGTTGATCATTGGCGCCGCGCTCGCCCTGACGGTCGCCCCGCCGACGCCCCACACGAACCTGGCCAACACCGTCTATGACCCGCCGCCCCCGTACGCCCAAGCGCTCGGTGGAAACGACACTGCCTACGTGGCCCAATACAAGGTCACCTCGGAGCTGCCCGGGTTCGTCGGGCCACCCAAATATCGGGGGGAGGTCCTGCTGACGTGGGAGCCGAGCAGCCAGTTCGGCGAGCTTCTGGGACCGATGGGCATGTACCACAACGCATTTACCTGGGTCTCCCAGACGTTCCCGGTGCTCAACCGGGCCGGGGCACTGCAGATCAAGTCTCGCCGCGCGGCTCAAGTGCTGCTGATGAGCTTGAGCGGCCGCGGCTTCGCGCACGCGGTGCGCTCGCTCGCTCGCTTTCATCCCGTCGTGGTCCGCCGCGCGATCCTCCACGGGGGCCCGCATCGGCTCCGCGTATGGCTGGTGGACCTGAGGCGTTACCTCGGCGGCAGCTCGGTCCGACACCACGTCGGACCGCCCGCGCGACGAAGGCATGTGCGCCCGACACCGGCGCGCCGGCCAACTGCGCCCCGATCGCCTCCGCGCCGTCCGAGCTCGACTCACGCTCGCAGTCGGGCGTCGAATCGGACGCAGGCGTCTCGGCCGATCCCGACGAGCTCGTCCCATCTGTCGGCGGCTTTCTGATCGCCGGTAAGCGATTGCGTCGCACCGCTCGTGGAGCGACCCGCGTCAGACCCGCGGCGCGGCGAGCGCTGAAGCAGAGAGGATCGCGCGGACTCCGTCGAGGATCTGTCGCAGCGGCTCGAAGTTGGCCGCGAACCGCAACAGACTGGGTAGCGCTTGCACGGGACGGTACCTCCCGAAGAAGCCAGCGCGAGAAGACGAACGGCGTTGCGATAACCCGGCAGCGTCCGGCACAAAGCGAGGTGCGTGGCCCGCGAGTCGAACGCGACCAGCGGACCTCCGTTCGAGTTGGCGATCGCCCGCCCGATCGGGTCATCCAAGACATCAGACGCCTGACAGACTGTGACCATGCAACTCGGGACACCGATGTGTAGCGATCCTTCCCGCGCCGCACGATCCTCGTCGGGATAGGCCGTCATGGAGGTTCGGCTGAGCCGCGCCGCGCTGTTGCTCGTCGTGTTCGGCCTCGCCGGGTGCGGAGCGACAAGCGCTGTGAGCGGGACATCGACAAGCGCTCTCGGAGGGACACCTAGCAGTGCGATCCGTCGGGCTCGCCCACAGGTGGTCGAACCGACCGCGGGTCAGCAGCCGGAGGCGGTCACGCCCGGGGCTCCGGTCGGGGATATCAACGCCCACGCTCCACCACTCGCTGAGGTCAAGCACGAGCTGCGTCTGGAGCTGATCGCGGCGCGGGTGACCAGCGCCACGTACATCGACCCGTTGCAGTACGTCAGGGTGTGGGAGCGTACCGATCAGGGCGTGGACGCGAGCATGCCGGTTGGAGCTCCGATCCTCGCGCCGTGTACGGTCAAGGTTCTCGCGATCATCCCGGACTGGTATGCCGGTCAGCCGCTGGTGTATTTCGAGCTGCTGGACGGCGTGGACGCGGGCAAGGTGCAGTACGTCGCCGAGCAGATCACCGACATCGCGCCCGCCGGCAGCATCTTGCACCAAGGACAGGCAATCGCTCGCTACGCCGCGTCCGGCACCGCGATTGAGTACGGCTGGTCGACCGTGAACGGGGTCACGCTCGCGAGGGCGACAACGGGCTACGGGGAGGGTCAGGTCACGCCCGCGGGACAGTCGATCCGCGCGTGGCTGAACAGCCTCGGGGCGAACGCGGGGAACGGCTAGCTCCGCTAGGGCGCGGCTTTCCATTTGCGAAATGCCGTCAAGAGTGCGTCGCGAGCTACCGGGTCAACTGAGTCCTCGGCCAGCACGCCGGCGACTGTGACGGTGTCGCGCATCTGCTCGAGGTAGGTCCCGCAGCCATCGCACGCGTCGAGGTGAGCGTCGAAGCGACGCCGATCAGTCTTGGACATCGCGCCCTCGAGATAGTCGGTGACGAGACGCACGAGCTCTGGGCAGCTGAGATCGTCGCTGCGCGAACCCTTGCGGCGGATTCTGATCAGTTTCATCAAGCCTCGAAGTAGTCCTCGAGGGCCTGGCGCATCCGCGACCTGGCCCGGTGAAGGAGTACCCGCTGGTTGCCCGGTGTCATCGCGAGCGCCTCGCAGACTTCCTCGGCGGTCCAGCCTTCGACATCCCGCAGCCCGACGATGACCTGTTGCGCCGCCGGCAGGTGCTCGAGAGCCGCGCGCAGCTGCTGCACCGTTTCGCGCGCGAGGATCCGTTCGACGGGCCATGAGCGTGGCGGCACTGACCAAAGCAGCGGGAACCTCGGATCGTCGGTCGGACGAAATCGCGTCTCTTTGACCGCCGCTTCGTGATCGTCAGCAAGGGCTGAGAACGGGAGCTGGCGCCGCTCGCGCTGCGCACGGCTCTGGGCTCGGTTGGTGAGGATCCGGTAGATCCAGGTCCTGAGCGACGAGCGGCCCTCGAAACGGTCGATCCCTTCCAGCACGCCGAGCCAGGCCTCCTGCACTACCTCCTCGGCGGCTGACCGGTCCCGGACATACAGTCGGGCTACGCGCAGCAGCGTGCGGTTATGCCGCTCGACCAGCTCGGCGAAGGCGCGCTCGTCCCTGCTGCGGAGCGCTTCGACCAGGGGCCACTCCTTGGACTCGGGGCGCGTTGCCTGGTCCGCCCGTGCTGGCAACTCGCCGTGGACCAGGGTGTCATCCCTGCTCGGCCAACGCTCGCCGGATCGCTCTGCATCGCGCCGCCAACGTCAGACCCACGAGCCAACCCAAGACGCGCTGTGGTAGCGGACGGAGCATGAATCTGTCGATACGGGTAATCATCGCCTCCATCTCAGAACCGGTACGGGTAGATCGGGGCCGCGCGAGGCTGATCGGCCCCGGCCGGATCCGTCGCGATGACGGTAAGCACGATCGACGGCAGGTCGCTCTCGCCTAGCTCGACCAGCGGCTTTCCCTCCTTGCGGCATCCCCTGCACCTCAGCGCAGCTTCTCTCGAACATGGCGGCACGCCTTCCGTTGGGTGTTGCTGACTCGGGCCGCTCCGGACGCCTTCGCACTACGGACGCGGGTAGCCCTGATCGACGTCCCACCTGGCTGAGTCGTCGCGCAACGTTGTAACACACCGGCCAAGGCGAAATCTAAAGATCGCCAGAATGTCCAAGTTAGGCACGAAACTGTCGCGGCACGAGCTCGCACCACCCGAACAAACAATGCACCCCGCGGACGCTTGGCAGCCGGATCGACTTCGACCGCCTGAGCGGGAACATCCGCGCGCAGCGGGAGGCGCTCGGCGTGGTCTCTACCACCGCCGCACCTGGAACGTGAACGGGTCGATCGCGAACACGTTCAGACTCGTCGTGTCGATCGCGACATACTCGCCCGGCCGCTCTGCCACAAGCGACCCCAGATCCTCGCTCGGCGCGCTCAGCGCGCTGCGCCGGCTCTTGGCCGGGCGCCGAAACAGCCCCGTCGGAGCCAGCACCTCATCGACAATACGGTTGAACGTCTGTCGCGAGGCGGGCAGTTCAAGCGGCTCGCCGCTCTCCCGTGCCAAGCGGCTCGCGACCCGGCCGCGGAACTGCATCTTGCGCGCATCCGACGCGTCCGCCATACCTCAGCCTCGGCGAGGATCGCTTCCCGCTCGTCAATCGCCGGTCCGACCGCCGACCTGGAGGCGCGAGCGTCGACCAGCGCAGCGACTGCTCGCAGATCCACTCGACCCCGCGGTCGAAATCCATCAACAGCATCCAGTCGCGCTCAAGCAGACTCTCGTACTCGAGGAACCTGCCGGTCGTCGAGGCGGGATCATGCAAGGGTCCGGGATCAATCGCGATTCGCACGCCGTCCAACAGGCGGCAAGAGTGTGCAATCGAACCTCGTGGTTGTGTTCTGAAGTACACGGCGGTTTGAAGTGGTCATACCGCTGGCGGCGGATCCTGGGGTGAGGGTCCGCGACGTCGAAGCGTCACGTGAATGCGACCGCCGGGCGGCTTGCGATCACCTGCACCAGATCCCAAGCCGAGGGGGGCAGCTTGGAAATGGGGAATAACGCATGCAGGTCATGCGCGATCACCCAAATCCACGGCGGCGCCCTCA
>Ga0209839_10000112_pt1 | contig 37056 bp, 31 predicted proteins | sample OrgsoiDNA2013050_FD_185800 | JGI IMG/M metagenome (GOLD analysis project Ga0209839, IMG submission 185800) | Permafrost soil microbial communities from the Arctic, to analyse light accelerated degradation of dissolved organic matter (DOM) -... | ecosystem: Environmental > Terrestrial > Soil >... | reverse complement strand
CCACTAGTTGAAACTGTGAACCATTCTAAAAAATTGTGATAGGATAACACATAGAACTAACTATCACGCAGAGAAGATCTTCCCTGCACCCATATTTTACAGTTGAGAGATGCATATGCCAACACTTGTTTTCTGGATCGATGTTGACAACACCTTGCTGGCTAACGATGATGTCAAAGCCGACCTGGCCCAACATATTGAGGTGGAATTAGGCCCAGAGCTGGCGCAGCGCTTCTGGGATCTCTACGAGCAGGCGCGCCACGAGAAGGGCGTCGTCGATATTCCCCTCGCGCTGGCCCGTTTGCGCGAACAGACGCCGCTCGCGGAGCTGGATGAGCTGACCTATCGCCACGTCCATTCGCTCTTCGACAACTACCCATTCTTCCGGGCGCTGTATCCAGATGTCCTGGAGACGCTGCGCCACCTGAGCACGCTGGGAACGCCGGTGATCGTTTCGGACGGCGACCAGTTCTTCCAGGCCGAGAAGGTATTCAGTAGCGATCTGGCGGAGGCTGTGCAGGGTCGCGTGCTGCTCTTCATTCATAAGCAGGAGCACCTGGAAGAGATTATGAAGGCGTATCCGGGCGATCATTATGTCGCTATCGACGACAAGCCGGATATCCTGGCCGATATGAAAACGGCGCTGGGCGATCTGGTAACGACCGTCTTCGTTCTGCAAGGGAAATACGCGCTGGGCGACAAGCCTGACAACTTTGCTCCCGACCAGACCGTAGTACATATTGGCGATGTACGAAACTACAGCGCGGAACAATTTCTGCAAACTAAAAAGAGTTCATAACAAGCCATAACAAAGCCAAAAGGAGTTGCTAGTATGCGCTTTCATCTTAGAGAACGCGCCTGGAGCCTGACGGAGGCATTTCTTGTGCGCGACGACGCGGGCAATCCGGTCTTCGAGATACGCGGCAAATTTTTTCATATCGGCGATAACCTGCTGATGTACGATCGCGCCAGTGGGCAGGAAGTGGCCCAGATCAAACAGCGTATGCTCTCGCTGCTCCCGCGCTATGAGATCTACCGCAACGGCGAGCATTGGGCCAGCATTCACGAGCAGCTGCGCATCTTCGGCGAGCGCTTCAAAGTGCAGGGCGATAACGGCATGGCGTTCCACGTTCAGGGCGATATCTGGCGCTGGAACTTTACTGTGAGCGACGACAACGGCAACCTGCTGGCACAGATCGGGCGGCAGTTCTCGCTCTTCCGCGATAGCTACGCCGTCGATGTGGCTCCCGGCGTCGATGTCCCCTTCATTATTGCCCTGGCGGTGGTCATTGAGATGGTCAAAGAACATCACGATGAGAAGGAACGCGATGAGCGCGACTAGCACAACAAGCGGTACAACCATTTTTGCGAAAACTGGAGGCAAGCGACGCAGAGTCGCCTTTCTATTTTGATGACAAAACGAGCAACCACACGGGTAACTATCAGCCATGAAGCCAGGCAAGCCCTATTTACAGACATCTACCAGAGGGCAACCATCGAAGCGTGCGGTGTACTGCTGGGCACGCTCGATGAAGAGGGCAATTGGCACGTCGAGCAGGTCCAGCCGCTGCGCAACATCTTTGCCTCGCCCGTCTACTTCGAGTTCGATCCAGAAGAGCTTTTAGGCATCGAACTCGCGCATCCAGGCCGCATCGTTGGTGCCTATCATAGTCACCCGACCGGCTTTCCACGCGCGAGCAGCACCGATCGCGAGAATATGCGCCGCGTCAATCAGGAGCAAGATATCCCCTGGGTCTGGCTGATCGTAAGCGGTCCCTTCAAACAGGAACAACCAGCGCATGAGCGCGTCTCGTCGGCTGCGATGATTGCCTATCACCATTATCGGCAGAACGGCCTGCACACGGTTGCTATTCACTTTGAAGATGCGTGATATCTCCCATCCTATTCTCTATAGCAAAAGCCTCCCACAAGTTGACAAGTGGATGCCAAAGTGGTAGGCTCTAGCGGAGCTCAGCAGAAAAGGCAAGGGTTCGCACCGAGCGAGACAGCAGCGTGAAAATTCGGTTCGTGAGACGCTCCGACGCGCATTCATCATACCTTACGGTCTGATTGCTTCTCAATAGAGCTCGGATAAGACGGATGCTCCCAGGCTCACTACCGTACCGTGGGACACACGGCAACAGGGAGACCTTCGGTTCTCCGAACGCTTCTGGACAGGGGACCGCTACTGTTTGCTCGTGAGGGTAAGCAGCAAGTCCCCTGGTCGAAGGAAGAATTCCCCTGCTTTTTAAGGGGGGAAGTGTCAAGCTATAATAGTGCGGCATGGCGCAAGCAAAAGGACACCAGAGCAAACCAGGAGCAGGGATGAGAGATGAAATGTCCAACGTGTGGCAATGATGTAACACAGGGCGAGGTATTTTGTGGGCAATGCGGTACGCCAGTTGTGCCTCCCGCGCAGCCCGTAGAGATGGGAGGCATGCCTTCACCGCGCAGTGGACTGCTGCGCACGTACTCCACGCCATTTGCACCGGGTGGGCCGCATAGCTATTCTCCAGCACCGCCTTCGCAGGCAACGCGCCTGCCTGCCAGCGATCCATCCGTACCAGTATCATCGCCGCTCCCTGGTCCCAACCAGCAAACAGGCTTCTACCATGATGCGACCGAGGCGATGCAGCCGGTGCAATTGAATACCAGAGCACCACAATACGGCTATCTGCAGCAGGGCTTCCCAGAGGCCGCGCCGCCCATTACGCGCTATCCAGCGTCGAGCCAGTTCGGTTCGCAGGTGGGACCGCAAACGCACCCATTTCAGACTGGCAACTATAACGGTCCACCTCCCACACAAAACTATCCGCCCACAACGGGATACAACTATAATACGTATGGGACACAGGGCAGAGGCATGCCCACGCCGCCGCAGAAGCAACCCGCCAGCCCGGTCATCCTGGTCGTCTGCATTACACTGGTCGTCTTGCTGATCGGTGCAGTCACTATTACCACTATTGCATTGATGAATCGACCGGTTGCGAATCAGGCGACAACGGTAACGCCGACCGCTGCTGCTCCCAAACCATCGCCCACCGTCGCGCCCTCGCCCACAGCGGCTCCATCACCGACACCCTCACCTACCGTCGTGCCAACAGCGGCACCGGACGCGGGTTTCGCCTGGTGCGGCACCAATTGTAGCCAGTACGGCTTTATGACGGAGTTTCCGGCGAACTGGCAGGGCACACCCGCAGCAAACAGCCAGGGCGTCCAGTTTACCAATCCAACTATGAATGAGGTGGATGCCGCGTTCAAGGCACCCGGCGCTACCGGTGCCAGCGCGACCGATGTGCTTATGAACGATTTACAGACCAATTTTGCCTCTAAACCTGGCTACGCGCCGCCCACTCCGCCGCCTGCCGCAAATGCTACAATAGGAGGGGCACCGTGGTACGCGGTCGCGACCAGCTACAACGACGATCAGAATCAGCCAGTGCACGTCGAGGTGTACGCGACGGTCTACCAGGGCAAGGCGTATATTATCGAGTTGCAAGCGCCCGACGGCAGCAATCAGTTTGACGGGGTGAAACAGCAGTACTTCGTCAACATGCTCGTGAAATACCAGTTCCTGCCAATGGCTCAGTAGTACGGAGAAGGTGTGAAATATTTTCTGATCGCGCTGGTATTCATCAGCGGAATGACCAGCCTGGCGCTAGAGATGTGCGCGTCACGCCTGCTAGGAGCGTATTTTGGTACCTCCCTGTATATCTGGGCGGTACTGATCGGGCTGATCCTGATCTATCTCACTCTCGGCTACTTTATCGGTGGTCGTCTCGCCGATCGCTACCCTTCGGCGCAGGTGCTCTGCGCTATCACAGCGATAGCGGCGCTGGCGACCTCGCTGATCCCCCTCATCAGCCAGGGCGTGCTCTCCTGGTCGGTACAGGCGATCTCACAGGTCTCGGTGAGCGCCTTCCTCAGCTCGCTGTTTGGAACCGTGCTGCTCTTCGCCATTCCGGTGACGCTGCTGGGACTGGTCTCGCCGTTTGCTATCCGCATTATGACAAGAGATGTGGAGAAGAGCGGGCGCACCAGCGGCTCTCTCTACGCCATCTCGACCGCTGGCAGCATCCTGGGTGCCTTCGTGCCGGTGTTGTGGCTGATTCCGACTTTTGGAGTACGCCGCACCTTTCTTATCTTAGGCGTGCTGCTCTTTGCCGCGTCCCTCTGGGGGCTGCGTTGGCGCTGGCGACCCGCCTTTGCTCTAGTCGCGCTCGCACTGGTATTGCCACTGGGTCCGCTCAAGGACATCCCTTATTTGCGCTACGATCAGGAATCGCTTTACAACTATATCCAGGTGACGCAGCTCCCCGACGGCACACGCGAACTTATTTTGAACGAGGGACAGGCCATCCACTCCATCTACTATCCTGATGCCAGCAGGGTGCTCACCGGTTGGTACTGGGACTATTTCCTGGCCGCGCCGTATTTCAATCCTGGTTTTACGCCGAAGCAACTGCACCGTGTTGGCATCATCGGTCTGGCAGGTGGAACTATCGCGCACCAGTTCACGCAGGTATATGGCCCGGTTCCTATAGATGGTGTTGAGATAGATCCAGCAATCGTCAATGTAGGACGAAAGTATTTCGGCATGAACGAGCCGAACCTGCATGTCTACGTCCAGGACGGACGCGCCTTTATCGCCACGACGCACGCACACTATGATGTTGTCGCCATCGATGCCTTTCAACAACCCTACATTCCATTTCAACTGACTACCCGCGAGTTCTTCAGTGAAATCCGTTCTCACCTGTCACCTACAGGAGTCGTTGTGCTCAATACGGCACACACGACCCACGATTATCGATTGGTGCAGGCCTTCGTGAACACGATGAAGCAGGTCTTCCCCAGTGTCTATCTGTTCAACGTTCCTGGAACATTTAACACGGAGATTATGGCTACGGTCCAGCCAACCTCGATAGAGACGTTTCGCAAAAATCTCGCTCAGTTCGATCCAAACTCCGTTATGGGACAGGTTGCCAGCGAAGTATCGCCTGTCGTTACGGAGGGCCACGCGGATGGCGGCATCGTCTTCACAGACGACCGAGCACCCATTGAACAGATTACCGACCAGCTTTTGCTGAACTATATTCAGCAACCTGGCTAATGCAAAGCCAGTAGCTCTGGCGGACCTGTTTTGTAGAATGAGGCGCAACAGAGGCATAACAAGCAGTAGCAAGCAATCTGCGCTGTTCCTATTCTCTTGATCTGTTTAAGGATACGACAGTAGCTATTGACACTCTCCAAAACTTTGGGGTAATGTGACACAGGCGTACGTTGTTACGGTACCACGACAAGAAGAACCTAGAAAGCAAAGAGGAACATATTATGGTGGTAGTTGCAGTTATTGGAGCGCAGTGGGGAGACGAGGGGAAGGGGAAGATCGTCGACGAACTTTCGATGCAAGCGGACTTCGTTGTACGCTATCAGGGCGGCAGCAACGCGGGCCATCGCGTTGTCCATGAGAAGGAGGAGTTCTCGTTTCGTCTCGTCCCATCGGGCATTCTTTATCCTAACACAACCTGTATTATAGGCAATGGCGTAGTCGTCGATCCCAAGGGTCTGATCGCAGAGATGGAAGAACTCCAGAGCAAGGGCGTGGATGTCTCGCGCCTGTATATCAGCGAGCGAGCACATGTTGTGATGCCCTATCACTTTTTACTGGACCGCATGGAGGAGGAGGCACGTGGGGCCGATAAGATCGATAGCACGCAACGGGGCATCGGTCCTGCCTATGTCGATAAACACGCGCGCTCGGGTGTGCGTATGGCTGACCTGCTCGACGTTGATGCGTTTCGGGCCAAACTCTCCACTATTCTACAGCAAAAAAATCGCATGATCACGCAAATCTATAACCAGCCTCCATTATCGCTCGAAGAGATTCATGGTGAATACTTCGGCTACGGGCTGCAATTGCGTTCACATATTGCCGATACGCAAAAGATGCTGCACGATGCACTCTTCGACCGCAAGACGATTCTGCTGGAAGGAGCCCAGGGCGCGCTGCTCGATATCGACTATGGCACTTATCCTTTCGTGACATCCTCATCAACACTGGCTGGCAATGCCTCCGTCGGTGCCGGACTGCCTCCACGCTCGATCGACCGTGTGCTCGGCGTCTACAAAGCATATACAACACGCGTGGGCAGCGGTCCCATGCCGACCGGGCTCTTCGATGACAGGGGTATAGAGATGCGCGATCGCGGTCACGAGTATGGCACCAATACGGGAAGAGAGCGGCGCTGCGGCTGGTTCGATGCGGTGGCTGGACGCTACGTTGCCCAGCTTAACGGACTGGACATGGCTGTTATCACCAAGCTCGATGTGCTTGATACGTTTCCGACGATCAAGATCTGCACCGCATACAGCCTGCACGGCACTATCGTTCATAGTCTCCCGGCAACCCTCAACGATCTCGCGGCGTGCGAGCCGATCTATGAAGAGATGGAGGGTTGGCAGAGCAGCACCGCGGGCATTTGCGAGTACGATGAACTACCAGCTGCCGCGAAAGCCTATCTAAAACGCCTGGAAGAGCTGCTGGAGACGCCTCTCGCGATGATCTCGGTCAGCCCACAGCGCGGTAGGACAATTCAGGTGAGGGATATATTGAATATGCCTGAATACGATTCGCGCTATCCCAGGAATGCGATGCGCTAGCGCGTGCAAGAAAGATGGCGGTACCCGCGCTCACTACCGCCGAATTTTATGCTACCCCATAACAAAGATCGCTTACATTTGCCTTATACCAACGGTTTCTTCGCCATCACGGTCCCGGCGCGGGGAAACTGCGCGGGACAGAGCTTCTGCTGCTCCCAGACGAGAAGGCGGCGTCCGTCTGCCAGGCCGGGGATCTGCACTGGCAGGTCGGCCTTGAAGCGCGCACCAAGCAGCCCGGCGGTTCGTTTTCCGTGTTGCAGTTCATCCGCCAGTTCGCCTTTTTTGGGGAAGATAAGCGCGCCGCCGACGCGACAGTAGGGCGCGCTATACTCCAATAGCGTAGAGAGCGAGGCGACCGCGCGCCCCGTCACGACATCAAATGCAGCACGATAGGCCGATTGGTGCGCGAGCTCTTCGGCACGTCCCTGTACGGCCTCAATACTGTCGAGGTGCAGCGTCTCGATGATGTGGCGCAGGAACGTTACTTTTTTGCCCGTTGCTTCGAGCAAGGTGATCTCCCATTCAGGACGCACGATTTTCAGCGCCAGGCCGGGAAAGCCTGCGCCCGACCCGATGTCGAGCAGGCGCGTGCGTGGACGGTCGCGAGCAGCAAGCAAGGTAAGCGAATCCAGGAAGTGCTTCATCTGGACGCCCTCGGACTCGGTGATCGCCGTTAGATTGAAGCGCGCGCTCCAGTCGAGCAGTTCTTGTTGATAGCGTATGAATTGCTCAAGCTGCTGATCGCTCAGTGCGAGATCAAGTTGACGCAGACCGATAATAAAATTTTCAGATAGACCTTCAACCATTTCCACAACCTCATAAAAAAAGATAAATGAACAAGTGAGCGGAGTGCGTGCGGATGCCAGTGGCACCCGCACGCACTCCGCTCACTTGTTCATTTATTAACAACGTTACGAGACAAACTTACGCTTGTTATTGATATAATCAACCAGCAGATATTCTCCGAGGTTGTCTTTATCCGCATAAAAGGTGCGACCGTGGTTGACCTCGGCCATCTGGTTGACGAAGGCGGTCATCCACTCATCGTCGTAGAGCATAAAGGTGTTGATAGTGATGCCGTCGCGAGTGCAACGCTGGGCTTCCAGCAGGGTCTGCTGTTCGGCGTAGGGGCTCGGATAGGCAAACTGCCAACCACCGTATTTCTCTTCGTACCAGACGGTCGGGCCGCCATCGGTAATCATGATGATCTGCTTGTTGACACCGCGATGACGCCCCAGAAGCTGGCGAGCCAGCATCAGGCCGTGCGCCATATTGGTGCCGCGATCATTGTCATAACTGCTCATCTCGATCAGTTCGTTGGGCTTGTATTCACGGGCGATGAACGAGAAGCCAACGATGTACAGATTGTCACGCGGGAACTGCGAGCGGATGAGACTCTCTAATGCGACGGCGACCTTTTTTGCCGCCTGCTGACAGCCGTTGTAGATCATGCTGAGGCTCATATCGATCATCAGCACGGTCGAGGACTGCGTGGTAAATTCGGTACGGTAGACCTCGAAATCCTCTTTAGCCAGTTGCACCGGCGTCCCTGTGCCACTGCGATGGACAGAGTTCATCAGCGTTTTCTCAAGGTCGAGCAGGAACGGATCGCCGAACTCGTAGCGTTTGCTCTCGTCGATGCGCTCGCCGCCGACGCCGCGATAGGGGCTGACGTGGCGACCGAAGCCGTCGCGCTTGAGCTTATTGAAGATGTCCTGCAGAGCCTTCTGACCGATCTTGCGAATGCCGCGCGCGGTTAGCTCCCAGCGGTTGCCCTTTTTCTGGATGTAGCCCGCCTCTTCCAGTGTCTTCATTAGCTCCTTGAGCTGTTCGACGGACTGGTACTCCTCGTCGCCGAGCAGATCTTTGACCTTCTGGCTATCGATGGCTTCGATATCATCCAGGCGGCGGGCCTCGTGGAACTGGTCCTCCAGACCCTCCATCTGCTGCAGGCGGCTCATCATGCGCATGGCTTCATTGAGCGGCATGGATTCGTTGCCACGGAAAGGGAAGCGTGTGCGCATCTGTTCCATAGGGGCCAGCGTTTCGAGGTTCTGCGCCAGTTCCATCATATCGACGCGAATGCGATCATCTCCCATGAGCTGTTCCATGAGATCCTGCAATTCCTGCCGTTGCTCCGGCGAGAGATTCTCCATAATGCCCTGCATCGCCGCCTGCTGCATCTGCATCTGTTCGATCAGATCGTCAAGCGAGTTCACGCCAGGGAAGTACTCGCCGTGCTTCTGCATGAAGGCGTCGAAGTCGGGTTCGCGACCCTCCTGGCGCTCGCGCAGCATCTTGTTCAGGTCACGGATCATCTCGCGCAGCTTCGCGATGTCCTCGGGCGTCATATTTTGCAGGGACTGCTGCATACCCTGAAAGAACTGCTGCATCATCTGCTGTTGCAGGCTCTGCAGTAGTTCGTTAAACTTCTCGCGCGCCTCATCGTCCATGAAATCGTACTCGGAGAGACTCTTGATCTGGCCGGGGATATCCTGGGGAAGCTGGTCCAGGTAGTCCTGCTTGCGCTTGGCAATCATTTCCAGCATGCGCTGCTTCTGCTCGGGCGTGAGGCCATCGTCCCCACCCTGACCAGACTGCCCCTGCTGACCCGGTTGCCCTTCCTGTTGACCACCTTGAGACTGCTGACCGGAGCGAGATTGCTGCCCTTGTTGGCCTGCCTGGGGCTGATTGCCAGATTGACCTTGCTGTCCCTGCTGGCCTTCCTGACCCTCTTGGCCTTGCTGCCCCTGCTCAGATTGTTGTTCGCCGGGAGCGTTATTCAGGCGATCCTGGATGCGCTCGCGTTCCATGCGCTTGATCTCCTCAAGCTTCTCGCGCAGGTCATCCATCACGCCGGAGGCCATATTGTAGCGATTGAGCTGCTGACTGCGCTGGTTACGCATGCGCTCCATCATCTCGCGCAAGCCCATCGTACGATGTTCATTTTCTCCACGAACGCCATCCTGCATCAAGCGTTTGAGCGCCTGCTGTAAGTTGCCATTCTCCAGGTAATCGTCGGAAAGGGCCTTCAGGATATCGTCTGCATCCAGGCCCTCGATACGCTGCGTCCCATCCCAGCGCGAATACCCATAGCGATTCTTGTAAAAGCGTTCGAACATGTCGGGTTGTTCCTTATAGCACCGTAGCGTCGGCGCTAGAGTTCCTGAGAACTGCTTAGCGCCGGTAACGTATCTTACCGCGGACATCTTCCTTATTCAGACGACGGTTCAGGTGCAGACCTTCGAGAATGAACTCGATAGAAGAGGCGATAGTCGCGGGACTACCACGGCCATTGAGCTTATCGATGGCCTTGCTCAGGCCTCCGACCTTCGAAAGCTGAGTGACATACTCCATCGAAGGCATATCATCGCCCACCTGGACGCTCAGGCCGCGCTCGAAGCCCGCCACAAGCTGATCGAATTCACGCGTTTCAAAGTACTCGCCAAAGACGCGCAGGATTGCGGCATTGACCAGCTTCTGCACAATGCGATCTTCTTTGACATCGCCCACGGCATCCAGCTCAATCTTGCCGGTCGTCGAGGCGATAATGGCAGAAAGGTCGCTTACACGCGGTGCGACGTTACGCTCTTTGAGGCGCAAGGCTCTGCGGGTAGCATTGCTCAAAACATTCTCGAAGTTCGAGACCGAGACGCGCACACTCACACCCGAGCGCTGACTGATGTCATTGCTGCGGCGCGCCAGTTGCGTCACTTCAGCGATCACTTCCTTCATAAAGGGAGGAACGATAATCTCCATGCCCTCGGTTAAGTAGTGGTTGCTCTCGGCCTCCATGATCTTGATTTCGTGCTCGACATCGTTGGGATAGTGCGTGCGGATCTGCGAACCCACGCGGTCCTTCAATGGCGTAATGATGCGGCCACGATTGGTATAGTCCTCGGGGTTCGCGCTGGCGACCACGTAGACATCTAGTGGCAAGCGAATCTTGTAGCCACGGATCTGCACATCGCGCTCTTCCATAATATTGAGTAGACCAACCTGAATGCGCTCGGCGAGGTCGGGCAGCTCATTGATACAGAAGATGCCACGGTTTGTACGCGGAATCATTCCGTAATGGATCGTCAATTCATCTGAAAGATAGCGTCCCTCCGCCACGCGCACGGGGTCCACCTCGCCCACCAGGTCGGAGATCGTGATATCGGGCGTGGCAAGCTTCTCGCCGTAGCGTCTATCGCGGGGGAGCCAGGCAACCTCCACCTGATCGCCCTGGGACTCTACCTTGTCGCGGCAGGCTCTGCAGATTGGTTCAAAAGGATTATCGTTAATCTCACAGCCAGCGATTATCGGCACCTCCTCATCCAGCAAATTGGCGAGGCTGCGTGCCATGCGGGTCTTGGCCTGACCGCGTTCACCAAGGAAGATGATGTCCTGACCCGAAAGAATAGCGTTCTCGATCTGAGGAATAACAGTATCCTCGTAACCGACAATACCAGGGAACAGGTCTTCACCTGCCCGTATCTTCTGAATCAGATTTTTGCGCATCTCTTCCTTGACAGTAAGCACCTTATATCCACTTTCACGCAGTTCGCCGATCGTGCGTGGTCGAGTAGTAATGGTCATTCGGTTTTGTGCTACCTTTCTTGGGGGTTGGCATTATGGAATACATGGCTGGATGGAGGACAAATTGTCGATCCTGCGAGATCCCACGCTACCAGATACGTGTGGAACCATACTTGATTCTACCGCTTCAGGCGAGAAAACGCAAGAGTTGAGGACAAAAAAACGGGGGATTGCGAGAATCGCCCGTCCCTATTCGCGCATGGGATACTGCTCAGGATTCACGTTGCGGGATGGCAGGTGTTGAGGGACGCTAATTACAACAATACCAGGGCGGAACAGCAGCGACGCCTTCAGGCGTAGGGCCGTCTGATTGTGCAGAAAGTACTCCCACCAGTGGGACACGACAAACTCGGGCAGGAGCACAGTGAGCGTATAGTCCGGATAGAGCTCGTGCTCCGCGTCAATATAATCCAGCAGGGGAAGGGCAAGTGCGCGATAGGGCGACTCGATAATCACTAGCTCCGTCTTTTCATCGGCAGCAAGATTGTGCCGCCACACGTTCCACTGTGCGCGCACCCTGTGGGCGTCATTTTCGTCGATCGCCACATGCACAGCGATCACATGTTTCGTAATAGAGCGAGCATAGGCCAGGCTCTGTACCGAGATGCGGTCTATGTTGGCAAGCGGAACGATAAACAGATGCCGAATCTCCGCTGGCTGCGAGGGGATATTCGTTGTGCGCTCCCGCTCGATATTGCGGTAGTGGCGGTTGATAGCCAGAAACATGATGACCAGCAGAGGAATCAGAATCACCACGATCCAGGCACCTTCCAGGAACTTGGTCGTCGCGATGACAATTGTGACAAGCAACGTTGTACAGGCACCCAGGCCATTGATGAGCATACTGCGCTGCCAGCCGGGATGGCGACCACGCAGGCGTCGCCAATGGAGCACCATGCCGCTCTGCGAGAGCGTAAACGATAGGAAAACGCCGACTGCGTACAGGTTGATCAGCAGGGTTGTATCGCCTCTGAAAACAATGAGGAGAACGCTCGCCAGAATCGCCAGACACATAATGCCGAACGAAAAGGCCAGGCGATCGCCACGGAAGGCGAATTGGTGCGGCAAGAAGTTATCCCGCGCCAGCAGCGAGGCCAGGCGTGGGAAATCGGCGTAGCTCGTATTGGCCGCAAGCGTGAGGATCAGCAGCGTCGCCACCAGGAAGACGGGAACCATAAAGGACAGAGGGCCGGAAAATACCTGCGCCGCGATCTGGGCGAGCACCGTGGGATTCCCACCCCGCACCGGCTCAACGTGAAACTTTATCGTCAATATCGTGATACCGATAAAGAGCGTGCCCAGAACCACCGCCATCCAGGTGAGTGTGGTTGCGGCGTTGCGCGGCTCCGGTTTTTTAAAGGCCGGGACGCCATTTGAGATCGCCTCCACGCCGGTCATCGCCGAGCAACCAGCGGCAAACGACTTCAAAGCCAGGAAGATCGTCAGGTCTTCGTTCGCTTTAGTGAAATGAAACACCGGAGGAAGGTGCTGGCCTGGCAAGAAGAAGGCTTTTATAATGCCCACCACGATCATGAAAAGGGCGCTGCCAATAAAAATATACGTGGGGATGGAGAAGATCGTGCCAGATTCGCGCACACCACGCAGGTTTACAACAGTGATGAGCACCACCAGGGCCACATCGATTGGCACAATAGAGGAGCCGAGAAAAGCAAATTGTGGCAGTGAGACAAAGTTCTGCACGCCTGACGAGACGCTCACCGAGACGGTCAACACGTAATCAATCAGCAGCGAGGCGGCGGCAATCAGACCAGCGAGGGTGCCCAGGTTATCCTTCGCCACAATATACGAGCCACCGCCGCTTGGGTAGGCAGGGATGGTCTGGCGATAAGAAAGGGCAACGATGCTGAGCAGAATAACGATGGCAATACTGATAGGAACGGTCGCCCAGAGGCTCGCGGAGCCTGCCACGATGAGGGTGGTCAGGATGGCCTCGGTCGCGTAGGCCACCGACGAGATGGCGTCGGAGGAGAGGACGGCGAGGGCTTTGAATTTGGTAAGGCGTTCACCTTCAGATTGGGAGGTTGCAAGCGGGGATCCGATAAGGAAGCGCTTAGTGCGATAAAGCACAAACCCGGTAAGCCCACGGGGAGCCTGGGTTACCGCCGTGGCTTCGAGCAGACCTGTGCCACGACGGCGGAGCAAGGTATGGCGCGGTCGTACCATACGTATGCGCTCATGCCCTGGCAATTGTTCGTCGCGCACCTCGGCGCGTACCAGGAGGGAGGGATCATCATCATCAATAAGGGTCACTTCTCCGCCTTCGATGCTGTCCTGACCGTCGCCGTTCGCACCGGTCGGGTCTTCATCGGGTTCCTGTTTTTCGACGTGAGCCATGGCCTGGACCTTCCTGATGGTTACGTTTTATATCGTTGACGGTTACGAATACGAATAACTATGTGTCTCGTGTGTAGTATATAAAAGCAACAGGCGAATAGCAAGCTGGTTTGCTGTGGCTAGCGGCCTGAGTTAGTAATCTATTGTTCATACTTTGTGTATCTTATGGCTATATGATGTACAAATTGAGTCGCGGACTGCTTTGGGATAGCATGATAGTAATAGAGAGCTAAAGACCTTCTCAAGAAAAAACGCCGAATGCTAAAAATTCGCTCAAGATTTACTTGTCAATGTGACTGTGCTACACTATGAACCAGATCTATCTTAGCAATGTGAACAAGATAAGCAGGCAACTATCAGGAGCATTAACGCTCCCGACTTAAAGGATAGCAGGAGCATATGGCGCAGGAATCTGTGGCCCCGGAAGCATCACACGACGCGCAAGCAGGCGGGCATACACCTGGAAAAAGTAGTATGCTTGGACCTCTTCTCTGTTGGGCGGTCGTCTTCGCAGACATCGGCACATCGGTGTACTACACACCCGGCATTCTTTACCAGAGCGTACAGGGGCTCGCGGGCTTTTTTGTGTTCTTAACAATGTCCGTATTTGTCTTACTGACCCTGAAATACGCCGAAGTGACGCATCGCTTCCCCCAGGGAGGCGGTGTAGTCACCGTCGCGGCGCAGGCCCTCAATCCCTGGTTTGGCGCGCTGGGGGGAATGTTCATACTGGTGGACTACTTTCTGACAGCGGCCATCAGTTGTCTCTCGGGCATACTCTACCTCAGCGTCGTGATTACAGCCATTACACCATCTATAGCCCTGTGGATCACCATCGGCATTCTTATTTTGTTGGGCATCTTGAACTGGGTAGGCATCAGTGAGAGTGCGAAGGTTAGTCTAGTAGGAGCGGTAATCGCGTTTTTCAGCGATCTCGCCATTCTCTTTACCATCTTCAGCCACCTCTCATTTACGCAATTTCTGGATCTCATCCCCAAAATGTTTACCACCCATACCCTCACATTTCAGTCGTTTCTTGTCGGCTTCGCAGGCTCCTTTCTTGCATTCTCGGGCCTGGAGAGCATCTCGCAGCTCTCGCCGGTGATGAAGCAGCCACATAAGAGGGTGGCAGGCATAGCGCTTCTGCTGGTAGTACTGACTGTCGGGCTGACCAGTCCCTTGCTAACTATGTTCTCAACGTTGCTGCTACCGGCACAGGCGGGCAACGAAGTGCAGTCGGCCCAGATTATCTCGCTGCTGGCGGGTGCTTATGGGGGTCACGTCCTACAAACGGAGGTCGCTATCAGCGCTAGCGCGCTGCTCGTCTTCGCCAGCAATACGGCCATCATTGGTGCCTATCACGTCTTCATCGCACTCTCGCGCATGGAGTTTCTGCCTTCTTTCATACTGCGTCGCAATAAGCTGCGAGGCACACCACACCTCTCTATCGCGCTGGCCACGGGCATTCCCATCGCTGTCCTGATTGCAGTTAAGGGCAACATCACTATTCTGGGCGACATGTACGCGTTTGGCCTGCTGGGCGCGTTCACGCTGACCTGCCTGGGACTGGACATCGTACGCGCGCGCGACTGGCGGCGCTCCCGCAAGCAGGCGACGACGACAGGGACCGTGCTACAGACGAGCCTGAACGGTCAAGAGGCACAGGAGGGAGCAAACGGCCAGGTACACAGTGAAGATCACAAGAGGATCATCAACGCCCACGACCTGCAGATCTCCGGCACTGAACCGGTGAGCAACAACGGAGCTGACAGCCCGCTAACAGCAGGCATCCATGCGGCAACATCGGAGGTCAAGGGACTCTGGTTCAAGATCGACTTCTTCCTGGGTGTGCTCACTACGCTACTGGTAGCTACCGCGTGGTCCGTAAACCTTGTATCAAAGCCACTGGCGACAGCGTTTGGCGGAAGCGTAGCGCTCCTGGGCATGGGAGTGGCCTTTGTGAATAACCGGCGCTCTAGCAACACCGGACGCGTACCAGTCCCCGTCGCGGTGACGCGTATAGAAGAGGCGCTACCCAATTCGGTACTGGCTATTCTGCTGCCTGATAGTAAGAAGAACGATGCCGTGATTCGCGCCGCTATCAATAACGCCGATGAACGACAAAGGCCCATTATGTTCGTGTATGTAGGTAAGCCACAGGCACGCGCAACAGCTCCGCGTATGATGGAGATCGTTGATCCCTACCTGGAGGACCAGGGGGCAAAACAGAGCTTTGGCAAGGCTGAAGGGCGCGTGGTAAAATCGAACATCCCCTCGCGGACGTATGTTTATCTGCAAGGTGATCCCGACATCGCCAATCTGGTCTGGCAACAGGTTCATCCCCGCGATACGGTCGTCGCGGCGGACAATAGTGAGCGATTCAAGGATATCAACCCTGACCGCGTGCGTTACGAGATTACCCCTGAAGGCAAGGTAGCGCACCTGTTGAAGCAGTGGTAACGGAAAACGTAGGGGCTTGCCTTGCGCGAACCCAGGGAGCGGTTCCAGCGGCTACAGGGCCTACGCAAGGCAGACCCCTACTCATGAATCGCTGTTGAAGCGATAGCCCACGCCGGAGATCGTGAGGATAAAGCGCGGGTGGGTGGGATCGGGCTCGATTTTGCGGCGCAACTGACCGATATAGACATGCAGATAGTGCGCCTCGGTTCCGTAGCCTGTTCCCCAGACCTGTGAGAGCAGCATCTGGCGCGTCATAATCTTGCCACTACTCTTGATAAGCGCCTTGAGCAGATCGTACTCGGTCGGTGTCAACTTGATTTCACGCTCATCAACGAAAACCTGGCGTTGGGCGAAATCGACAATCAGCGGACCGGCGATGAAGCGCGGCTCGGTACCGGACTGCACCTGCGCGGTGTGGCGCAAGGCGACGCGCACACGGGCCAACACCTCATTCACGCTAAACGGCTTAGAGACATAATCATCAGCACCCAGATCGAGGGCGTGAACCTTGTCGCGCTCTGCATCCTTCACCGATAGCACAATAATGGGCAGATTCGATTGCGCACGCACCTGCCTGCACACCTCCAGGCCACTGATGCCCGGCAGACCGAGATCGAGAAGGACCAGATCGGGACGATGACGGGCGATCTCCTCTAGTGCCTCTTCGCCGCTGCCAGCCGTAAACACCTCGTATCCATGCACGCTCAGACTGCGTTGCAGGGCACGCATAATCTCGATTTCATCATCCACCACGAGGATACGAGCTCCACTCTTACTCATTAATCTGTCCTTCCACCTTTCTCACAGGTAAAGTAAAGCGAAAAATGGTTCCACCGCCGGGCCGATTCTCGGCCCAGATGCGACCACCGTGGGCCTCGACCAGTCCCCGACAGACCGCCAGCCCCAGTCCCGAACCACTGATGTTCTTCTTACTCGCCGTACCCAGCACGCGGTAGAACTTATCGAAGACGCGCTCCAGGTCCGCCGCCGGGATACCAGGTCCGCGATCCGCAATGCTCACATTCATCTCGTCAGCGAGCATCTGCACCGAGACCTCTATGGGAGATGCAGGCGGCGTATAACGAATCGCGTTCTCGAGCAGATTTGTCAACACCTGGTCCATCTGCAGGTAGTCCAGTTCCACAGGCGGCAGATCATCAGGAATGCAGGTATGCACCTCGTGACCCTGCAACGAGAACTGCATATGCCCTAGCACATCGTGGATCAGTTCATCTATAGGATACCACTCTTTTTCCGGTTTAAGCGCACCACCCTCAATCCGCGTCATGTCCAGCAGATTGCCTACGAAGCGGTTGAGACGATCGGCCTCGCGCTCGATCGCCAGCGCGAAGCTGCGCCGTTCTTCCTCGCTCCATTGTACATCCTCTTGAAGCAAACTACTAGCCGCGGCCTTGATCGACGACAGTGGCGTGCGCAGATCGTGCGAGACCGAGGAAAGCAGGGCGGCACGTAGCGCGTCGGTGCGCTGCAGCAACTCAATGCGCATACTCTCGCGACGCAGGCGAGCGCGCTCGATCACGGAGGTTGCCTGGTCGAGAAAAGTCCAGAAAAAGGCTGTATGCGTATTGAGCGGCTCTTTCCCCACGCCCGACTCGCGATCGAGAACAAGGCGTTCCGGCGTATTCGCCAGAAGAATGCGCATCACGCCGACCACTCGTTGGCCCATCTGCAGCGGGATCAGGCGCACGTAGCAGGGTCCAGCATGCCTCGTCTGGGTGGCCCGTCTAAACCAGTGCGCACTGCTAGCGAGCGCTGGATCCTCATGGATATCCATAATCTTGCCCTCGCGCATGACAATCGCTGCCGCCTGCACCTCGTCTGAAGAGCGCGCGCGTGGAGGAAGGGAGGCATCGGCCTGAATGGTGAGCTTTCCCTCGTTGTCGGGCAGGAGAATAGTGCAATCACAGACACCTGCGAAAGAGAAGTTCTTGACAATAGCGCGCGCTACGATAGTGAGCTGGCTCTCCAGGCTCTCCTCGCGCGTCGTGGCGCTGAGCAGATCGTATAATGCGCGCGCCTCGCTCTCGCGCTGGTTGGCCTGCTGGACACGCCTGCGTAAAGAGGCTGCGAGTTGTCCGGTAATGACCGCCGTCACCAGGAAGATAAAGAGCGCCAGCCACTCATCAAACTTCGCAATGGTAAATTCGAAAAGCGGCGGAACGAGAAAGAAATCGAAAGAGATAAAGGCGATCACCGATGCCAGCACCGCCGAGTAGCGCCCGCGCGTACTGGCCAGGCCCAGGACTACCAGCAGATAGACAATAGAAATGTCGGGAATCTTCGGATAAAGCTGGAACAGGTAGATGATGCCTGTAACGAGTAGCGGAGCGATAATGCCTAACACGGTATCTACTAGGTAATGTTTTTCAAGTGGCTCTTGTTTTGTCCTAAAGCGTATAGGAGAAATTTTTATAGTTTGCATAAGATTCATTTCTCGATATTCAGTATGCTGATGCTCTTTCGGCGACATATCCTATTCAGGGAAAGGATACCACACAAGACATTTCATGTAAAACCTTTTCAATCGTTTTTGTTTTTCAATACGAAAAAGAGCTTGACCACACCTTCATCAAGACTTATACTGCCCCCATGAAAGTGCAGCGCATCCTTCTCCTGGCATTACTGCTACTCGTCACATTGGCAGCATGCAGTCCGGGGCACCTGGGAAGCAACGAGATCGCCTTTGTGCGCTCCGGCCAGCTCTGGACGATCGATCCAGATGGTGCCAACCCCTTTGCCATCGTTGCGCAAGGTCCACCGGTCGTTGGCTATAGCTGGTCGCCGAACCACCAGATTGTAGCCTTTCGCATGCTCGATGAGGACTTTGCCAGGACGGCGGCGGCGCGGCAACTGAATAGCGGCGATGCGAGCCTGATAGGAGATGTGCCCAGCACGCTCAACACGGTCGGCGTGGATGGTGGAACGCCAATCCCCATCGCCTTCTCCAGTCCCAGTGTGCGCTATAGCAATCCCATCTGGAACGCGAACGGAACACGGTTGCTCTACCGGCAAACGGGCACAAGCAACCCACCCAATCCCGATCAGGACAGTTGGGTCGTCGCGCAGAGCGATCAACCGGGAGGGATTGCCGCCAAAGCTTTGCCGGGGACATATGCCATACCTTCCTTCTCCTATAACACTCAAAAGACTATAGGAATTTCCAAGGCCGGCATTTTCACAACCACGCTTGCCGGAAGCGGGCAGCAGTTCCTCACAGGTCCGCTACCCGGTCATCCGCTGTCAGCATCCCTGGAGCGCGTGCTGTGGCAGCCAGGGCATCAGGATGCACATATGCTGTACGCCGTACAAAAGGCGACCAATACGCCGACCGTGCAGCTGATGCTGCGGGCGATGAATGGTCAGACGACCATGCTTGCAACATGCGAATGCACGCAGTTCGCCTGGTCGCCCGATGGGAACAGTGTTCTCTACACTAGCGGAGCGAACTATACGGTGCTCACTATCCGCAGCAAAGCGGCATTTAGCATAACGGCAGAGGAGGACAGTGTGCCCTACTGGTCGCCTGATAGCAAGTTCTTGCTGCTCGATGGGGCGCGCACGCTGACACTGGTACAGATCGCGCAGAGGCAGCAAAACGTGCTCCTCAGCAGCAGCGGCTCTGACAAAACATTTCCGCTTGTGCCAACCATCACGTCGCTGCTCCAGCCCGCCGCCAACAGTCCGTGGGCCGCCGATAGTCGGCACTTTCTCTTTCTCACCCACGACCGTTTGAGCTGGCAGGGCAAGCGGCTCAGCGAGGGGATCTATACCGTCGCGCTCGATGGCAATGGACAGGTACAGGGAGTGCCGTCCATCGTCGACAAGGGGAACGACGCGCAGGCGGGCTGGAGCTATCAGGACGCGAACACTTCATTTTTGTATTAGCTCATCTATAAAGAAAGGATAAGGACCTTGGACAAAATAGATCCTAAAAAAAAGAAGGACATTGAAGAAGACGCTTTCGACGAAACCGAGTACGACGACATGGAACTCTTAGAGCGGCTGGAGTCTCTGCGCGAAGATATGGAGGATTTAGGCATCAACACACTGGCAGAGGTTGTGCAGCGCATCAACGAGCTGCACGCCGCATTGGACAAAAAGTAGTCCTACTGCTGCATCCTTGCCTCGAGTCGTCCTTTGACCCGAGGCCACTCGCTATCGATAATGCTGTAGTAGACCGAGTGCCGGTAGCTGCCATCGGGCATAATCATATGATTGCGCAGCACGCCCTCTCTGGTCGCACCGATGCGTTCAATGGCGCGCTGCGAGCGCAGGTTATCGTGATGAGTCTTCAACTGGACGCGAATAGTGCCGAGCGTTTCAAAGGCATGACGCAGGAGCAGATACTTGCACTCGGTATTTACTCCTGTCCGCTGCACCAGAGGCGCCAGCCACGTCCAGCCGATCTCCAGGCCACGATCCCTGACCGAGATGGTCATGTAACGCGTCGAGCCGACCGCATAGCCAGAGGAGAGATCAATGATCGCAAACGGCAATATCATCCCCGCCGCCTGCTCCTGCAGCGCGGCGGAGATCCACGCCTCGATAGCGGGAAGCGAGCCATTGAGATGAGCTGACATATAGGTCCAGAGCGCCGGATCTTGCGCGGCGGCGAACAGATCGGAGGCATGCTCCATCTGCAATGGCTCCAGACGTACGAAGCGACCTGGCAAGGTGACCGGAGCAATCTCCATCATCGCGCAACCCTTTTTTACACGGTGGCTGAACGCTACGCGCCACCGAGATACGCCTGGCGGACCAGATCGTTCGTCAGCAAATTAGCGGCGGTATCGCTCAAAACGATCTTGCCTGTTTGCAGGACATAGCCGCGATCAGCGAGACTGAGCGCCATAGAGGCGTTCTGCTCCACCAGAAAAATCGTCACGCCCTCATCGCGAATGCGCAGAATCGTATCGAAGACCGTCTGGACCAGGATGGGAGAGAGTCCCATCGAAGGCTCATCCATACAAATCATGCTGGGGCGCGACATCATTGCGCGGCCCATCGCCAGCATCTGTTGTTCGCCGCCAGACATCGTGCCCGCGACCTGTTTCACACGTTCTTTGACACGAGGAAACACCTGGAAGACGTGCTCCATCTCCTCCTGCACCTCCGCCTTATTTCTGCGGCTAAAGGCCCCCATCTCCAGATTTTCGAGCACCGTCATACGCGGGAAGATGCGGCGCGCTTCCGGCACCAGCGCCAGGCCAGAAGTAACGATCTCGCCGGTCAACTTACGTTCGATAGGTTTGCCCTGGAACTGCACCGAGCCGCTGCGCGGGCGCACAAGGCCAAAGATCGTCTTCATTGTCGTCGTTTTGCCAGCCGCGTTTGCTCCTAGCAAGCAGACGATCTCGCCTTTTTTCACCTCAAGCGAGACATTTTGCAGCACATGGCTCGGGCCGTAATACGTATTGACGCCTGAGAGCTGCAGCATCGTAGATTTCGTTGTATCCATTGAATCTCTTCCTAACCAGTCAAAGATCATTTCTATCAAAGGCATACATGTTTATTCAGGCTCCGGCGTTGCGTCAGCGGGCTGCTCCTTTGTGGATGGCTTCCCCAGGTACGCGGCGATCACCCGTTCATCGCGCCGGATCGCCTCGGGGAGTCCTTCAGCGATCTTGCGCCCATAGTCGAGAACGGCAATGCGATCTGAGATGCCCATAGTCACCGTCAATTTATGCTCGATCAACAGGATCGTCAGGCCCAGTTCATCGCGCAGGCGACGGATGTACTTCACCGCCTCCAGCGTCTCCGCCTCGTTCATACCGGCGGTGGGCTCATCGAGCAGCAGCAGTTTCGGCTTCGCGGCCAGGGCGCGCGCGATCTCGACACGGCGGCGTTCGGCGTAGGACAGATTGATCGCATACTCCTCCTGGCGCTCCACCAGGGCTGGTCCAAAGAAGCCAAGCAGCTCAATAGCACGCTCGCGCGCCGCCTTCTCCTCGTGAACCACGCCGGGAACGCGGAAGAGCGAGCCAAGCACGCTCGCCTTCAATTGGGTATGCAGGCCCACGAGCACATTCTCCATCACCGTCATATTATTGAACAGGCGAATATTCTGGAATGTACGCGCAATCCCGTGTACCAGCACGCGATCGGGGCTGAGGCCGACCAGCGACCTACCCTGCAAGCGGATATCGCCAGTAGTCGGGTGATAGATGCCAGTGATCAGATTAAAAACCGTCGTCTTGCCAGCGCCATTGGGGCCGATCACGCTGATGATCTCACCCTTACGGATCACGAGATTCACATCCTGCACAGCTGCCAGACCTCCGAAGCGCTTTGACACCTCGCTGAGTTCCAGCATCACATCGCCCGTCTCGCGTCCCGCGCTATCCTGAACTTCTTGACTATTCGCGCTCATAGCATCTCTCACTTTCCATTATTCAACATGCATCTCGGCTTCCATGTCAGAGGAGCCAGATGGGGGATCAAGCGAGCCCATTTCGGCCCCATCGGCAGCGGTATGATGCAGTTCGCGCCTTCTGCGAGCGCTGGGGATGAGACCTTCTGGGCGGAAGATCATCACAGTCACCAGAACGATGCCAAAGACGAGATTACGGATATTGCCGAACGTGAAACCTGGAACGACCTGCACGATCGCATTATAGATAGGATGTATGATGCTACTGGGATCAACGGCCAGAGTATCCAACTGCGCAAGGATGAACTCATTAATGGAGTACACGACCAGCGCGCCCACGATAACGCCTGGTATACTGCCGATGCCACCAATAACGACCATCGCCAGATAGATCACCGAATCGCCGAAGCTGAAAAGATCTGGCGACACACCACCGAGCTTAGCCGCGTGGTAAGCACCTGCAACGCCTGCGAAGAAGGCACCAGATGCGAAAGCGAAGAGCTTCGTTTGCACCAGGTTCACGCCTGAAGAAGCCGCAGCGATCTCATCCTCGCGAATGGCGACCCAGGCACGTCCCAGGCGCGAGTCTCGCAGACGAATATTGGCAAAAATGACCAGCGCAATCAAGACTAAAATCAGATAGTAAAAGGGGACAGGAGTAAAGGTAGACCACTCCACGCCCGGGAAGGCGGGAGAACGCACACCCACAATACCATTGGCCCCATTCGTGTACTTATCGAGTTCTAAGAAGACAATCGGCACAATCTCGCCGAAGCCCAGCGTCACAATCGCCAGATAATCGCCGCGCAGGCGCAGCGTCGGCGCGCCGAGCAGGACGCCAAAGAGGGCAGCGATCATCGCCGTCACGATAACCATGGGCCAGAAGAGGGCCGACAGTACCTGCGGATTAATAGCGATGCCGGTCAGGATATTGAACTGGTTTGACCCGAAGATACCCCAGACGTAGGAGCCGATGGCGAAGAACGCCACGTAGCCCAGGTCCAGCAGGCCCGCGAAGCCGACCACGATATTGAGTCCCAGCGCGAGAATCACATAATAGCCCGCATCTCCGTAGCCGGACAGGCGACCGGCGGTGCCGGAGCCAAAGAGGAAAGGATCGAGCACGGGATAGAAGAGCACAAAGGCCGCCAGCAGGATCAGGTAGAAACGCTGAGCGCCTCTACTTCTCAATGGCAGATCATTGGGGACGATATCTCTAGCCTCTTCAGCTAAACGCGTAGTGGAGAGCACCTGCAACTGTTTCTCTTTATCCACACCGCCTACCTCCTCGCTATTGCCATTCTGCTGATTGGAGATCACGCGCCGGAGAGCAATCAGGCCACCAAGACGCCCCAGAAAGTAGCCAGCAACTGGGAGCAAGAGTGTACGCACAACGACCCAGATAAGCAGGACAGGAGGAAGTTGCCCGGTAAAGAAGAAGATCAGATCGACAACGAGAGAAATAACGGCAAACACCGTCGCAAACCAGAAACCGGCGGCTATCGCGCGGCTCATCAGGAGCGACTTCTGTTCAACATCGCTCAGCATAAGACTCTCTACCGAAGTGGGAGCAGCGGAGGGTTTCGCGTGAAACACGCGATTGCGCACAACGAAAAACAGGACCCAGATAATCGCGGCAAAGGCCATGCCGAGAATCAAGCCATTCGTGATAACAAGGAAGAGCGGCACAATCACAAAGACCAGGATATCAAGCCACAGGGACAACGTTTTGCGTCGACCACTATCCGCAGCCACGAGATAGCCAGAGAGGGCCAGCACCGTTGCATACAGAACGAGAATAAAGATAGCAGCCTGGATCAGGGATGGAGTATCATAATTCGAGCTTGCTGGTGACAACAGGCCCAGGATCACCTGATTGACAATGGTTTCACCGCTCCAAGCGAAAGTAAACATAACGATCGGCACGAGCAGCGCCACGCCCCATTTCACCAGGAGCTGGCGAGTATCGCCAGGCAGGCGCAGGATGCGAGAACTTATTTGCATAGACACGTCTGCATTACCTCATTTCCGACATTGTGTGATGCTCACACGCTACGCTCATAGCATTATACCTTTTCAGGTGTTTGCTGGCCAAGCAGACCTGAAGGCCGGAAGACCAGGATGAGAATAAGAACGGCAAAGATAATCGCGTCATGCCACGGAGCTCCGCCATGAGGAAGGATGGACGAAGGAATGAGTGTCGCGAACGCCTCGATCAAACCGATCAGTATTCCACCAAGCATAGCACCGACCAGGTTGCCGATACCACCGAGCACAGCCGCAGTAAAAGCGATCAGGCCCAGATACAGGCCAATAGAGAAGATGGTGCTGCCATATTGCAGGCCATAGATGAAGCCAGCAGCTCCAGCCAATCCGGAGCCAATAAAGAAAGTAATCGAGATAATGCGATCGACGTTCACGCCCATCAATGCAGCCGCCTCGCGGTCCTGCGCCACCGCGCGCATGGCGCGACCGGTGCGTGTGCGGGACACGAACAATTGCAGGGCAATCATCAGCACGACAGCAACAACAAAAACCAGAATATTCACGCTACTGATACTCACGTCTCCGATATAATAAGTGGTGGAGGGAAAGATCTGCGGAAAGGAGACATTGCTCACGCCCTTCCACAGCTTGCCGATATCCTCCAGGATCAACGAAACGCCAATGGCCGTGATCAGAGGGGCGAGGCGGGGAGCGTTGCGCAGAGGACGATAGGCGATACGCTCAATCACGACCCCCAGCAGCGCGCAAAACAGCATAGATCCCAGGCAAGCCACCAGCATTAGACCAACCAGGGCCAGCCCCTGAGGTTGAGAGGCCGCATTGATACCAAATACACCGAAGATAGCAATCGAGATAAGAGAGCCAATCATAAAAACATCGCCGTGGGCAAAATTGATCAACTCAATGATACCATACACCATAGTATAACCCAGAGCGATGAGAGCATAGATCGCGCCGGTTGACAGGCCGACAACGAGTTCCTGTAAGAGTAGTGTCATAATAATCCTTTCTAGATGCCCATCTCGCTGCGAAGATGGGTCGGAAGGAAAGGTCCCGCAAGGGGAGCCGTTTTTAGTAGGAACGGTGAAACCTTATTCATGCACTGAGATAGAAGATGGGAAACGAAGGGCGCGCAGCCGAGAAAACGACAGCGGCCCTTACGCACTCAGGGAGCTAGATAGTTCTCTATCTAGCTCGCCATAATTGCCCTCTTGAACTGGATCAGTTATTGTACGGTGAGTGACGCAAGAACCTTCCAGCCAGGTTTGCCATCGACCGTCGCGAGTTGTTGCAAGGTGATGACCTTATTTGTCGTGTCACCATTGGAGTCGAAGGTGTGATGGCCAGTCAGACCAGTGTAGTCTGTCTTTTGCATCGCATCGATCACGGCCTGGCGGAAGGTCTTCGCGCCAGCAGCATCGCTTGAGTCCTTCGGCACCTTTGCGCCGCCAGCAATGGCGGTTTTGATCGCCTGAACCAGGATCTTGGCACAGTCGTAACCAGCCGCGCTATAGGCACCCAGGGGGCCGTAGGTCGCGGTGTAGTTCTTCACGAAAGTAGCGGCGGCAGGATTCTTCGTCACATCGGACGAGGCAACCGTGCCAAAGACCGGACCGCCGGTGAGACCAATCGTGGAGGCAAAATTGGCCGTCACGATACCATCACCACCAGCAAAGGGGGTGTTCTTCAACGCGGGAACCTGCTGCATCTGCTGGCGAATGAGCGTGCCACCAGTTGCATCGGTGCCACCAAAGTAGATCACATCAGGCTTCTTAGAAGCGATCTGGGTCAACAGAGAGACAAATGAAGTCGTCGTACCAGGCTCGCTGCTACGACCCAGGACGGTCCCACCGAGCTTCGTCCACTCTCCGCTGAACGTATTGGCAATACCGATACCATACGTCTCGGCATCATCAATTGCATACGCCGTTTTGTAGTGCTGAGTCTTGTAAAGGTAGTCCGCATTGGCTGGACCCTGGTGATTATCAGTCGTCGCGATGCGGAAGTACGTCACCTTACCAGTCGGACGAAGTGTCGGCACCAGGTTATTGGCACCGGTACAACCGATATCAGCGCCAGTCTGCGTCAAACACTGGTTGGTATTTGACGGGCTGATCAGGGCGATGGGAGCCTGATTAGCGATCGGCATTTCCGACTGCGCCACACTACTATTGAAAGGTCCAACGATACCCGCGACCAGCGCATCGCCGATCAAGGATGTCACGTTCTGCGCGCCAACGGCTGGATCGTGAGCTCCGCTGGGGCCAACGTCGTCTTTAGGAACGAAGACGAGCTTAATTCCCGGAATAGTGTTTGCCGTGTTCGCCTCATCGATAGCCATGTGCGCCCCATTCTCAGCCGGTTTTCCACTACTTGTATCTTTACCGGAAACAGGGAGATCGGTGGCGATCTTAATGGTGGTAGAGCCAGCGGGCGTCGAGGAACCAGTAGTCGTGCTAGTAGTTCCAGAGCCACAAGCGGCCAGTAGCGCTAGCAGCAAGGGAATACCCAGTGCCAGAGCAAAAATACGTGATAAACGTCTCTGCATGCTGTTGTCAGCCTCCTTTTGTCGTACAAATATGTACGTATAGACCGTTAATTGAGGGGGTCAATAATGATAAGAATGAGCAACTTCCCTCTAGAGATTCCCTACTTATCAATGACACTACGTAATACGTCATCAACAACTTTAAATCTCACCGCCATCTACAGTGGTTTTCAGTTCCACTGCTATTTTACGATTCAACATATATAGAATCAACAGAAAAGGAACGGTATGGCAATAGGACTCTACATATGCATGCTCGGGCCTATAGGGAACTGTTAGAGGGGATTATACTGAGTACAGAGCTATGTGTCAATACATACTTTGCTCATTGTAGATACTGTGCACATATATCCGCGTGAACATTAGCGCCCTCGCTACCGGTGCACTGTCTCCCTCATCAGAGTCTATTCAATTTTTGATGGAGCACAGTTTCTCTCTATTATCTCAAAAATCGGTCAAATTTTTAGAGAGGAAAGGCACTGAAAAACTTCAGGAGACCTGCAGGATCTGAACAAGATTCGTGATCGTCGCCGTGACGATGCGCGTATCATCTGGCGACCAGGCCAGGGCAAAGACAGGGATCGACGTGTAGAAGGAGACATTGCGTCCGGTAGTAGCATCCCAGAAGAGCACGACGCCGCATGCATCGCTACAATACTGCTGAGTCACCGCAGCGATACGCCTGCCATAATGCGACCAGGCCAGAGAGAGGATAAAATTTGGCAGCACACCTTGCGCAGGCTTCGCGGTCGCACCAGCCTCGTTGTACCCGCGATAAGTATAGAGCCGCGAGCCGGTGTTCGCCTTCCAGACCTGTACCGTCTTATCCAGCGAACCCGAGGCGATAAGACTACTATCTGGCGACCAGGCGAGGGTCGTCACCGTATTGACGTGTCCACGATAGATGTGCACCCTCGCACCGATCGTCGCATTCCAGATCTGCACCGTCTGATCGCGTGAACCCGACGCGATACGGCTGCCATCTGGCGACCAGGCCACGGTATCGACGATATCCGTGTGACCCTGATAGGTAAAATCTGGCGTCCCTGTCGTCGCATCCCAGACCTGCACAGTCTGATCCTGCGAACCGGAAGCGATGCGGCTACCATCCGGCGACCAGGCCAGGGCGATTACCGTACCGGAATGGCCCCCATACTTGCTGCTCTGCGCGCCTGTCGTCGCGTCCCAGACCTGCACCGTCTGATCTAGTGAACCCGAGGCGATAGAGCTACTATCTGGCGACCACGCTACGGCATTCACCGCGGCGGAGTGACCGCGATAGGTATAGCTATGCTCGCCCGTCGTCGCATTCCAGATTTGCACGGTCTTATCCAGCGAACCCGAGGCGATGTAGTTGCCATCCGGCGACCAGGCTACAGAAGTGACCCTATCGGTGTGGCCGCGATAGACGTGAACAACATTATCGGAAGAATGAGGCGTAGCGGACGCAGCCGTCGAGGTCGCTGTGCCAGGAGATGAAACCGGAGAAGCACAGGCGCTACCGCAAGCCAATAGCCACAGTCCGGCCAGACCCTTGATAACCACACGTCGCTGGATAAGTCCATTCATTTGCGTGTCTTGCACAGGCATAACTTGTTCACACTCCTCTTCTACCTACACAACGACAGGCAGAGTATATCCTAATCTCCATCCTTCCCGGTCCACGCAGCGCAGCAAAAGTTACGCGTGCAGATAGGTATCGAAAAAGGCATCGACGCGCGACTCGTAGTCGGCGCTATCAGTGGCAAAGGATTGGGCATGTCCGGCACCCGCCACAACCCAGGACTGTTTTGGCTGACCGGCGGTAGCATAGAGCGCTTGCATGCCGGAGAGAGGCGTCGTGTCATCGGCGTCTCCATTGATGAAGAAGATAGCGGTATGGTTCGCCAACTTATTCACCACGGCGATCGGGCGAGCCTGCGTGATATCGACGCCATAAACCTGCTCCACCACCTCTTTATCCGCCTCGCGTGTGGCATCATCGGGCACATCAGAGGTGACAAGCGTCGCATCCACCGGACAGCTCTCCGCGACCAGCGCCAGAACATCGCTCGAGCGCGATGCAGCCAGCACTGCCGCCGTAGCGCCCATCGAAAGACCCAGCACCCCGACCTTGCTATACTCCGTCACAGGCAGTCCATGAATATAAGAAATAGCGGCCAGAATATCCTCAGACTCTACCATACCAAGTGTTGACATAACACCCTGACTCTTGCCATAGCTCTGGAAGTCGAAGAGCAGCACATTATAGCCATGTTGATAGAGGAACGCGGCGCGCGAGACCATATCGACGCGATTGCCCGGCGTGCCGTGGGTCAGGATCACGATCGGTGCCTCGGGCGTCTGGAGCGCGAGCCAGCCTGAGAGCAATTCACCACGCCAATTGTAGAAAGAGACATCCACAACGGGCAACTGCTGTACAGAACTGGCCGCAGGAATCGGATTACCACGTCCGGGGCGCAAGCCGCTGGTCAATTGATAGAGAGACGAGCGGATCACGACATTTTCGCGTGGCGCAGGCAGCCGGGTCGCCTGTGGAGTAACAAGGCTGGACGAAATAGGCTTTGTCATCGCATTGAGAGGTATATTGCTCGCCGTTGAATGGGCGCTGCTCGTCGTATGCGCGGCTGGAATACCATGTAGGAACCAGCCAGCAAATATAGCAATCACCAGAGAGAATCCAAAGAAACAGCGTTGAAAAATAGGTAACTTGAGCATAGATAACCTCTAAGTCGGAAACTTCGCGCAAAAGCGTTCAAACGCCGCCGACACCTGACGACGTGTCTCTTCGCGCGTGCCACCATTGTCGATGACCTCATCGACAAGAGCAAGCTTTGGTGCGATGGAGGCCTGGGCACGCAGGCGCGTCCGCGCCTCCTCCTCGCTCAGTTGATTACGAGCCATCAGACGAGCAAGTTCTTGCTCTTCCGGGCAGAGAATCAGCCACTTGCTCTGACAGAATTCGCCTGATCGTCCTTCCAAAAGTTTGACGGCATCAATAACGGCGACACCATGAGTGCTAACCGCGGCTAGCTCTTCTACTAATAGAACGGATACGGCGGGATGTACGATACATTCCAGCCGTTTGAGGGCGTCCGCATCTTGAAAAACGATGCTCCCCAGGGCTTTGCGATCAACGCCGCCATCGGGGGCAAGCACCGTGGGACCGAATTGCGCGACGATCTGCGCGGCGACGGGCTGACCGCGCTCATAGAGCCGATGGACCAGGGAGTCCGCGTCGATATAGCGCTCGGCACCCAGTTCCAGCAGCAACCGACCAACAAATGTTTTACCACAGGCGATATTGCCCGTAATTCCAAGCGTTCGCGGCATAGGAGCAAGCTTTCTTGAACATAACAGATACGGCACTCAGCTTTGCGGCGAGGAATAAAATAGCCCTCAAGGGTTTGCCCTGCGCGCTTCATAAAGACAAGACTTCGTTTCTATTATAACATTAAACAAAACCATTGCCGAAAATATGCTCAAGTATGCAGGCTATCCCTCCAAAAAGTACCTCTTCTTTCCTGTTTATTACCATAGAGTTTGGAGAGTAGCGTACAATAGCAACGCATGGAAGATACATGAGTCAAGGAGATGAGATGAGTAGGCGGCTGGGAATCGTCATAGGAGCCAACAACTATCAAGATACAACCTTTCGACCACTTCATTACGCAGAGAACGATGCACGAGCTCTGGCACAGTGGCTGGTCAATGTCAAAGGGGGGAAGTGGTCTCCGGCAAACGTACAACTGGTACAGGGGCCACACGCGACAAAAGAGCTGGTGGAGTCGCTCATCGCGCAGATGTGCCTGATGTTCGCGGAACCAGACGATCTGGCGCTTATTTACTTTGCCGGACACGCCTTTTTAGATGAACGCAGCGGCGATAGTTACCTCGCGCTCTCCAACACGCAGTATCAAAATCCTGCCACTGGCCTGCACCTGCCTACGCTGATGCAGCAGATCCTGGGTCGCAGCCGGGCCGCGCATGTACTCGTGATCCTCGATTGTTTCCAAAACGGCGCGCGCTGGCAGAGCGGGCGCACTTCACCCTACGACTCTTTGTCCCTGATCGACGCGGCAATAGGGCAACAAACAGATCGTCTGCTGCTCTGCTCCTGTCGCGGCAACGAGGCTGCCCCGGAGGCGGGAGAGCGCAACCTGGGCCTGTTCATGCACCGTGTGATCGTGGGCCTCTGTGGAGCTGCCGCTGATCCTGCCACGGGACTGATCAGCGCTCAGGGGCTTTATACCTACCTCTCAAGCGTGACAGGAGAGCAACAGAGGCCACAGGTCGTGGGTCAGGAACGCACTCCGATGATCCTGATCGGGGATACAGAGGCACCGCTTCCGCCACCAGTCACTCCCAACGCCAACCCGCCTATGCGCAGCGGAAATGGTCTTTTCAAGCAGCCAATGGGGCGGGCCGCGACGGCGACCATTCAGGCTTCACCGCCACCAGCAGAGCCAATGGCTGCGCCTGTCGAAACGCCGCAGCAGGACCAGGCTCTGCTTAGCCAGGCACAGCAGATGGTCATGGCGCAGAACTACAGCGAGGCGCTTTCACTTGTAGATCAAATACTACAAAGACAGCCTCAAGAGGGTTCCGCCCTGGTGCTCAAGGCGCAGTTGCTAGGGACGTTAGGACGCTTCCCAGAGGCTCTTCTCGTGGTCGATCAACTCACACAGCTCAATCCCAACAACGCATTGGCGTGGAGTATGCGCGCGGTACTGCTCTCCAACATGCAACAGTTCCCCGACGCACTCACCGCTGTAGATCGCTCATTGACCCTCGATCCCCATAACGCTGAGACCAGCGCCATTAAAAGCAACATTATGACCGCTATGGCAACTGTGCAGGGGCAAGGCGTGCGCCAGGACAATGGGCAGCCGGTGGAAGCAGAAACGAACGGTGGAGCGGGCTCATTTCTCATTGGCACGGGTTTGCAGGTGCTCGGCCTCGTACTCGGCATTGTGGGCGTCCTGCTGCCCGCGCTGCTAAGCCGCCTGCCAACCGCCGTTGGATCGGCGCTGGCCGGGCTGGGGATGTCGCTTCTGTACGTGTGCGCGGCGCGGGGAACGTATCGTCATGGCTGGACACGCCTGCTTCCGACCTTCCTGCTCAGCATCATCGCGGTGGGCATCATCGTATTCGGCGGCCTGCTCAATCTCGTTGTAAGCACCCACACGCCAACGAATGCCCGGCTGCTAAACCTGCTGGGCGTGCATCCATCGCTCGTCGTGCCAATAGTGGTGCTGGGAGTATGGCTCATCGCGGCGATCGTGGTACCGCCGCTGCTCGCCATCATCGGACTGATCAGCGGCATCATAGTCCGGCAACGAAAGCGGCGGGGATAACGCTCGTTTGCAGAAATCAGCTTGCAACGTCGGAGAGGCGCTCCCACTCAGCAAAGAGTTCGTCCACATGGGCCTTCGCCTGCTCGTACTCGAATGAGAGCTGCGTGAGCTGAGCGGCATCTGCGTTCAGAGCGGCCTGCGCCAGTGCTTCTTCAAGCGCCTTCACCTGCTCCTCGGCCTTCTCGACATCGCGCTCCGCGTCTTCGGCGGTGCGCACCTTCACCTTGCCGCTCCGCCTGTTGCGTGCCTTAGCAGGCGCGGGCTTCTCGACGACGGGCGGTGCTTTCTTCGCAACAGGAGCGGGAGCATCGAGTACGATGCGCTGGCGGCGCATACGATACTCCGTATAGTTGCCCATGTACGGGATTAAGACGCCATCCTCGATGGCCCAGACCTTTGTCGCCAGGCTATCGATAAAGTAGCGATCGTGCGAGACGAAGAGCAGCGTGCCATCGAACTCCCCCAGGATCTCTTCGAGGAACTGGCGCGACTGCAAGTCCAGGTGGTTTGTCGGCTCATCCAGAATCATGACGTTTGGTCCCTGCAGCGTCAGTTTTGCCAACGCGACGCGGCTGCGCTCGCCACCACTTAAAGATCCGATGGATTTGAAAACATCATCTCTGGAGAAAAGGAAGCGTCCCAGGAAGCTGCGCGCCCCCTCCTCGCTGAGCGTGCTGCTCTGGCGTATCTCGTCAAGGATGGTGCGCTGCATGTTCAGTCCACCGTGCGTCTGCGAATAGTAGCCGATACGCACGCTATGGCCTATCTGCACCTGACCACCGACCGGCTGAATTTCGCCAATCAGCGTCTTGAGCAGGGCTGTCTTGCCAGCGCCATTGGGGCCGATCAGGCCGACGCGATCGCCGCGCAGCAGCTCTAGATCGGCGACCTGCACCAGGACCGTCGGCTCGACAGCTGATGTTTCTCGCCTGTGACTTCCGCCGTAGCCGACCGACAGCTTTTGCGTTAAGAGCACAATCAGGCCGCTATCGGTCATCGGAGTGAACTCGAAATGCATCTCCGGGAAATCCTGCGGACGCTCCACGCGCTCAAGGCGATCCAGCAGCTTCTGGCGTCCACGCGCCTCACGACTGCGCTGACCAGCTTTGTAGCGGCGAATAAACTCTTCGGTATGGGCGATGTGAGCCTGCTGGGCGTCGTACTCACGCTGTCGGCGCTCCATGCGCTCATCACGCAGGCTCAAGTACTTTGTGTAGTTGCCGGGATACTCCTCGATGCGCCCAAAGGCCATCTCAATTGTGCGTGACACCACTTTATCGAGGAAGTAGCGGTCGTGGGCCACGATCACTAGCGCGCCCTTCCAGGTCGACAGGTAGGTCTCCAGCCACTCTAGCGCGGCGAGGTCCAGGTGATTCGTCGGTTCGTCCATAAGCAGCAAGTCAGGCTCCTGCAAGAGCAGTTTGCCCAGCGCGGCGCGTGTCTGCTGACCGCCGCTCAATTGCATCACGGGCGACGACTGCTGCTCGCGCGTAAAACCAAGCCCATCGAGCACCTGCTCCACGCGGTTCTCGTAGCCGTAGCCGCCCGCGTGCTCGTAGCGCGCCTGCAGGTCAGCGTAGTGTGACAGGAGTTGTTCTTGCGTGCCATCGGGCGAAGAGGCCATCACCTGCGCGAGTTCATTGAGTTCGCACTCCCACTCCTGCAGATGCGAGAAGACGGTAAGCAGTTCTTCACGCAACGTATTATGCGGCTGAAAGTCGACAACCTGGGTCAGGTAGCCGATGCGCGTATTGCGGGCGATGGCAACCGAGCCTTCGTCAGGCTCCTCACGGCCAGCCAGGATATTCAGTAAGGTTGATTTTCCGGCCCCATTGGGACCCACTAAGCCGATACTATCGTGCTCATCAATCTGAAAATTCACGCCTGAAAAGATGCGCTCGGCACCGAACGATTTTCCTACCTGTAGAATACTAACGATTGGCATTATCACTTCACCTGAGAGTTTAAGCTATTCTCTATTCGAGGCCAGGGTAACACATAGTTGCTATTGATGCAAGCATTGTTCCTACCTCTTCATCGTAGAAATCGATCGATCTTGCCTACAGACCAATTTATGATATACTAACTACAGCAAATCCTTCTTTGCGAGAAGAGATGCTAAGATCAACGGCCCCGTGACGCAGGTCTTCGTGCCTTGCAGCAGACGATCCCGACGTTGATCGGCCCGACTCCGTACTTTTTCCATACGAGAATTTACCGGGCAGGGCTGTATTATCTGGTGCGGCAGAGTATGCTCTTGACTGAGCTCGGACAAGCGACCGCACAATTGCTTGTCCACCCTTCAACAGCGAGTACAGAGCAAAGAAAGGAGGCGGTGCTTTCCACCTGTCTTACAACAGGAGGAGGAGAAGCATCGCAGCGCTAAGGTGGCGAAAGAGCAGTCTTTGGATAACCTGTGGTTAGCGCAAATATTGTTTGACCTTGGTGGGGTACAGTTCGGCAATTTTACCGTGAGCGAATCAGCGGTAAGCTCACCGGTTTTTGTCAACCCCAAGGTCTTAATCAGTAATCCGACCGCACTACGTGTTGCCAGCAAACTGATGCAACAAGAGATCAATCTGGCACAATCATTACGTCGTCCCCGCGTTCACCCTTTCACCGTCGTGGCAGGGGTCCCGGTTGGTGGGCTCTTACTGGCCCTGTCCTATTCGCTAGAGACCAACGTCCCGATGATCTACGCGCGCATCCATCCCGAAGGAACGGGCAAGCGAGGCATCGAGGGGCGCTTCACACAAGGCGATACCGCGCTCGTTCTCGACGACCTGATCACCAGGGGTAGTAGCGTCATGGAGACAGCTACCATGCTCGAAGAGAATGGCATCAAAGTCAAGGATGTCCTCGTCCTGATCGACCGCGAGCATGGAGCCGCCGAACAACTGCGACGCCACGGCTATAACCTGATGAGCATCCTGAAGTTGGACGTTATGTTAACTCACTACATGTCGAAAGGACTCATCTCGGAGGAGACGTACCGGACCTGCGCGGAGTACCTGCGAAGTAAGCAGGGAGAGAACTCTAATTCATCGGAGAGCCAGTAAACGCTATTTCGTTCCTCCCTCAAGATTCAATGATGACGTACGTGCCCACACAAGCGGCAGAAAGCAGGGGAAGCGCCATAGAGGTGCTTCCCCTGCTCGTATCTCCAAGAAAACGGGAGTGACCTATTCGGGGTCGCGTGTGTTCGTGCTGCGCGGCGTGACGAGATGGGTCCCATTGCCGTTCTGCTGCGGCGTCTCTATGCGCGACTCCGTTGAGTGGTGGCGCAGCGATTGGAGCATCGGCTCGATTATATCCAGGGGCAGCGGGAAAATGATCGTCGAGTTCTTCTCGACCGCAATCTCGGTCAGGGTCTGCAAGAAGCGCAACTGCAACGCGTTCGGCTGTGAAGCGATCACCCCGGCAGCCTGCGCCAGTTGTGCCGACGCCTGTAGCTCACCTTCAGCGTGGATGACCTTCGCGCGCTTCTCACGCTCGGCCTCCGCCTGCTTCGCCATTGCACGCTGCATGGTCGGGGGAAGCTCTACATCCTTGATCTCGACAGCCGTCACCTTGACACCCCAGCGCTCGGTATAGTCGTCGATGATCGCCTGCAGTTCCTGGTTAATCTTGTTGCGTTGTGACAGAAGTTCGTCGAGTTCGGACTGGCCGAGCACGTTACGCAGCGTCGTCTGCCCGATCTGGGTCGTCGCCTGCATAAAGTTCATCACATTGACCACGGCCTGAGTGGGATCGACGACATAGAAGTAGAGCACAGCCGTCACCTTGATGGTAACATTATCACGCGTAATCACTTCCTGCGGCGGGACGGTCAGCGTGACTATACGCAAATCAACCTTCACCATACGCGTGATGATCGGGGGTACCCAGAAGAGGCCAGGGCCCTTTGCGCCCGACAGGCGACCAAGGATGAAGATGACACCACGCTCATACTGCTGCACAATACGAATACCAGAGAGCGCTAAAAAGACCAGAATGATGACAATCAAGCCAATCAGGGTCCATACTAAACCAGCCATGAGAAAGCCTGCCTTTCATTATCGACTTTCACTTTTACTCGTTACTATGCACAACATAGTCGGTCTCTACACGATTGTTCCTACCCAGTGGTCGCACGCGCAGGCGCAGTCCCTCAACAGAGACTACCTGCAGTTCAGTGCCTGCGCGCACCATCTGATCGGGCACAGCAAGCACAGCGGCCCAGTTTTCACCAGCGTAGTTGACGCGTCCCTCGGGTGCAAGCGCGGTGATAGCAACTACCGTAGCGCCGACCATACCGTCCACGCCATTCAGGAACGGTCGTTGCCGCGCGCGTTTCGCAAAGGTCATCAGCACAAAGCCGACGGCACCCAGACCCATGATCGCTACTTCGCACAGCAAGAATACGACATTTGGATGGCTGAACATGGTCGTCCTCCAAATAGTTTATAACGCGCCAAACAAGCAGTAATGTTTGAAGAAGCCTACATATATACTAAACTTTAACAGAAACAGCAGAGGATTACAAGCTTCTTTACGGCGCATTTCAATAACTATTTGCTATAGATAATATAGCTTATTGCAATGCTCCTGTCAAGAGGTAACTATTCAGAAGGATTACGCAAAAGTGGGAAGAACGGGATGCCCCGCGAACGTGTGGTCGAGTGCAGAGAAGAGCGCAATGCCTTGTTTTCGTA